>JAEEGI010017136.1_pt1 | contig 14905 bp, 11 predicted proteins | sample 8958751 | NCBI WGS metagenome assembly JAEEGI01 (sample SAMN16246545, study PRJNA631951) | gut metagenome | biome: gut microbiome; feature: rumen; material: KS-attached | host: Bos | place: Iran: Karaj | collected 2018-10
CTATTGAGGCATAAAATGGTGGACCTGGCAGGACTTGAACCTGCGACCCCACGCTTATCAAGCGTGTGCTCTAACCAACTGAGCTACAAGTCCACATTCAACACTTCTTAATTTTACTATCATTTTGTTAAAAAATCAAGTGAAATTTTCTCAAGCAATAATAGAATACAATATATTAGTATTGTTAGTCAATACTTTTATTTTAAATTAAGAAGCATTTTTTATTATTTTGATAAATCTATTTTTAATAGTTTGTTACTTACTTTATCAATGTTTTCTTCTACATATTTATAAGTTACTAAGCATATGATTATACATAGTAATAATATTATTATCATTAATACAGATAATGAAGCAAAATCAAAGAATGATTTTAATACTATAAACAATATTATATATAGTGTAACCATTGTAACAAATAATATTTTATGTAATAAATTGAATGGTTTGCAAACTTTAAATAGTAATGTGAAACAGATAAATGTTGTGATTAATGCAGTAAGTGAAGAACATTGTTCTGTACTAAAATTAAATATAGATGAGCATAAATTTATTATTAATACTCCTAATATGATAGCAATTGCCGGTGGAAGGGCCCTTCTTAACACATTTATTATAAAGTTTCCTTTTATACGATTATGATTTGATTCAAGTGCTAATATTACTGACGGTGTTCCTATCGCAAGAGTACTAGTAAGTGTTAATTGTATTGGAATAAATGGATATGTTCTATCTATAAATAGAAATAAGAATGCTAATACTGTAGCATAAATAGTTTTTACTAAGAATAAAGTAGCACTTCTTTCTAAGTTATTAACGCTTCTTCTACCCTCATCTACTATATGTGGCATAGATGCAAAATTTGAATCTAATAACACTAATTGAGATACATTTTTAGCTGCATCAGTACCACTAGCCATAGCAACAGAACAATCTGCTTCTTTTAGAGCTAATACATCATTTACTCCATCTCCAGTCATTGCTACTTCATGGCCTTTCTTTTGTAATGCTAGAATAAATTTTCTTTTTTGTTCTGGTGTAACTCTACCAAATACATCATAGTTATCTATATTATTAAAAATATCTTCATCTGTTTTTAATTTAGAAGCATCGATATACTTAGTGCTTGGATCTAATCCTGCTCTTAATGCAATATTATAAACTGTAGTAGGATTATCTCCTGATATTATTTTTACTTTTACTCCTTGAGATTTAAAATAATCTAAAGTATTTTTAGCTTCTTTTCTTACTACATCTTCTAATAATATTAGAGATAGTATTTTATTATTCTTACATAAAGCTAAGACACTATAATTATCAATATATTTATCTATTTCTTCTTGATATTTATCTATATCCTTTTTAATAATAAACTCTGGTGCTCCTATTAAATATTCTCCTTCTTTAAATTTACATCCTGAATACTTTTTAGAACTATTAAATGGTATTTTTTCTATTAATTTTAGATCATTACTTTTACCAAATTTTGCTTTTAGGGCTAAACCAGTAGGATTATTCTCATCTAATTGATAATTTAAATTAGATATTATTTTCTTAGAATCTACTTTTTCTAAATCTATTACATCTACTACTTCCATTCTTCCTTCAGTAATAGTTCCTGTTTTATCTAAACATATTGTATCTACTCTAGCTAGTGCTTCTATACAATATATATCTTGAACAAGTACTTTTCTTCTTGATAATCTTACTACTCCAACAGCCAATATTGTACTTGTTAATAATACTAATCCTTCTGGAATCATACCTATTAAGGCAGCTACTGTATTTAAAATGGCATCTTTAACAGTATTTCCATATAGACTTAATTGTTTATAATATAATAAAATACCTAAAGGAATTATTACAAAGGAAATAGCACTTATTATTTTATTTAAACTTCTCATTATTTCACTACTAATAGTTTTAATATTTTTAGTATTAGCACTTATTTTAGCAGTATAATTATCTAATCCTATATGTTCTACTTTAGCTATACAACTACCACTAACTATAAAACTTCCAGATAATAACATATCTCCTTTTTTCTTATAAATAGTATCTGCTTCTCCGGTAATAAATGATTCATTTACTTCTACTTCTCCATCCATAATAATAGAATCTACTACTATTTGATTACCTAATTCTAATTTAACAATATCATCTAATACAATATTGTTCATACCAATAGTATCTTCTTTACCATCTCTTATTACTTTAATTTTAGTTTGGTTTATTACTTGGAGTTTATCAAGAGTCTTTTTACTTCTAATTTCTTGGAATATAGCAATACAAGCATTTATTATTACTCCATTCATAAACAATAAATTTTTAAAACTCTTAGTAGTTAAAACCATAATAGCTAAAAATAAATTGACCATATTAAAAACTGTAAAAACATTGTCTCTTACAATTAATTTTGTAGCTTTTGTTTTTACACTTGTATCGAAATTTACTAAATTATTATTATATCTTTCTTGTACTTGAGATTCTGTTAAACCTAGTGTAATATCTGGATTATATCTTTCCATAAAATCACCTACTATAAATATATCATAAATTTACAATTATTTTTAAAATTATTAAAAAGTCTTGTAAAGGAAAGCAAATTATTATAAAATATACGTTGTAGATGTCTTCTTAGCTCAGCTGGTAGAGCAACTGACTCTTAATCAGTGGGTCTAGGGTTCGAATCCCTAAGAGGACACCATTTAATAATAAAAGCACTCATTAAGAGTGCTTTTTTATTATAATTTTTTAGTTCCTTTTACTCCTTTAACTCCATTAGATGTGTATCCTGCTAGAATATTAGTTTCAAAAGAATGAGTTTTATTATTTCTCTTTTTATAGTCTTTTATACCTATATTAATCATATCATTTAATAATTCAGTAAAGTCTATTCCTTTAGCTTCCCATAAATAATATGCTAAATTTCCCGGTATAGAATTAATTTCATTAACATATACTTTTTCTTTCTTATCATCTATTAAGAAATCTATTCTACATGTACTAGAAGATCCTAATGCTTTAAAAGCTTTTACGGCAACTTCTTCCATAGCTTTCTTTTCTTTTGCACTTATCTTAGCAGGTATTCTAGATCTAGAAGAATTCTTACTACCTTTAGAGCTTTCAGATAATCCTATTTTTACACCTGTTTTTTTAGCAGCATGAGAGATAGTTCCATCTCCTATATATTTATCTTGATATGATAAAAATTTATTTTGTGATGTTACTTCTTCTATTTCACTAGTTTTTTGATTTTCATAATTACCAAATACACTTATATTACATTCTCTTAGATTAGGAATTACTTCTTCTACTAATATTTTTGAATCATATTCTATGGCATCAGTAATAGCTGTAATTAATTCTTTCTTATTATTAGCAATACCAATACCTACACTACTACCTGTAGTTGCTGGTTTAACTATTACTGGGTATCCTAATTTTTCTATTTCTTTTATTACTTCGTCTTCTTCTTTCTTAAAATCTGAATCATAGAACCATGTTCCTTTGGCCATAGGTAGTCCTTTTTGTTCAAATATAGCTTTCATATATACTTTATCTTGTCCTACTGCAGATGCATAAACATTAGGTCCTACATATGGAATATCTATTGTTTGAAGATATCCTTGTAATGTTCCATCTTCTACATTAGTACCATGTGTAATTGGGAAAGCAATATCTATTTCATCTACTATTTTATTAAATAGTGAATGCTTTTTCTTTAATACAAATTTATCTCTATCTTTGTATAATACAACATTATTAGCATATCTAGTTAATAGATCCATATCTTTAAATGTTTCTATATCTCTTAATATTTCTCCTGTATACCATTCTCCATCTTTTGCGATATAGATTGGTACTATATCATATTTTTCTTCATCTATTTTATACATAGCAGTAATAGCAGAAATGATACTTACTTCATGTTCTACACTCTTACCACCAAAGATTACTCCAACTCTAATTTTCATTTAAATTCCTCCTCTATTCATTATAAGTATCTGGTAAATCATTTTCAAATAATGCATAAACATCTTTATTATCAACTAATCCCATAATAAATGTATATGCTTTTCTTACATCATTTAAAACTATTATTTTATCTTTGTCAAATTTCTCTTCTTCTAAACCTTTCTTTATAGGTTCAGTTTGTTTTTCTCCTACTAGTACTACATAATCAGCGACTTTAGATATTTGTCTACCAAATTCTTTATTTAATTCATATTCTTTATCGCCTAATTCTATCATACCTGGAGTTACTACTACTTTTATTCCTGGCATCATATCTAGTACATCTAAAGCATTTTTAGCACCTACCGGATTAGAATTATAAGCATCATCTATTTGATAGAAATTACCTAGTTTCTTTAATTCTAATCTATGTTCAACTGGCTTTAATCCTTTTATTGCATCTTGTAAATCTTTAATAGGAATATTAAATTCTATACCACAAGCTAACCCAGCTAATATATTATATACATTATGTTTACCTAATAGTTTTGTTTCAAAATGATATTTATTATTATCATCCTTGAATAGCACATCAAAAGAAGTACCTTTATCACTACATTTAATATTAGTAGCTCTTACATCTACATCTTTTTCATCTATTCCTATCCATAAAATTCTAATATTATTTTTCAATTTATAAGATACTTGTAATGGATCATCTTTATTAAGAACTCCAAATCCATCTTTTGGTAGTGACTCAATTAATTCCATTTTACCTTTTTGAATATTTTCTTGAGATCCAAATGTTTCTAAATGAGCAGTACCTATTCTAGTAATAATTCCATATTTAGGGTGAACAAAGTCACATAATTCTTTTACTTCTCCTCTTTTATAAGCACCCATTTCAGCAATAAATATCTCAGTAAATTTATCCATATCATTATTAATAGTAGTCATTAATCCCTTAGGTGTATTTAAATTCCTAGGAGATGCGAATGTATTATATTTAACATTTAATATATTGTTTAGGATATTCTTACTACTTGTTTTACCGTAACTACCTGTAATACCTATTACTTTTAATCCATTAATATTATTCATTTTATTAATTGCACTATTTCTATATTTCATAGTTATTAATGCTTCTATTGGTAAATTAATAATAGTTGCGATATATACAACAAAATTATTTAAATAAATCATAATAGTATATATGAATATACTTAACCATACTAATCTATTATTACTAAAATTAATAAATAATATAATTAATGGTATCAGATATAGAATAGTATTAGTACATATTATTCTTTTTACTCTACTAGTTATGACTAATGGTTTTTTATTTTGATCATTTATTATTCTATTTCTTATAGATATAGATAATACTATAACTAAAATAGCCATTATTACTAATAAAATATTACTATATTTAGAATTATTGTATAAGAATAAATATCCTATTAAAGATAATACTAATATTAATAAATCTATTTCAAAGAACTGATCAATGTTTTTACTAATCCATTTTAAATATCTATTATTCTCATTATATAAATTTTGTTGTAACATATGTAAATTTCTTTTTGATTTAAATGCTAATAGGAATAATGTACATAAAATATAAACTATTATAAATATCATTTATTATCCTCCAAAAAATTATCTAATATTCTCATAACTCTATCTATATTTTCTATATAAGCATAATGTGTTCCAGGTAATACTATTAATGCAGCATCATCAATTAATTTCTCTAATTTTTTAGCTTCACTAACAGGAACTGCTTCATCATTAGTACCCCATATTAATAATGTAGGACATACTATTTTTTTAGCATCATTAGATAAGTCTTCATTAATCGCATTTACTAATACTTGTCTCATTGTAGGAGATGCTTTTTTATAATCTGAACTACCTATAAAGTTTTTCATAAACTCACCTATTTTATTCATACCAGGCAGTCTTTTTAATCCTTTTAATATCTTAGTTTTAGTACTTAGTTGATCATTATTATCATTAAATGGTGATGCGAATAATACTAATTTTTCTACATCATACATTGAAGCATATTTTATTGCGACTCTTCCTCCAAATGAATGACCCATTATGATAGGTTTCTTTATCTTTAATTCTTTAACTAATTTATAAAGTAAATCAGTATAATCACTTACTGTCCAAGGAAATGGTGGTTCGGATGAATCTCCAAAACCAGGGAAATCAATTATAGTAATACGAAAGTTTTCAAGTCTATCTCCAATAAACTTCATCATTTCAATATTTTGACCCCATCCATGAAGCAAAATAACATCTTTACCCTTTCCGTATTGTATATAGTTAACTTCTACATCTTTTAATATTTTTTTCATAATAAAACCTCATATAAATTATATCATATATTTATTTATAATTATTAAAAAAGTTTAATTTAATAAAAATTAATATGATATAATGAAAATGGTGATAATATGTTTAATATAGATGACCATAAAAAGAACATTATTGATGCTTATATAGAAGTATATGGAGAAGAATATAGAAATATAATTACTGATCGTATTAATAAGCAAAATATTATTGTAGATATTAGTATTAAAGATTTAAATAGATTAATAGATAATCTTCTATATAATAAATTATTAGATTTAAATGTTGATTTTTATAAGGCATTTGTTAAGAGTGATAAATTAGATCACTTAGAGGAATTACGACCTAATATAGATAATCCTTATTCTATAGAAGATGAATTACCTATATTTCAATTTGATGGAGTTGAAAGTGATTTAGATGAGTATATTGATGATCCTAATTATGAAGCTATAAAAGGACGTATGAATAGTGATGAATATAAAAAGTGTTGTCAAGAAATAATAGAATATAGAAAAAGAATTGGAGTTTTTAAAGAAGAATTAGTTTCTCCTATAGAGCAAAAAAGAAAAGAAGATATAGAAAAAAAATATGATGAACTATTATATAACAAAATAATGAGTATATTACCTGATGAGGTTAAAAATAATAGAACTAGTATTCAAAAATATTGTAAACAACCTGATATAGCTCAACAATTAAATAAATTAAAAAGAATATATAAGTTAACTTGTCAAAAAGAATTATTATTAACAAATCCACATGTTAAAGAAAACCCTGTATTACAAAGATTAATAGAAAACTATACTAATAAAATCTGTTCTCCACTTATTGGAGGAAGAGTATGTCAATTAAATATGGAATTAGATGGAGAAATACAAACACTTATAGTAATGCCTCTAAGTTCAAGAAATGATCAAAGTCATGATTTTACTTTAGTACATGAGTTAGGCCATTCTATTACTACAAATAGTGATGGTGTGGTTGGAATTGAAAATAGTAATATAATGGGAAATATTGAAGTAAATGATATTAATGATTATAAAAGAAAATATGAAGTTATGAATGAAACATTAACTAATATATTTGCGCTTAGAGCTAATAGAATTATGCAAAAAAACAATCAATTTATATTTGAAGATAAATCTACAAGTTTTAACTATGGTGAAGAAAAAGATTTAGGTAATAGTGTTGAATTCTTCTTAGAATCATATTTAACTCCTTTGGTAAATTTAATTCCTGATGATGTTAAAAAATCTATGATTAATTCAGATCAATCATACATAAGAAATAAGATATCTGATGAAAAGTTTGAACAATTAAATGATTTAATTAATAGAAGATATGCGATTAGCCATAATTTTGATATAAGTCAAAATGAAGCTGATAGACAAATAATAATACTTGATGATGAATTAGATAAATTATATGAGGAAATAAAAAGTATTGTAAAAAATAAAAATAATAAAATAGAGAGTTAATACTCTCTATTTTAATAATATATTTACTTTGATATTTTCATTTATTAATTTAGAAAAATCTTCTCCTAAACTAATATCTCCTACTATACTACCATAATGGATTGGATATACTTCTTTTGGATTAATTAGATTAGTTAATTCAGTTGCTTCTTTATAATCCATTGTATATGTACCACCTATTGGTATAAATAATTTATCACATTTTATTCTTTTACTTTCTTCTGTTACATCTGTATCTCCCATTATATAGTACGTTTCATTATTATAATTAAGTAAGTATCCTACCCAATTATATTCTTTTTTATGAAAAGATTTATTTAAGTTATAACTAGGTATAGTATCAAATGTAATATTATTTATTTCATAATTCTTATTTGGTTCAACTATTAGAATCTTATCTTTAGCAAAATCTAATTCATCTAAAATAGATTTATCATTAGGTACTACTATTATAGTATTATCATTTCTAACTTTATTAATAGAATCCATATCAAAATGATCATAATGAGAATGAGTTATAAATATTATTTCTGCATCATTATCATTATTTTCTATTTTATATGGATCAAAATATATATTATTTATTTTTATACTACTTTGAGTATTTATACTTATCATAATATCACTCCCTACTTTGAATTATATCATAAAAATTTATTTATTATATTGAAAACTATACTTAATATGATATAATATATTTGTTACGCGAACGTGGTTCAATGGTTAGAATACGGCCTTGCCAAGGCTGTGATGGGGGTTCGATTCCCCTCGTTCGCTCCATTGAGGAATCTGCTCGGAACAATACCGAGTTTGATATATAAATCTATCGTAATGATAGATTTTTTTGTGTTTATAAATCATCCATCCAAAAGAAAGGATGGTGAATTATGTTAAAAGTTATAACAAAAGAAATACCTATTGATGAGGAACTTAAAACAAGAATCCAATTTATTTGTGATTTTTGTAATACTACTCCTACGTTTATCAATGGTTCTATTCGTAAAGTTGAGAAAACAAATATAAATTATATAGAACCAAATAAAATAATTATCAAAGGTACAACATTTCTAGCTTTTAATCATGGTAGAGATGTTTATGTAGAAAACTTGCAAAAACATATTAAAATTAGTGATTTACAAGAGTTTATTAAAAATCTATAACTATTGACATTATTTTCAAAAGTGATATTATATATAACCAATGAAAGAGGTATGCTCTAGAAATGGAGGTACATCTATGAAATATAAACACAAAAACAAAAAAATAAATATTTTTAATATCAATTATATTGAGGAGTCAGTAGTATTTAGACTTTACTAGATACTTTTGACTCCTCTTTTTTTGTAAAAGGAGTTGAGTATATGGAATTATCTGATAAAGAAGTTAAAAAAGTAGCTGGTCTTTATATGCGAGTTAGCACCGAAGATCAAGCTCGTGAAGGATTTAGTTTACCAGAACAAAAAACACGATTAGAAGACTATTGTAGAGCAAAAGGTTATGAAATCGGAGATTATTATACTGATGAGGGAATTAGTGCTAAAAAAGGTAATTATAGACCTGAATTTGAAAGATTAAAAGAAGATATTAGAAATAAGAAAATAAATACCATGTTAGCATTAAAACAAGATAGAATTACAAGAAGTATCTTTGATTGGGAAAACATTATAACTTTTCTAGAAGAAAATAATGCTTATTTAGATTTAGTAAATGATGATATTAATACAACTACTTCAAATGGTAGAATGGTATCTCGTATTATGATGAGTGTATCTCAAAATGAAATTGAAAGAACAAGTGAAAGAACTAAAGTTGGTTTAGCTGGTGCAATTAAACAAGGACACATTCCACATAAAGCCCCACTTGGTTATAAGCATGAAGATAAAAAGTTAGTAATTGATGAATCAACAAAAGATGTTGTTATTAGAATATTTGAACTTTATCACAATGGTTTATCTTATCAAAAGATTGCTAATCTATTTAAAGAAGAAAAAGTTCTAGGAAAAGATAATTGGAGAGATAATACAATACTTCATATTATTGAAAATGAAATATATAAAGGAGATTTTGTTCATGGTAAAAGAACTAAACATCCTACTTACTACCCTAATGTAGTAGAACCATTAGTTAGTAAAGAAATGTGGGAAGAATGTCAGTTTCAAAAGAAGAATAACTCTCGTGCTTATTCAAGAACTTTAACTTATATCTTCTTACAAAAATTACTATGCCCTAAATGTGGAAGAATTTTAGGTGGTAAAGCTTCAAAGAAAAAAGGTCATGAATACTTTTATTACTATTGTCGTGATTGCAAATTAACAGTTAAAGAAAAAGATGTTGAAGAACATTTTAAAACTTTTGTTGATGAACTAACTGAATATGATTCAATTGTTAATCAATTCTTTGTTCCTATGATTATCAAAAACTTTGATGAACCTAGAGAAAATATTACTAAAGAAATTGAAACACAAAAAGCAAGATTAGAAAGAGCTAAACTTGCTTATGTAGATGGTGCATTTAGTTTAGATGATTATAAAGAAAAAGCAAAACAAATTGAAGATACTATTCAAATGCTACAAGATAAAATTAATACTGCTGATAAATGTGATACATTTACTTATTCGGCTAAAGATATTTTAGTTGCTCGTGATATTGCATTTTTAAATAAAGGAGTTCATCCTGAAGAATATGATAGACAAATGAAACCATGGAAGAAAAGAACTCGTGAAGAAAAAGAAGAATTAATCATGAATTATGTTGATAATGTTGAACTTGAATTAGTTGGTAATGAATGTTTTGTTAAATGTGTTAATTTTAGAGAATCAATTGCTAACCCATGTAATGAATTATTTAAAAATGGTTATATAGATAGAAAACAAAATTGTATATTTGGTAATCTAATAGGACAAATAAGATTTAGTGAATACTTGCCTGAAGAAGAAGTTGGAGAAATAATTATGAGATTAAAGAACTATTATAATGTTTCTTATACTGAAGCAATCTACTATGTTAAAGACCAAGTATTCTACTTCAACTTTGTTGAAGATAATTCCGCTATTGTTAGAGTGTTCCCATTAGAAGATTATTATAAATTAGATCCAGATGTAAAAATGGAAGAATATAGATTTGGAATTATATATATCAAAGAAGAAAATATTGTTGTTACGAAAGACGCAGATGAGTTAAACAAATTATTCAATTACATTCCTGATGATAGTAATACTTATGTGGACTACTCTAGAGAGTTAAAAGACATACCTAGTAAACCTATCAGAATGGAATTGATAAAAAGATAAAATGCGTGGCACGCTTTGTTACGAAGTAATGAAAGTGGCGATAGCATTTTTACAAAAGAAAATGTTTTATGAAGATAAAATATTTTCATCATTACAATACGAAGTTTTGAAAGTATGTAGTACATAGTTTCATTACAAAGTATTGCATAAAGGATTCTAAGGAATATTCCTTAGCCCACTGATATCTTGTTAGCATGACAAGATATCTAGGGGGTTATACATTTTGACAAGCCAAAATTGAGTCATAAGAAAGGAGATGATTATTATAAGTGAACTTCCATATTCTCTACATTTGGGAAGTAATAAGAATAGAAAAAATAGTGTTAGAAGTTCTGCTAAAAATAATTTAAGTGGAACAACTTCAATGACTAATAATGGAATACAAAATGCTAAAACATTATCAAAATGTGATAAGCATAATTATAGAAAATATGATAATGAACAAGAACAAATTGTAATTGTAAAAGGTACTTCTTCCCTTTACAAAGATGTAGAAAATTTTTATAAAACTGAATTTGAAGAAGCAAGATTAGAATACAATAATAAACAAACAAGAGAAGATAGAAAGATCGATGACTATTTCAAAAAAGTAAGTGATAATTCTAAAAGTGATTTAGCTTGTGAGATTATTATTGAACTTGGAGATAAGAAATTTTGGGATACAAAAGATTTAAATTATAAACATAAAATGACTAATGTTTATTCAAAACAGGTTGATGATTTAGAATTGTTAATGCCAAACTTTAAAGTATGTAGTGCTATTATTCATTATGATGAAACAAGTCCTCATATGCATATTGTAGGTGTTCCAATAAAATATAATTGTAAAACTGGTATGAGTAAACAAGTTGGTAAAACTGATGTATTTACTAGAACTTCTTTAATGCAATTACAAGATAAAATGAGAACTTTATGTATTGAAGAATACAACAAAGAATATAACCTAGATGCTACTTTAAAACAAAAAATGAAAGGTAGAAATAGAGATATCAATGTAGCTGATATGACTAACTATCAAGAAACAAAAGAACTAATTGAAAAACATCAAAAAGAAATAGATTCAATAAGTAATAACTCATTAGAGTTGAAAACTAATTCTAATAATATAAAAGAAGAAATAAATAAACTAAAAAAAGTTCCTTTAAGAGATGATTTGTTTATCATTTCAAAAGAACAAAAAAACAAATTAGAAGATTATATTGATAAAGTTGATAAAACAACTGATGAGTATAGAGATGTTAAAGAATTATCAGCAAACTTAAATAATATTACTAAACAAGCTAGACAGAATTCTAGAAGAATTAAAAATTTAAAAGAAAGTAATGATGCATTACAATTAAGAGTAGATACTTTAAGTGAAAAAGTAGAAACACAAGAAAAACAAATTGATGAATACAGAAAAGATAATTCTAATTTAAAATTTCAACTTCAAGAACTACAACAATTATTTGAAAAACTAATTAATTTCTTAAAAAGAATGTTCCATAGAAAAGATAAAGAAAATATTTATGCTGAAGTTGTTGATGATATGTATAAATATCAAATCATTAGTGAAAAAACTTTTGATAGAATTACAGGTTGGGACAATGAAAAAAGCAAAGAAAAAGATGATTTTGAGTTATAACTCAAATCATCTTTATTTATTAAAATTATATTTATATTTGTGTATTGATAATTGTTTAAGAGATTTATCATAATACATTGAATATATTTCATATTCTCCTGATTCATTTGGGATTGTATTATATTCATTAGTAGTTTTGTTATATATTGAATAATAAACATTATCACTAGATCTAAATTGTGTTGGTAATAATATTTTAAGTTCTGATTTTAGTTTTGTACTTAAAATCCAATTATTACTTTTCTCAATACTATTTTCTAATTTGCTTACATCTTCTTTATCATAATATGCATTTATAATTGCATATTCAGTTTTATCATCATCAAAATATGTTTCCCAATTTTGAATCTCTAATTCTCCATTACTTGGAATACTTGCATCTATGTATTGTTTATAATCATTTATTTTACTATAATCTTCTGAAAAAGTTGGAAACAAACTAAATGAACCATATACTAATAATAAAAATCCTATTATAAATCCAGCAACAATATTTTTAGTACATTTGATTCCTTTTCCTTTAAATATAAATCCTAATACAATTGAAGCAATTGGAATTGGTAGCCAACACCAGAATACCCAAGTGTTTTTAGTAAAGTTAAATCCATGTTGTGGGTTTATTTCATTTATTAATGATACAGACCATAAAGCTCCCCATAAACAACATAATGTAGCAATGAATAGTATTATCATAAGAGTACTTATTAAGTTAGTATTAATAGGCTTTTTAACACCTTTATAACTAGAAGTATCTCCAAGATTATTTTCTAAGTTTTCAAATTTACTTCTTATAAAATTTATTAATTCTAAGTCACAACTATTTTTTTGAATAATAATTATTTTATTCATTTTCTTATTTTTTAAATAGAAATGTGTATCATTTTCTATACATCTATCAATATCTTCATAATTCATTTTATATGTAGTAGTCTCGCCTTGTCTAATAAAATAATCTTCATAAAACTCTGTGTGTATTTCACCATCAAGGCCACCTCTTTTTTTAGTAGCATTAAAAGATTTTTCGGCGAAGTGTTCCAATCTAACTTTATATATAATCATTATGTATGCTTGATAACAAATAAAGAATACTAATGGTGCAATAAAATTTCTAGCAATAATTGCAACAACTGATGTAAATACTAGATTAAGAATTGTACCCCAAATAACAAATGCCCAATATATTTGTGGAAAATACTTTGCTGATTTTTTATATTCGTAAGCATTTAATATACTTTCACATTCGTATAAACATTTACTATTTTTCTTTTTCTTTGTATCCTTTTTTTCTTCTGTTTTAATCTCTTCGGGCTTAACAACAATTTTATCATCAGGTTTTGTTATATATTGAACTTCTTTAACTATCTTTGTCTTTGGTTTGCTTTTTTTAACTTCATTAACAATTAAAGCAATTATAAAAGAAACTATAAGCCAAACAGCTACAACAATAAATGTTTCTTGTAATAATTCGGGCCAAGTAGTGATAGATCCATCATCGTTGGGTATATCTTTTACCCATATTTCTAATAATGTCCAACAAACTGAAGGAATTAAAAATAGTTTTAGAAAGAAGCTACTTTTAAAAATGTTTTCTTTCTTTTCTTTTTCTTTTTCTTTACTCAAAATAACACCTCACTAACAAATTAATAATTCTATCTAATATTAATTATACCACAACTGTTGTAAAGTTGTTTGCACCTAAATTAAAATATGATATAATGTTTATAGCAATGGATGATTTATATATCATCCTCGTGTGAGAAAAGTTGTGTACTCACTCAACTATCGCTCCATTGATTGTTAACTAGTCTGTGACTAGTTTTTTTGTGCCTATTTTTGACAAAAACAAGGAAAAATGATATAATAAGCAACCAATTAAGGGGTGGAGAAAATGGGAAAAGTTATTTCAATGAGTGAAGTACGCGATTTTAATAAAGACTATCTAGTCAGTAGAGTTATTTCTTTCGGGAAAAAAGTAGATGGTTATAATAAAACATTCTATAAAACAAACGAAGATTTAGTAGATGCTTATCTAGATGTGGACTTTAAAGATAAAGATGTCATATCTGTTTTAGCATCAACGGATCAAGTTTTAACAGCTCGTTACTTAGATGCAAAAACAGTAGATGCCTTTGACTACAATCCATTAACAATCTATTATTTTTATTTAAGATTATGGACATTAAAAT
>JAEEGI010017140.1_pt1 | contig 14902 bp, 9 predicted proteins | sample 8958751 | NCBI WGS metagenome assembly JAEEGI01 (sample SAMN16246545, study PRJNA631951) | gut metagenome | biome: gut microbiome; feature: rumen; material: KS-attached | host: Bos | place: Iran: Karaj | collected 2018-10
TGTCTCTTTTTGGTTATGGCTTAAAAGACGGCCTTGACAATCTTGCGCACGTTGTCAGTCTTGGCCATGGGATAATAGTGGATGGCAGGGACACCGTGGGCCAGCAGGTCACGACTCTGGCGGATGCTCCATTCGATGCCAACCTGATAGGCACCGTCGGCACCCTTGGCCTCAGAGAGCATGGCGACGAGTTCCTGTGGAATGTCAATATGGAAGGAACGGGGCAGCAGGTCTATCTGCCGCTGTGACGAGATGGGCTTCAAGCCTGGGACGATGGGAACGGTAATGCCTGCCGCCCGACAGCGTTCCACGAAGCGGTAGTAGCTGTCGTTATCGAAGAACATCTGTGTCACGATATAGTCGGCGCCGGCATCCACCTTCTGCTTCAGGTGGTGGATGTCAGTGTCAAGGTTAGCCGCCTCGTAGTGTTTCTCAGGATAGGCTGCCACGCCGACGCAGAAGTCCGTAGGCAGACCGTTCTTCACCGTTGGGTCCAGATAGCGGCCGCCGTTCAGGTTGTGAATCATGCCCACCAGTTCGTCGGTATGCGAGAAACCGTCAGTCTCGGGTATAAAGTAGCGCTGTCCTGGAATGGCATCGCCACGCAGGGCCACCACGTTCTGGATGCCGAGGAAGTGGAGGTCGAGCAGTTCACTTTCGACCTTTGAACGCGAAGCCCCTCCACAGATGACGTGAGGCACAATCTCTAACTGGGGATAGCGGCGCATGATGGCGGCAACGATAGCCACGGTGCCGGGACGCTTGGCCAGCGTCATCTTCGTATAGGTGCCGTCGGCATTGGGGACATACTCCACCTCGTCGCGGTGACAGGTGACGTTGATAAACGGCGGTGCAAACTCCATCAGGGGGTCAATACTGTCGTAGAGGCGGCTGACGTCGCTGCCCTTCAGGGGCGGCACCAGTTCAAAAGAGGCGAAGGGTGCCTTGCTGCCATTTAGGATATCAATGACTTTGCTCATAGTTTTCGTCTATTCGTTTTCGTTATCGTACAATATATTTAGAAAGAAGCTGTTCGCCCTCTTCCTTAGTGATGCCGCGCCGCTGGCAATAGTCATCAAACTGTGCCTTGTCGATGCGACCGACAGGGAAGTAACGCGCCTCGGGATGGCAGATGAACAGGCCGCAGACGGCTGTAGAGGGTTGGATGGAATAATGGTCGGTGAGGGTGACACCCAGCTTTTGCTCAGCATCGAGGCGGTCGAAGACGATGCGCTTCAGCGAGTGGTCGGGACAGGTGGCATAGCCAAAGGCAACGCGTAACATGGAGTATTGACCATTGACCATTGAGTGCTGGAGCCATTCGGCTGCGGCCTCTGCCAAACGGGCACAAAGGGCATGGCTCATGAGGCGTTCGGCATCGTCGGCAGGCTGGACGACGGGACGGGCGACAACGGTGAAGAGCCCTATGGGCGACGGCTGCCGTTCGTCGAAGTAGTCTGCCAGACAAAGATAATGACCTGTCTGGCTCTGGCTGCGCAGCATGGGCAGCAGGGTGCCGTCTTCAAGCACGATGTCGTTGCCCCGACGAGTAGCAGGTTCGTAGCGGCACAGCATCTGTACCTGGATGCGATTCTCGTCGACGGCACACTGCAAGTACTGTTTACCCTCCGCCAACGTCTTCTCAGCTTCGGGATTCACCAGCAGCTGCTGCAGCGTCTCGCCCTTGAAGCCCCAGAACAGCAGGAACATGCGCCAGTCGATATAGTCTTTGACAACGGGAACGGGAACGTTAACGGGAACGGGGACAGTAGCCTGCAGCGCGTCTATGGACGGGTAGTCTCTGTCGTCGTGCAGATGGGGAGCCAATCTGTTGGCCTCCTCGTATGGCGTCAGTGCAGCATGATGATCCTCGTAGGCATCGCGAACCTGTTGCTGGTCAGCCTTGATTTGGCGCACGGTACCTTCACGGTCTATCTGTAGCTTTTTCGCCAGCACCGAGGTCTGCGAGGCATCGCCGCCATAGACCACGCAGCCGTCGTAGAGCGGAGCCAGTTTGACGGCGGTATGCACGACCGAGGTAGTGGCCCCACCGACGACCAGGGGAATCCTCAGTCCGTGGCGCTGGAACAGTCGGCACAAGTTTTCCATTTCCTTCAGTGAGGGGGTTATCAGTCCGCTGACGCCCACCAGCAACGGTTGAAGCCGCTGTGCCTCAGCCAGGATGGTTTCGTTGGGAACCATCACGCCCAGGTCATGAACGTCAAAATTGTTGCATCCCAACACAATGTCCACGATGTTCTTGCCAATGTCGTGTACGTCACCATTGGCAGTGGCTGTCAGGATGACCGGACGCTCCTCGCGCCCCGTATTGCCAGCCTCAATGTAGGGCTGTAACAAGGCTACGGCGTCCTTCATTACCTTGGCAGATTTCACCACTTGCGGCAGAAACATCTTGCCCTCGCCAAAAAGCTGCCCGATATGCTCCATAGCCTGCATCAGCGGCTGTTCGATGACGGCGACAGGATTGTCGTTGTAGGCATGAAGGGCTTCGGGGATGTCTTCGGGCAGACAGTCGCTGACGCCTTTGCTCAAGGCGTATGCCAACCGTTCCTCTATGCTCCTGTTGCGCCACGTGTCGCGGGAGTTTTCGCTGTCCTGCGACGGCATCGCCGCCGCATCTTCCTTCAGCGCATCAGCCAAAGCTATCAGCCGCTCAGTAGCCCCCTCGTCGGTATTCAGAATCACGTCCTCCACGGCTTTCAGCAGTCGGGGTTCTATATCGTCGTACACCTGTAGCATGGCCGGATTGACGATGGCCATGTCCAGTCCGGCACGGATGGCATGATAGAGGAACACGGAATGCATGGCCTCGCGCACCTTATTATTTCCTCGGAAGGCAAATGACAGATTACTCACGCCACCGCTGGTCTTGGCACCGGGCAAGTTTTCCTTAATCCATGCCACCGCCCGTATGAAGTCGCGCCCGTAGTTGGCATGTTCGCTGATGCCGGTGCCGATGGACAGAATGTTGACGTCGAAGACGATGTCCTGCGGCGGAAAACCGATACCCGTCAGCAGGTCGTAGGCCCGGCGGGCAATGGCAATCTTCCGCTCATAGGTGGTAGCCTGTCCCTCCTCGTCGAAGGCCATCACCACCACGGCAGCACCTAACCGCCGCAGTTCCAGAGCCTTGGCAAGGAAGTCCTGTTCCCCGGTCTTGAGACTGATAGAGTTGACGATGCACTTGCCCTGGGCGTTCTTCAGTCCTGTCAGCAGCGTCGCCCAGTCGGAAGAGTCAATCATCAGCACGGAGCGTGCCACAGCAGGGTCGTTGGCAATATAGCGTGTGAAGGCCTGCATCTCCTGTCGGCTGTCCAGCATGGCATCGTCCATATTGATGTCGATGATGGCAGCCCCGCCTTCTATCTGCTGTCGGGCCACCGTCATGGCTTCGTCATAGCTTTTCCCGGCGATGAGACGGGCAAACTTACGCGAACCGGCAACATTGGTACGTTCGCCGACGTTGATGAAGTTGCGGTCAGGGTCGACGACGAGGGGTTCCAGTCCTGACAGCAACATCCTGTGGTCTGGCTGCGGCAACTGTCTGGGGGCAATGCCGTCCAGCGCTTCACGGATGGCACGGATATGTCTGTCATCGGTGCCGCAGCAACCGCCTGCAATATTCAGGAGCCCTGCCTCTGCCATCTGCCGCAGGTGAGCGGCCGTGAATGCCGGCAGCTCTTCGTATTCGCCCATTTCGTTGGGCAGTCCGGCATTGGGATGAACGCTGATAGCCGCAGGCACAACAGCCGACAGGCGCTCTACAAACGGGCGCAGGTCGACGACACCGAACGAGCAGTTCAGTCCGAAACTGAGCAGCGGGTAATGGGAGATGCTGACATAGAAAGCCTCCAAAGTCTGTCCGGTCAGCGTACGACCGCTCCTGTCATTGACAGTCGCCGACACCATGACGGGGATTTGCCGTCCAAGGCGCTCGTTCAGCTGTTGGATGGCATAGAGTGCGGCCTTGGTATTCAGGGCATCGAAACATGTCTCCAACAGCAGCAGGTCGGCGCCGCCCTCCACCAATGCCTCGGCCTGTTCACCATAGGCTGCCGCCATCTCGTCGAAGTCAATGGCACGCAAGGCTGGTTCGTTCATGTCCGATGCCAAAGACAGTGACTTCGATGTCGGCCCCATGGAACCTGCCACCCATATTTTCCTGGGGACAAGTGACGGTTGGTGAGTGTCGAGGAAACCATCTGCAACACGGCGGGCAATGCGCGCCCCTTCCAAAGCCATCTCACGGGCATACTGCTCACAGCCATACTCATGCTGGCTGATGCGGTTGGCCGAGAAGGTATTCGTGGTGATGATGTCGGCACCGGCATCGACGTAGCGGCGGTGAATGTCGGCTATCACGTCGGGAACCGTCAGACAGAGCACGTCGTTATTGCCAACCAGCGACACCGGCCAACCGGCAAAGCGTCCCCGGTGGAACGTCTCTGCCGACAATCCCAGCGACTGGATGAAGGTACCCATGGCACCATCAAGTATCAAGATACGCTGTTGTAGTTGTTCCTGGATGTTCATCTTGAAAACGCGTCTTTCTTTTCATGGCCGCCATAGACGGTCTCGTCATTCTCGCCGTGCAGGGCATCCTGAAACGAATCCCAGTCTTGAAAACCTGCCAGCAGCGACAAGCGGTCAAGTGTCTTACGGTTGGGTTTCCTTAGCAATTCACCCTCCACAGCCTCTAACAATTTGCGGAGCGCATGTCTCTTTTTCTCCATATTGGCTGCAAAGGTACGAAATAAATTGAAAATTGAAAATTGAAAATTGAAAATTATAAATTGAAAATTGAAAAATACAAATATAATGAATGATGCATCATGATTTTTCAATTTATTTTGTACCTTTGCACCAAAGTTTGACAATAGAACAATAAACAATGAAAGAATTACAGTTGAAGTACGGATGCAATCCGAACCAGAAGCCTTCTCGCATTTTCATGCAGGAGGGCGAGTTACCCATCGAAGTCATCAACGGCCGTCCCGGCTACATCAACTTTCTCGACGCACTGAATGCTTGGCAGTTGGTGAAGGAACTGAAGGAGGCCACGGGACTGGCTGCCGCAGCTTCATTCAAGCACGTGTCACCCGCCGGTGCCGCCGTGGGACTGCCCCTGAGCGACACGCTGAAGAAGATTTATTTCGTCGATGACGTCAAAGGTTTGGATGACAGTCCTATAGCCTGTGCCTACGCCCGTGCCCGTGGTGCCGACCGCATGTCGAGCTACGGCGACTTCGTGGCGCTGAGCGACACCTGTGACGCCACCACTGCCCTGCTGCTGAAGCGTGAGGTCAGCGACGGTGTCATTGCTCCCGACTTCACCCCCGAGGCCATTGAGATTCTGAAGGACAAGCGCAAGGGTACCTACAACGTCATCAAGATTGACCCGTCGTACAAGCCCGAGCCCATCGAGCGCAAGCAGTGCTTCGGCGTGACCTTCGAGCAGGGCCGCAACGAAATCAAGCTCGACGACCCCGCCCTGTTTGAGAACATCCCCACACAGAACAAGACGTTCACACCGGAGGCTAAGCGCGACCTCATCATCGCCCTCATTACGCTGAAGTACACCCAGTCGAACTCGGTCTGCTACGTCAAGGACGGTCAGGCCATCGGCATCGGTGCCGGCCAGCAGAGCCGCATCCACTGTACCCGCTTGGCAGGCAACAAGGCCGACATCTGGTGGCTGCGCCAGCATCCGAAGGTGATGGCCCTGCCCTTCAAGGAGGGCATCCGCCGTGCCGACCGCGACAACACCATCGACGTCTACATTTCTGAGGACGAGCACGACGACGTGCTGCGCGACGGTGCCTGGCAGCAGTTCTTCACCCGCCAGCCCGAGGTGCTGACGCTGGCCGAGAAGAAGGAGTGGATAGCCCAGAACACGAAGGTGGCACTCGGTTCTGATGCTTTCTTCCCCTTTGGCGACAACATCGAGCGTGCCCACAAGAGCGGTGTGGAGTTCATTGCCCAGGCTGGTGGCAGTGTCCGCGACGACCATGTCATCATGACGTGCGACAAGTACGGCATCGCCATGGCCTTCACCGGCGTTCGCCTGTTCCACCACTAAGAAGTGAAGAGTGAAGAGTGAAGAATTTACTACCACACGGAAGTGAAGAGTGAAGAATATGAGTAAAGAATCAGACTTCCAGGACATTCTGGTCAATGGCATTTCGTTTGGTCGTGGCGGTGGTCCCCGTCAGCAGGACGACAAGGTCAAGACCAAAGCCAAGAAAAAGAAGTACATCACCGGTGCTCACGGTAGTGGCTCTGCCCGGCAGAAAGCCAAATACCGTGAGCAACGGGCCAACCGACACAAATGACAATTAAAAAATTAAACAATTAAAAAATTAAATAACTAAAGTAACAGCGAATAAAACAATTGTACATAAACGAACTACTATGAGACATTATCTATTGACATTAGCGATACTCATCGCCATCACGACAACGGCATCAGCCCAGAAATACGTCGGCGGCGACATCTCTATGTTGCCAGAATACGAGAAGTATGGTGCTAAATATTACGATAAGAGCGGCAATGACATCAGCGGCAAACTGCTTGAGTTCTTCACCGAACAGGGGTGGAACGCTGCTCGTGTACGCCTGTTCGTCGACCCGTCCAAGGCTTCAGCCGAACATCAGGCAGAAGGCGTACGGCAAGACTTGGAGTTTGTCAAGGCATTAGGCAAGCGCATCAAGGATGCTGGTATGGCTTTCATGCTCGACTTCCACTATAGCGATACATGGACCGATCCTGGCAAGCACTCGACACCCTCGTCGTGGAGTTCGATGACCGCCGCAGAGATAGCCACACAGGTTTATAGCTACACTAAAAATTGTCTGCAGGAGCTGAAAGCCGCCGGTGCAGAGCCCGACTTCATCCAGCCCGGCAACGAGATTACCTACGGTATGCTGTGGCCTACAGGACACGTCTATCCCAATGGAGGCGGACAAGACGGTGGGACGTGGGACAACTTCACCAACTATCTGATCAATGCCATCAATGCCTGCCACGAAGTATGTCCAAATGCAAAGATTATCATCCAGTCAGAGATGCACAACGCATCGCTTGTCACCGCATTCTTCGCACAGTTGGCAAAATACCCAGCCGTCCAGTATGACATCATCGGCCTAAGCTACTACCCCCACTACCACGGCACATTGGCCACGCTCAACAATACGCTCAACACCTTAGAGTCCAAGTATCCTGACAAGAAGATACAGATTGTAGAGACGGCCTACTACCACAAGTGGTATCCCGACGATGCGACCTACAGCATCAGCTACTTCCCCAACTGGCCTGCAACAGAAGCCGGCCAACAGCAGTTTACGAAGGACCTGATAGCTGCTCTCAACCAGCACAGCAGCGTCAACGGACTCTACTGGTGGTTCCCAGAGGCCAACGAGTACGGTGTGGACTACAACAATCCCGTCACCAACGGCTGGTGCAACTACAGCCTGTTCGACAACGAAACGGGGCGTGTCATGAAAGCGCTCTATGAGCTGCAAGCTTTTACAGGTGCTGTTGTCGATGACTCTGACGTCACCAGCCAATACATCGTCAACCCCTCGTTCGACAGCGACATCAGCGGATGGACTAACACGGGCGGCACAGCCCAGTGGAAAGGAAACACCTGGGATGTGCTTTCCAACTACTGCGAGTTCGGCTGGACGGGCAGCGCCATCGCGGATCAGGAAGTGGTACAGACACCCACCTTACCGGCAGGAAGCTACAAGCTGAGCGTCAACTGCGCCACAGACAACGGGGCAAAGGGCGTTTATCTGATTGCTGACGACCAAAGCACGGAAATGACAGGAACCGGTGGCATCGGCTTCTTCTCCGTAGAATTTACAGTAACATCGGAAAAAGCCGTCAAACTTGGTCTGAAACTGCAAAACACCACAGCCACCTGGGTTAACTTCGACAACTTCACTTTGGAAAAGACTTCAACGACAGGGATTGGCAACGTTAATCTTAACGATAACGTTAACGATAACTATTGGTACACGCTGGACGGTCGCCGGCTGACAGGCAAGCCAACCGCCAAGGGCCTCTATATCAAGGACGGCCGCAAAGTCGTCCTCCGATGACAAATAAGGGAGTTAAGTGAAATGTTACGACTAACGAAATTCATCGCCAAAACCTTGTCAGTCCGTTTGAGTCTGATGATCGTTTTCTCGATTGCCATGTTGCTCATGGCCGTGTTATTCGTCATGTTTCATTACTCCAGGAAATCGGTCAAGGAAGAGGCCTTGCAAAAAGCCAGCCAGTCATTAAATGGCACCGTACAGCATATAGACAACATCCTGCTGAGCGTAGAGCAGGCCGCCGGCAACATGTACTGGCCCCTGCTGCAACACCTGAACCAGCCTGAGCGTATGCATGCCTACAGTCGCCAGATAGTAGAGAGCAACCCCTATATCATCGGCTGCGCCATTGCCTTAAAGCCCTACTTTTACAAGGGGCAGGAGCTTTTCATGGCTTACTACCACCGCGTGGACATCTCCGACCCCACATCGCCCATCGTAAAGGACGACAGCTACGGCAACCGTCCCTACACCGAACAGGTGTGGTACACCGTACCTGTAGAGAAAGGCAGGCCCTACTGGACCGACCCGCTCAGGGAAGAAGGCAAGGAGGACGAGCCCATCACCTCCTTCTGTCTGCCCCTCTATGGTGCTGAGGGCGAGCGTGTCGGCGTGCTGGCCGTTGACGTCTCGCTCCATGTGCTGTCTGACATTATTCTTGCCACCAAGCCCTCGCCCAACTCTTACTGTACCCTGTTGGGCAGGGACGGTTCCTACATTGTCCACCCCGACTCCACCAAGCTGCACCGTCAGACCGTCTATGACCAGCTGAACGACGACAGCAGTCCCGAAGCCATCACAGCCGCCAAGGAGATGATAGCAGGCAAGACTGACTATAGGGCCTTCAACCTGAACGGCAAGGACTTTTACGTATTCTACCGGCCTTTTGAGCGCATGGCTATCCAGGGGCGCTACATGGAGGACCTCAGCTGGAGCGTCGGCATCGTCTATCCGCAGGACGACATCTTTGGCGACACCAACACGCTGCTCTACAACGTGCTCATCATAGCCACCGCAGGACTGCTCCTGCTGCTGGGGCTGTGCCTGTGGTTCACCCGACGGCAGCTGAAACCCCTGCACCTGCTGACGCAGTCAACGCAGCGCATTGCCGAAGGCCACTATGACGAACCCATTCCCGAAAGCAGGCATCACGACGAGATTGGCATGCTGCAGAACCACTTCCAGTCGATGCAGCAGTCGCTGGCCGAACACATCAACGAACTCGACCAGCTCACCGGCACCCTCCAGGAGCAAGGCCAGGTGCTGAGTGCCGCCTACGAACAGGCCAAGGAAGCCGACCGCATGAAGACCGCCTTCCTGCACAACATGACCGACCAGATGCTGGCTCCCATTGACGACATCAAGCAGGACGTCGGCATCCTGTGCGGACAACTGCACGACATCGACCAGCAAGCTGTCGACCAGGTGGTCGACGACATCCAGCAAAAGGGCAAGGTGGTCACCGTCCTGCTGAACCACCTGCTCGAAGTATCAGAGAAAGCTAAAAACCCCGAAACCGCCCATGAATAAACAGTCTGACACCATCCGCCAATCGTTAGCTGCCAAACTCGGACTCGGCTATCTGCTGTTGACCATCGTCATCTTCGTGGTTTCCTTGGGCATCTTCTTCATCCAGTCGCACTACCTCATCCGCAAAGAAGCCATCGAGCGCGGTCGCGCCACCCTGTCTGTCGCGGCACAGCGTGTCGTCCGACATCTGACCACGGTGGAGACAGCCACCGACATCAACAGCTGGCTCGTGACGGAAAACCTGCAGCCCGACTCCCTGCTGGCGTACTCGCGCCGCATCACCCAGCTCAACCCCGACGTCGACGGCTGCTCCATCACCACTGAGCCAGACATCTTCCCACAGTACGGGCGCTACTTTTCCGCCTACACCGTCCGACATGGCGACTCTATCACCACCGTACGCGAGGCGCCATACGAGTATTTCGAGAAGGTGTGGTACAAGACGCCCAAGGCCAAGGGCCACGCCTGCTGGGTAGACCCCTTCGACGACTACACCCCCGGCACGCTCTCGGCCACCGACATGATAGCCTCCTACTGCAAACCGCTGTACGATGGCAGCGGACGCTTTGTGGCTGTCATCTCCACCGACCTGTCGCTGCCCAAACTCTCCAAGGCCATCACGGCAGAGCGGCCCTACCCCCATTCCTACTTCGTCATGATAGGCGAGGAAGGCTACTACTTCGTACATCCTGACAGCGCCAAACTCTTCCATCACACCATCTTCGACAGCGCCAAAGGCAACGCCAAGTCCGACATCGTCATGCTGGGCCACGAGATGACTACCGGAAAGACAGGCTACATGAAGATGCACATCGACGGACGTTCATGCATTGTCAGCTACCAGCCTGTGCCGCATACCCCCTGGAGCATAGCCCTTGTCAGCCCCGAGAGCGACATCTTCAGCCACTACAACCGGCTACTCCTCATTCTGATTCCCCTCACCGTCGTCGGCATCCTGGTCATCCTCCTGCTCTGCCGCCGGGCCGTCAACCACGCCATCAAGCCATTGAAACAGCTGCTCAGCCAATCGCACATCATCACCTCCGGCAACTACGAGGCGACAACCATAGCCCACAGCAGCCGCACCGACGTCGTAGGCACCCTGCAAAACAGCTTTGCCACCATGCAGGAGTCGCTCAGCCGCCACGTCGCCAGCATCCGCGATGGCAACGCCGAGCTGGAGCGCCGCAACAAAGAACTGGAGCACGCCCGTGCGCTGGCCGAAAAGAGCAGCCGCCAGAAGACAGCGTTTATCCAGAACGTCACCCATCAGGTGCGTACGCCCCTTAACATCATCATGGGATTCTCGCAGGTGCTGCGCGACAATGCCAGCCAACTGCCGGAAGAGGAGTTGCACCACATCACCGACGTCGTCAACTACAACACGGTGACGCTCTGCCGCATGGCCACCATGCTCTACGACAGTTCTGACAACTGGAAGGAAGAGCTGTTCACCCTCGACGACGACGTGCCGTGCAACGCCGTCACCCGTCAGGCCATTGCCGACACCAAGCTCCAATATCCGGACATGCGCATCGACTTCCACACCGAAGTCCCCGACACACTGACCATGCGCTCCAACTACCTTTACATCCTGCGCTGCCTGCGTGAACTGCTCTACAATGCTGGCAAATACTCCAACCCCAAACAAGTCACCATGCGGATTACCCAGACCGACCGCACCATCCGCTTCGTTTGCGAAGACCTCGGCCCCGGCATTGCCGAAGCAGAACTTGAAAACCTGTTCAAGCCCTTCAGCAAAACCGACGACCTCTCGGAAGGCCTCGGCCTCGGCTTGCCCCTCACCAAGCGCCACTGCCGACGGTTAGGCGGCGACCTGACGCTTGACACGTCCTACCACGACGGCTGCCGCTTCGTCATCGAGCTCCCTAAAACCTGACAGCCACCTCGCTGCCGTCATAGCTGACGGTCTTTTCACGTCCGTCGGGAAGTGCGACAACAAACTGGCGAACCTCCATCATGCCCTTGTACTGACCCTGACGCTTACCGATGGTCAGCGTACGAGTGGCGTCATTCCAGCGGAAAGAGATGGTGGCATATTGTCCCTGCTCGTAGTTGTAACTGTCGCCCTCATCCTCATAGAGGGTAAACGTGCCGTCAGCCCCAGGGTACACGCGCACCTCGAGGTTGTCCCACGCTTTCTCGCCGACATACTGCATCTCCGGTCCCAAGGGCAGGATGCTACCCGCACGAACAAACATGGGCACCTTGTCGAGCGAGGTCTGCAGCGTCACGGAACGGCCACCCTTAAAACAGCGGTTCGTCCAGAAGTCATACCAGTCAGCCCCCTTGGGCAGGTACTTAGTAGCGGTCTTCCTGTCCCACCCCGTCATGGCGTCGGTGCTGACAATCTTTTCCTCGGTGTATTGCGGGTCAACGATGGGTGCAGCCAGGATGCTGCGGCCAAACATAAACTCGTCGGTCATATCCCAGACCTTCCTGTCGCCGGCAAAGTCGCTGAACAGCGGACGCAGGTAGCTGTCGTTATTCGAGGTCACTTGCCAGGCGGTACTATATAAATAAGGTATCAGACGGTAGCGCAGACGGATCATCTTCTCTATGGCATCATAGACGGGCTCGCCCTGTTTGCCGAACTGCCATATCTCGCGGGGCGCGTCGGCACCGTGACTGCGGAAGACGGGACAGAACAAGCCATACTGCATCCAGCGCACGTAGAGCTCCTGGAACTGCGGATTGCGCGGTGCCGATGCCGGTCCCATGGTGTTGTAGGCATTACAGAAGAAACCGCCGATGTCGGTATTGAAGTTGGGATTGCCCGTCAGCGTAAAGCTCAGTCCGGCGGGAATCTGCTTGCGCAGCATGTCCCACGACGAGTTGACGTCGCCGCTCCACATGTTTGAACCGTAGTGCTGCTGACCGGCAAAGCTGCTGCGCGTCATGATGAAAATGCGCTTAGCCTTCCCCGACCCCTCCAAAGGGAGGGGGGCTTTGCGCTGCGCTTCGTACACGCCACGCACCGTTTCCAAGGGGAAGGCATTACGCTGCGAGCGCCATGTGCCGCCATACACCTTGTGGGCATAGTCGGCCTCGGTGGGATAGAAGCAGTCGGGGTCCGTAGAGTCCATCCACCAGGCATCGACACCATAGTCGTAGAGCTTCTTCAGATACTTCCAGTAGATGTCGCGGGCCGCAGGACTGAAGGCGTCATAGACCTTCACCCCCGACGGATAGTCCTTCATCGGAGGCCACACGTGCGAGATGCCACTCTGGGGCCACGTCTCGAAAGGCAGCAGCAAACCCTGCTTGTCCAGTTCGCGATACTGCTGCGTCATCGGTCCGAAGCTCGCCCAGATACTGATCATGAAGTGCGCGTGCTTCTGGTGAACATGGTCTATCAACTGCTTGCCGTTGGCAAAGTCTTCGGAAAGGAAGTCCATGGCGTTCCACAGGTAGTTCGAGCCCCAATACTGCCAGTCCTGGATGATACCGTCAAGGGGCACCTGCAACCTGCGGTACTCATCGACGATGCTCTCCGTCTCGGCAGCGGTCTTATAGCGCTCCTTCGACTGCCAGAAGCCGTAGGTCCACAGCGGGAACATGGGGACGTCGCCCGTCAGGTGGCGCATCTGGGCAATGACACCGTCGGCCGAGCCGCCATACATGAAGTAATAGTCCACGCCCGTGCCTGCCTCCGAAGTGAATGTCATGCCGTCCTTGCCGTCGTCAAACTGCGTGGGCGAGTAGTTCTCCCAATAGAGTCCCCAGCCCTTGATGCTCTGCAGAACATTCTGGAAGTCCTCAAGGTTCGACTGTTCCATACGTATATGTTCACCGCGGCGGTTCATCTTACCGTTCTGGATGGTGCCGAGTCCGTAGATGGCTTCGTCCTTGTCGAGCGTGAACGACTGGCTGACCTCAAAGTCATCCATATTCTTCCGGATAAGACTCCAGCCCTGTTCCCTCAGCAGCACCTTGCCCTTGGCCGTCAGGAAGGTCAGGAACCCCGTCTCGGCATCCTTCTTCACCGTCAGCACCCCACTCGACACGCTGTTGCCGCGCTGCGTCAGAGGTACGTCCTCGGCCTTCGCCGTCACCACCAGACTCTTGGTGGCCTTGCCCTTCACGACATGTACAATACGCGGTGTCAGAAACGTCACCGTGACGTCCTGAGCCTTACCCTCAACCCATGCTGCCACCAGCAGCAAAGCCATCATCATCAGTCTCCTTGCCATGATTCTTTCCTTTCTGTTTTTGATTGGTCTATAGTTTTGACCGCAAAGGTACGAATAAGCGAGAACAATACAAAATGAAAAACTATTTTTTCATTTTTATTGTCGAGCGAAAGTATCTTCGACCGCAAGGTCAGATACGAAATACAAAACAAAAACAACTAACTTTTTATGAAAAACGTTGGAATAAGTTGGTTGTTTGGAAATAAACAACTACCTTTGCACCCGCTAACTCACGCCGAGTCGCCTTGTAATGGGGTGGAGCGGCTATAGGGAGGGAGCACTACATTGTGGAAAAGTGTTTGCTAACGCTTTGACTTTGTTATCTTTGAACGTCGGAAATTCAAACGTATAACGCAAAGACATTGCAGAGGTAGATGCTACGGGTAGGTATATTTTGCTGTCCCGTTCAGCGTGCAGAGGGCATTAGTCCTCACGCACGCTTTTGCGGGCATATCTTATATACCAACGGCGTGGGTGTCAAGTTCTGTTTGTGACGTTATACAGGTTTCCGACGACCTAAAGAGAGAAGCAAGCAGAGGCCAGATGCCCCGCTTTTCTTTATGTAGTCACGATACGAAATGCTTCACTCCGTCCGATGTTGGGTGTTCTGCGGGCGACAAATGGTTTGACGGAAGACAAGCGTATGCTTTTCAATTCTTTCGAATTCTTGGTATTCCTGCCAATAGTGTTCCTGCTCTACTGGTTTGTATTCCGCGGTAGACGGTGGCAGGACCTATTGATTGTCGTAGCAAGTTATGTGTTTTATGGCTGGTGGGACTGGCGTTTCCTGATGCTCATCGCCTTCACCTCGCTTGGCAGCTTCGGTAGCGGTCTGCTGCTGGAACGCTACGAAGGACGACGGCGGTGGCAGCAGATAGTTAGTGCGGGAAACATCGTATTGAACCTCGCAATTCTTGGCGTATTCAAATACTACAACTTCTTCGTGGAGAATCTGGAGATGTTGTTCCGCACGGCCTTCGACTATCAACTTGACTGGGTGACAATGGAAGTCATCCTGCCTGTCGGCATCAGTTTTT
>JAEEGI010017141.1_pt1 | contig 14901 bp, 16 predicted proteins | sample 8958751 | NCBI WGS metagenome assembly JAEEGI01 (sample SAMN16246545, study PRJNA631951) | gut metagenome | biome: gut microbiome; feature: rumen; material: KS-attached | host: Bos | place: Iran: Karaj | collected 2018-10
CTCGCTGGCGTCAACCAGTGGGTGTGCATCGGTACGGGTGTCGTGTCTGCCTCCGTCCTGGTCTGGCAGACCTTCGCCCTCAACCGACGCTATGGGGAGCATGGTCTGATGAAGCGTATGGCCAACATACAGCATCCCCGTTTCCTGATCAACCGACGCAAGCCGTACCTGATTATCAAAAACAAGTGTAACGACAATGAGGAATACGCTGAAAGCAACGACTATTGAGAACAAGCTGCCCCTGCTGGCGGTGGAGAACGGCTGCATCGTGTCGAAGGACGCAGACCTGACCGTCGCCTTCGAGGTGACGCTGCCCGAACTCTACACCGTGACCTCGCAGGAGTACGAGACCATCCACGGCTGCTGGTGCAAGGCGATAAAGGTACTGCCAGACTATTCGGTAGTGCATAAGCAGGACTGGTTCATCCGCGAGACCTACAAGCCGGAGTTGCAGAAGGATGATATGACTTTCCTGTCACGGAGTTTTGAGAGACATTTCAACGAGCGTCCGTTCCTGAAGCATTCGTGCTACCTCTTCCTGACCAAGACCACCAGGGAGCGCAACCGCATGCAGAGCAACTTTTCGACGCTCTGCCGTGGCCACATCATCCCGAAGGAACTGAACAGGGAAACGGCCAGCCGCTTCTTGGAGTCCGTGGAGCAGTTCGAGCGCATCATGAACGACTCAGGATTTGTGAGATTACGCAAGCTGAGTGACAATGAGATTGTAGGCACCCGTCGCAAGGCAGGACTGATAGAGCGCTATCTCTCGCTGATGCCCGAAGACAACGCCTCGCTCCAGGACATCGACCTTGACCCAGCAGAGATGAAGATTGGCGACAACCGCCTGTGCCTCTTCACGCTCTCCGACGTGAACGACCTCCCTGCGAAAGTCGGGACGGATGTACGCTATGAGCGACTGAGCACAGACCGAAGCGACTGCCGATTGTCCTTTGCCAGTCCCGTGGGACTGCTGTTACCCTGCAACCACATCTACAACCAGTATGTGCTCATCGACAACAGCGACGACAACCTGCAGCGGTTTGAGAAGACGGCGAGAAACATGCAGTCGCTGAGCCGATACAGCCGAAGCAATGCCATCAACAAGGAGTGGATAGACATGTACCTGAACGAAGCGCACTCTCAGGGACTCATCAGCGTCCGTGCCCACTACAACGTCATAGCGTGGAGTGACGACGCTGAGGAACTGAAACATGCAAAGAATGACATCGGAAGCCAGTTAGCCAGTATGGAGTGTATGCCGAGGCACAACACCGTCGATTGCCCGACGCTCTACTGGTCTGGCATTCCCGGCAATGAGGGTGACTTCCCTGCAGAAGAGTCATTCTATACGTTCATCGAGCCAGCGGTGTGCCTCTTTACGGAGGAAACGAACTACCGCAGTTCACTCTCGCCCTTCGGCATCAAGATGGTGGACAGGCTGACGGGAAAGCCGCTTCACATCGACATCTCGGATTTGCCGATGAAGAAGGGCGTCACGACGAATAGAAACAAGTTCGTGCTGGGGCCGTCGGGCAGCGGAAAGTCGTTCTTCATGAACCATGTCGTTCGCCAGTACTACGAGCAGGGCACCCACGTCGTGCTGATTGACACGGGACACTCGTATGCGGGACTGTGTGCCATGATCCATCGTAAGACACACGGGCAGGACGGCATCTACTATACCTACACCGAGGAACACCCGATTTCGTTCAATCCGTTCTATACGGATGATTACGTCTTCGATGTGGAGAAGAAGGATTCGATAGTGACGCTGCTGCTGACGCTCTGGAAGAGCGAGACAGAGGGCGTATCCAAGACCGAATCGGGCGAGTTGGGCAGTGCCGTGTCGGCCTACATCAGCATGATCCAGACAGACCATACCATCGTGCCTTGCTTCGATACCTTCTATGAGTATATGCGCGACGTGTACCGTCAGCAGATGCAGGAGCGTGACATCAAGGTCGGAAAGGACGATTTCAACATCGACAACTTCCTGACGACGCTTCGCCAGTATTACAAGGGCGGTCGCTATGACTTCCTGCTGAACTCGCGTGAGAATATCGACCTGCTGGGCAAACGCTTCATCGTGTTTGAAATCGACTCCATCAAGGACAACAAGGAATTGTTTCCTGTGGTGACCATTATCATCATGGAGGCGTTCATCAACAAGATGCGACGGTTGAAGGGAGTGCGGAAGATGCTGGTGGTGGAAGAGGCATGGAAGGCGCTGACCTCGGCAAACATGGCCTCCTACATGCTCTACATGTACAAGACGGTGAGAAAGTTCTTCGGCGAGGCAGTGGTGGTGACGCAGGAGGTGGATGACATCATATCGTCGCCCATCGTGAAGGAGAGCATCATCAACAACTCCGACTGCAAGATTCTGCTCGACCAACGCAAGTACATGAACAAGTTCGACCAGATACAGAACCTGCTCGGACTGACGGAGAAGGAGAAGGGGCAGATACTGAGCATTAACCAGGCCAACAATCCCTCGCGGCTCTATAAGGAGGTGTGGATAGGTCTGGGCGGAACGCAGTCGGCGGTCTATGCCACCGAGGTCAGCCCTGAGGAATACCTTGCCTACACGACGGAAGAGACCGAGAAGATCGAGGTGCAGCGTCTGGCGGAGAAACTGGGCGGTGACATCGAGGGTGCCATCAAGCAACTGGCAGACAAACGTAGGGAAAGGTCGAAGTAAGTCATAACCACCAGAAAAAAAGAAACGGTGCAGCCATGCACCAAGTAATAACCCATTAACAACAAAAGGAGAAAGAACAAATGAGAAAGAAAGTATTAGTGATGATGAGCCTTTGCATGACGCTGTTCGTCAGCAAGGCCAGTGCACAGTGGACGGTCGTTGACCCTACCAATCTGGCACAGGGTATCGTGAACTCCTGCCGTGAGATCGTGCAGACCTCCACGACTGCGGAAAATATGATCAACAACTTCAAGGAGACGGTGAAGATCTACGAGCAGGGAAAGAAGTACTATGATGCCCTGAAGAGCGTGAACAACCTGGTGCGCGATGCCCGCAAGGTGCAGCAGACCATCGTCATGGTGGGCGACATCACCGACATCTACGTGGGTTCGTTCCAGAAGATGATGCACGACGAGAACTTTTCCGTTGAGGAACTATCGGCCATTGCATCGGGCTACACGAAACTGCTGGAGGAATCGACGGGCGTACTCAACGAACTGAAGACGGTCGTGAATATCTCAACGCTCTCCATGACCGACAAGGACAGGATGGACGTGGTGGACAAGTGCTACCGTGACATGAAACACTACCGTAACCTCGTCAACTACTACACCAACAAGAACATCTCCGTGTCGTACCTCCGTGCCAAGAAGAAACACGACCTCGACCGTGTGCTGAAGCTCTACGGCAAAGGGGCTCAGAAGTACTGGTAAACCAAAGGCTCAACAGGAATGATGACAGACTTATTGCTAATCATCGACACGGACAACATCCACACCATCCTGCGCCAGTTGTACGATGACATGATGCCGCTCTGCTCACAGATGACGGGCGTGGCAAGGGCGGTGGCCGGGTTCGGTGCGCTGTTCTATATCGCCTACAGGGTATGGCAGTCGCTGGCACGGGCAGAGCCAATAGACGTGTTCCCAATGCTGCGCCCGTTCGCCATCGGCATCTGCATCCTGCTCTTCCCGACGCTGGTTCTCGGAACGCTCAACAGTGTGATGAGTCCGATAGTGCAGGGCGTGAGCACGATGCTTGAAGGGCAGAAGCTGGACTTGGAGGAACTGCGACAGCAGAAGGACGAACTGGAGACGGAGATGATGAAGCGTAACCCTGAGACGGCCTATCTGGTGGATGATGCGGAGTTTGACAAGGAACTGGAAAATCTCGGCATATCGCCGTCGGACCTGGCGACGATGGCGGGGATGTATGCGGAGCGCGGACTGTACAAGCTGCAGAAGATGATACGCGACGGCTTCCGCTATATCCTGGAACTGGTGTTCGAGGCGGTGTCGCTGATGATAGACGTGCTCAGGACGTTCTTCCTCATCGTGCTGTCGATACTCGGGCCGCTGGCATTCGGCATAGCGGTGTACGACGGATTCCAGAGCACGCTCACGGGGTGGATGTGCAGATACATACAGGTATATCTCTGGTTGCCCATCGCTGATTTGTTCAGCTGCATACTGGCGAGAATCCAGCAGTTGAGCATCGAACATGACATTGTGCAGATGCAGACGGATCCGGGTTTCTCGCTCGACTCATCGGATGGGGTTTATCTTATCATGATGCTGATAGGCATCATCGGCTACTTCACCGTGCCTACGGTGGCCGGATGGGTGATACAGGCAGGCGGAATCGGCAACTACAACCGCAACGTGAACAAGTCGCTGACCAAGAGCGGAGGCGCTATGAAGAGCGGTGCGCTGTGGCTAGCCAAATAGAGAATATGAACAACTAAAATTGTAACGACAAAAAGAGAAATGGAATTCAAGTCATTGAAGAACATCGAATCATCATTCCGGCAGCTTCGGCTGTTCGGGATGATATTCCTGGCCGCATGTACGGTGGTCACGGTTTGGTCGGTGTGGAGTTCGTACTCGTTTGCAGAGAAGCAGCGGGAAAAGATCTACGTGCTGGACGGAGGTAAGTCGCTGATGCTGGCACTCTCGCAGGACCTGTCACAGAACCGTCCGGCAGAGGCGAGGGAACACGTCCGCCGCTTTCACGAACTGTTCTTTACGCTGGCACCAGAAAAGAGTGCCATTGAAAGCAACGTGCATCGTGCGCTGGTAATGGCAGACAAGAGTGCCTACAACTACTACCATGACTTTGCGGAGCAGGGCTTTTACAACCGCATCATCGCGGGCAACATCAATCAGACGGTGAGGGTGGACAGCGTGGTGTGCGACTTCAACAGCTATCCGTATCAGGTGAGGACGTTCGCAAGACAGACGATTATCCGTGAGAGTAACGTGACTGAAAGGACACTGGTGACAGAGTGCCGACTGATGAACTCCAGCCGCTCAGACGATAACCCCAACGGCTTCCAGATACGGAACTTCACGATTATCGAGAACAAGGACATCAGGACAGTGAAGAAATGAAGCAGGAAGTTGTAAGGCTGAAAGACAGGATTGCGGGAGGCATCAAGGTAAGGCTTGATGCGCTCTCGCCTGAGCAGAGGATGCACGTAGTCATTGGTATGTTCTGTATCTTGGTTGTCCTGCTGCTGTTCTGCATCTGGCAGACGGTGACGGACATTGCCAACAACAGGCGGGACGGCATGACCATCGTGATAGAGCATATCGACAAGCCCGTCGTAATTGGGAGTGCCAGGGATCGTAATTCACTAACAACAAACGAAAAATCAAATGGAGAAAGAAGAAAAGGAAATGTTGGATCAGGAACAAGTGCAAGGCGGAGCCTCGGACAGCTCATCCCCGGCGGGGCAGAAGAATGAGAGTCAGAAGCAGGAACCGAAGCCCAGAAAGGAACTGACTGAGGAAGAGAAGCTGAAGCGCAATAAGATGATGGTGCTCGGTGCTGCCGTCATTGGCATGGTGGTCATCGTGCTCTGGCTGTTCAGTTCGCTGGGTGGCGGTAGTGACGATGCTGTGGGCAGAAGCGGTTTCAATACCGAGATGCCTGACGCTGACAAGGAAAGTACTGGTATTGCCGACAAGAGCAAAGCCTACGAGATGGACGGCATAAAGAAAGACCAACAGGCACGACACGACCTGGGAGCGTACTCAGTGAGTGAGACGGATTCCGTCGCGGTAACAGACGATATGAACCTGATGTCAAAGGCTGAACACAAGGATGAAGAGGTTTCGCCAGCCAAGCAGAGGGTGCAGCAGTCGGCAGAGGCATGTAACGAACTGAGCCAGACGCTCGGCAGTTTCTACCAGCCTTCGGGCGATGCTGCCAATGAGGAACTGAAGAACCGCATAGCGGAACTGGAGCAGAAACTGACATCACAGACTGCATCAAGCGGGAGCAATGTTGATGACCAGTTGGCCTTGATGGAGAAGTCCTATCAACTCGCTGCCAAGTATATGCCAGCGGCACAGAGTGGAAACGGTCAGGTTGCATACGCAGGAGCAGGTGAACAAGGGACTTCTGGCCAGCAGGGAAAGAAACGCAAGGTCTCGCCAGTGCAGCAGGTGGCAAAGACGGTGGTCTCGGCTCTGAGCAATCAGGTGTATGACTGTGAGGATGACGATGGCGGTTTCGCCTTCAACTCGTTCAATACTGCGGTAGGTGCTAATGGCGGTGTCAGTCGCAAGAACACGATTTCAGCATCGGTCTATGGCTACCAGACCGTAACTGACGGGCAGACGGTGAGACTGCGGCTGTTGGAGTCGATGGCGGTGGATGAGCGCATCATCCCGAAAAACTCTATAGTGGTCGGCTCCACGAAGATCCAGGGCGAACGGCTTTGTATCACCATCACATCTATAGAGAACGGCAGGATGATCATTCCTGTGGAGTTGTCAGTCTATGACACCGACGGACAGGAAGGAATCTTCATTCCCAACTCAATGGAGGTGAGTGCCGCCAAGGAAGTTGCAGCCAACATGGGCGGATCGATGGGAAGCAGCATCAGTATCTCGTCGGATGCCAAGGCGCAACTGGTCTCTGACGTCGGCAAGGGACTGATTCAAGGGACGAGCCAGTACATCGCCAAAAAGATGCGCACGATAAAGGTGCATCTGAAGGCAGGGTATCAGGTGCTGCTCTATCAGAAGGAGAACTAATTTTATAACCAATTAACGACAAAAGAAATAACGATTATGAGAATGAAGACTGTTTTGATGATTGCTTGCGCCCTGTTTATGGGCGCAAGCGCAGTGAATGCACAGAATACGGAACTGCCCAAGGATGGCGACTTGTTTCAGGGGCTGACGCGAAGTATTACATACGACCGCATGATTCCGCCTCACGGATTGCAGGTGACCTTCGACAAGACCGTGCATATTATCTTCCCTGCCTCCGTAACCTACGTGGACTTGGGTTCTGCCAACATCATGGCTGGCAAGGCTGACGGTGCAGAGAATGTGATTCGAGTCAAGGCTACCAAGCGATGGTTCAAGGGCGAGACAAACATGAGCGTTATCACGGAAGATGGTAGTTTTTATGCATTCAACGTGAAGTACGCCAAGGAGCCGGACAAACTGAACATCGAGATGAAGGACTTCATCCATGACGGCTCTGCGGTGAACAGACCGAATAACTCGATGGACATCTACCTGAAGGAACTCGGCTCGGAGAGTCCTGTATTAGTGCGACTGGTGATGAAGAGTATCTGGAAGCAGAATGAGCGAATAGTAAAACACATCGGAAGCAAGGGCTTCGGGATTCACTTCTTGCTGAAGGGCATCTATACTCACAACGGACTGCTGTACTTCCACACGGAAATCAAGAATACGAGCAATGTGCCGTTTGACGTGGACTATATCACATGGAAGATCGTGGACAAGAAGGTTGTGAAGCGCACTGCCATTCAGGAGCAGGTGATCCAGCCATTGCGCACTCAGAACTTCGTGCTGAACGTATCGGGCAACTCGTCAGAGCGCACGGTATGGACGATAGATAAGTTCACACTGCCTGATGACAAGTGCCTAGTAGTGGAACTGGCAGAGAAGAACGGTGGGCGTAATCAGCTGTTCGTCATTGAGAACTCAGACCTGGTACGTGCGAAGTTAATCAGTGAACTCAAAGTGAAGTAGTGTCGGAACAAAAACGGAACTTTTCGATTAAGCAAAGGCAGAACAAGTTTACTTGTTATGCTGAGTGTGAGAAAAGTCGAATTGAAAATTCAACATAGAAATAATGAAGAAACTATTGATGATTGGAGTGCTTGCCCTGACTATGGGGCAAGCCTCCGCACAGCGATGTCTGCCCCAAATGCAGGGCATAGAGATAAATAGTTCCTGCGTGGACGGTAAGCCACTGAGTGCAGCATTCTGTGGCGGTGCAGCCCTTTCCACCTATACGAAGAACGGCAGCAAGTGGGTGTTCGGCGGCGAATACCTCCAGCGTAATTACGCCTATGATGAGGACATGACTATCCCCGTCGCTCAGTTCACGGCAGAGGGTGGCTACTACAAGAAACTGCTTACGGATGCCAGTAAGACAGTGTTCATCTATGGTGGTGTTTCTGCCTTGGCAGGTTATGAAACAGTTAACTGGGGCAAGACACTACTGCCTGACGGTGCCACATTACAGGACAGGGATGCTTTCGTCTATGGAGGTGCGCTGACGCTGAACATCGAGGTGTATCTGTCAGACCGTCTGGCACTGACGGGAAATGTACGTGAACGCTGTCTGTGGGGTAATGACACGGGGCATTTCCATTCACAGTATGGCATAGGGCTGAAACTGATTATTAACTGACAGAGCATGACTGTAGAGGAAATACGGGATATGCCCATCACGACCTTCATGCACAAATTGGGGATGAAGTCCACCAAAAAGCGAGGATACGAAGTGTGGTTCCATGCGCCTTACCGCTCAGACAAGACTCCCTCCTTCTGTGTAAATACAGAGAAGAACATCTTCAATGATTTCGGGGCAGGGATGGGTGGCGACATCTTTACGCTGGCAGGGCTGATGATCAACTCCACCGACTTCATGGCACAGGCACGGTATATCGGTGAAGTAACGAACAATCCCATTGAGCGGTCAGAGCCTCCAAAGTATGAGCCAGAGCCAATTGTGCCTCAGTTCACAGATGTAGAGGTGAAGGCTTTGGGCCATCCCGCACTGCTGGCATACCTTCGGGAAAGGGGCATCCCCTCGGACATTGCAACGGAGAACTGCGTGGAGATTCACTACAGACTGCACGATAAGCAATATTTCGCCATTGGATTTTTTAATGAGAACGGCGGGTATGAGATTCGCAACAAGTTCTTCAAGGGTAGCATCCCACCAAAAGCGGTGTCGCTTATAAGAAACGGCTCGGCTACCGTGAATGTCTATGAAGGCTTTATGGACTACCTTTCGGGCTTAACTCTCGGCTATGGCAGGACGGAGGACAATCTAGTGCTCAATTCTGTTGCTAACAGAGAAAAAGCATACAGACATTTGGATGGCTACGACCAGATAAAATGTTGGCTCGATAATGACGATGCGGGAAAGAAATGCCTCGAAGCCCTCCAAAAACGATATGGCGAAAAGGTAAAAGACTTCTCTTTCGTGTTCCGTCCCTGCAAGGATGTGAATGAGTATCTGCAACAATTAACGAACAAACAACAAACGAATTTGACATTATGAAGAAGCTATTGAATAAAGTGATGATGTGCGCTACCATGATGGCAGCGCTGGTTGGATTCTCCTCCTGCGAGGATGACCTGGATTTTCAGACCAGCTATCCCTTTGAGGTGGAGGTGATGCCGGTGCCAACGAAGGTACTGCGTGGGCAGACGATGGAAATCCGCTGCCATCTGAACAAAGAAGGTGACTACAAGAATACGCTCTATACCATCCGCTGGTTCCTTTACGATGGCACGGGTTCGCTGAGGATGGAGAACGGGACGATCCTCCAGCCCAACGACCGTTACCTGCTGGAGAACGAGACCTTCCGGCTTTACTATACCTCGGCCAGTACGGATGCGCACAAGTTCATTGTGGTCGTGGAGGACAGTAATGGCAACAGCCAGACGCTGACGTTCAACTTCAACAACGAGAACAAAAAGGATGAGAATGAGGATTAGGCTACTTGCCCTGCTGTGCCTCTGCTCAGTGGGTTTGGCAAGGGCGACACCCAAAACCAGTAATTTGCCGTTCACCGATAAGCAGTTTGAAATGGCCGTCGCCTGTATCAAGCATTTCGAGGGATGGCACAACATGAAAGACTACGTAGGATATGGTCACCAATTACAGAAAGGGGAACGATATTCTGCCAAAACAATGACAAAGGCACAGGGTGACTTGTTGCTACGGCTTGACCTGATGCGCAACCTCTACTTGTTCCGCAAGTACGGCAAAGATGCGCTTTTGCTCTCGGTACTGGCCTACAACGTCGGCCCATACGCGATACTCGGCACTTCCAAACGGCCAAAGAGCCGACTGCTGCGCAAGATTGAATGTGGTGACAGGAATATCTATAACGACTACATATCCTTTTGCCGTTGGCATGGCCGACAAGTGCCGTCCATTAAGTTCCGTAGGCAGGTAGAGTACGACCTATTCTTTGTGAAATAATCTCTTTATGATGGTGACTATGATGCTCGTATCATGGTCACCATTTATTCATAACAACCAAATCTGGTTGTATTTTCAGAAACAACCATTTTTAGTTGTTTTTCAAAAAACAACCGAAAAAAGTTGTTATTTCAGATTATTTACGTATCTTTGTACCCGATTAGCAAATAATTCGTATATGGATAGAAAAATACATGCAATTATTACGGGTGACATAGTTCGGTCAGAATCGATTGGACTGGATAAGCGGGATGACCTTATCAAGACTTTACGATGTGCTCATGAAGACTTGCAACGCCATAGTTCTATGAAAATGGAAATATATCGTGGTGACAGTTTCCAGATTATCGTTGACAATCCTGTTAAATCACTCAGAATTGCCTCGATGATTCGGGCATATCTCATTGGAAATGCTCCAGAGGATGAGAAGAACGGTTGGGATGCCCGTATCTCAATTGGCATTGGTGCCATTGATTATAAGGGTGAAAGTATTGTGGTATCTGACGGGGAAGCATTCAGACTATCCGGACGAGGGCTTGACAGTATTGAAAAAGGCAGACTTACTGTAGCGACTTGTTGGGATGAAGTGAATGAAGAGGTAGATGCCAGTATTGGATTTGTGGATAATCTTATCACAAGTCTCAGCAGGAATCAGGCAAAACTACTTTATCTTGCCGTAGCAGAAGAACTTCCACAAGTGGAAATAGCAGGCAGGACAGGTAAGTCTCAGCAGAATATCAGTAAGACCCTGAATGCAGCAAAAGAGCCATTACTGTCACGCTACTTGAATCGTTACGAAAGTCTAATTACTAAACATTGTGAGCAATGAACATTCTGATTCTTGTCAAACTGATTACCGCCCATGTCATTGGCGACTTCTTTCTTCAGACGGACAAAATATGTGATGGAAAATATACAAAAGGTGCCAGACGTCTATTCTATCTCGCCATTCATAGCGGCATCAATGCATTGTTGGCTTATGCCCTGGTGGGGCTTTGGGATTGCTGGCAAATGCCAGTTATCATATTCTTCACACATTATCTTATAGACTACATCAAATCTGCTATTGATCGTGGCTCGCTTTGGATGTTTATTACAGACCAAGTGCTGCATTTGGCCGTTATTTGCGGATTATGGGTTTGGCTGACAGATACAGATATTTGTATTGATGCAGAATGGCTGTCGGATTATCGGTTATGGATTGTTGCCTTGTGTTACATGCTGGCTTTGAAGCCTGCATCTATTTTACTTGGGACATTCATTGCAAAGTGGACTCCTGCAAACAACGAAAAGAACAGCCTGCCCAATGCAGGTGCATGGATTGGCTATCTTGAAAGAGTCTTGATTTTGACTTTTATGTTGGTCGGATGTATGGAGGGCATAGGGTTCCTACTTGCGGCTAAGTCAATCTTCCGCTTTGGAGAGTTGACGAAAGCAAGGGAGGTGAAGATAACGGAGTATGTAATGATTGGCACTCTGTCGAGTTTCACTATTGCCATCCTGTTAGGGGCTATTGCTTTGCATGTAATTGGAAAATAACTTCTGGGCTGTTGTTTCAGTCGGGTTTCTTTCCGCTTCCGTTTCTTTCTCCGCCTGCTCATGAAAGAAACGGAAGCCGGGGATTGCTGTCCTCGGCTCTTTGTGGTTAATACAATTCTGCGAAAAGGTCGGTTTCTATCGCTAAGTTCCTGTAGCCCTCTATCTTCGTCCTGCCTCTCAGAAACTCATATCCGAAACGGCAGCGTAGGCACTGGCACTTGTCACAATACTCCCGCTGCAACTGGATAAGTGCCTGCGAGTCGCCTGCGGTCTCTGCCTTGATGCCGTATTGCGCCCAATGCTTGGTGATGGCATTCTTCTCAGCCTTGCACTGCTCAATGATGTCGAATGCCCTGTCACAATAGACCTCGTTCCCCTTACTGCGTCCGTAGACAAAGAGCATCGGCACGACTGCGTTAATCACTATCAGATTGAGCCGTTCCGCACTCAGACGCTTGGCACAGGTCTTGCACTCTGCCCCAAAGTGGCTGCGCATCTGCCAGTAGGGTGTGGCGGACACTTCCAACAGGCTCGTCACCTCCTTGGCGGTCTCACATGCAAGCATTGTCTGCAGTGAGGTCTTGCGCAGATAGACCATGTTGGCGAGGAAAGAGAAAGCGGAGTGAGGGTTGCGGTTGCATCCTTTCCCCATCGGCTTCCACAGCATTCCGTCAATGGGATGAAGAGAATACTTGTGGGCAAGATACAGATATTCGTTGCGGAGTTTGGCGAAATAGCCCTCGTTCAGTGCATTGTAGTGATACTGGCAGGGGATAGTTTCGATGTCAAGAAGTCCTGCCTGTCCGAGAAAGAGGGCTTCCAATTGAAAGAGGTCATCGGTATGGTGCTCTATTACCTGCATCGGCATGGAGGTTGCCCACTGCTCAATCAAGTCACCATTGACGCCCATCCCAAAGGTTCGGGCAATGGTCACGAAATAGGCAGCTTCCCACGAGCCGTATTCCTTTGCCCTGCGTCTTATTTCCTCAGTCTGCCATTCCAAACGCTCCGTCTGTATGGCACTCAGCCATGCGTGGGTGGTGAGCCGTGTGCAGTTCTCCTTCACGTTCTGATGGCATAGTGCCTGCCCTTGGTCGGATGCAAGCATCAAATACCGCTTTGCCACATTCTGCGGAACTTCCATCGGCATGACGCTGATAAAGTCGCCCCTGCTGTTCTGTATGTCTGTATCGGCATTGCCCACCACTGCGAGGATAACATTGTCGAAAGCCTTGTCCTTGTCCATTCCGTACAGATACCAGTCGGATGCGTTCTCCATCACTGACACGTTGCCTACCCATAGTGTGCCGTTTATCTTCAACTTGGCATTGAAGAAGTCGGGGTCTTTACCTCTGCGGTTGAATAGTCCTGCATCGATTACCTCAACGGCTTTCCCGTCCGTTGTCTGTCCGTTCTCTGCCATCATCTTATGCCTCCAAACGAATTGAAGTTGCCTTGTCTTGGCTGTCAGTGTCCTGCTGATTGCTCTTGTTGTTGCCATAGTTTTTTACTGTTTAAGAGTGGGAATGGCTGACCACTCCCACCGTGGTTAATACTTATGCGTGATAGAAGTCTGCTTCAACTACTTCTGAAGCCAGTCCTCCAATGTCGGGGTAACGGCTGAAATAAGGATTGTCAATGCCTACCCATTCGACGTAGTAGCCTCCCTTGCAGTTTGCGTCAATGAATGCCTGTACAAGTTCGGTGTCCATATCGTCAAGTCCACTGAAATCTGCGTCCTCAATCGCTGCAATAGCCCATGTAGGGATTGTGTATCTGCCAATATACTGCATAATCTCTTTCTTCTTGAATGGTTAAAACTCAACTATCAGTAAACGTCTCTCCATGACCTGCCCATTATAGGGGTTCTTCTGATTGCACCACATGTGACCTTTGCCGAATCCCCATAGCAGGTGCTTTTGATACAGACTCTTGAATGGTGTGAAGTCAAGAGCGATTTCCAGTTCCCTGCGTGTCTTGTTCAACATAAGGAGGTTGATGAACTTCACGATAACTGCTGCGGTGTCGCTGTCCCACTCGCAAATAATGCTTTCAATCTTAACAGTCATTGTATTTTATATTTTGTTGTTTGATTTACGGGGAATGTCACTTCTTCTGTTGACAATACATGATGTTACTGAAATAATCGTCCAAATGGTCTTCTACACCTTGGTCAAGAATTATCGGGCTGTTAATAGCCTCTACCCATCTTTCTCCACAATGTCGGCAACGGAACTCCCGACTTGTAAAAATACTCTTCTCGTTACAGGGAATTTCTTCTACGTCAGCGTGGACTATCGCAGGTGTTCCCTTGCATTGGTAATAAACTTGAACTGCTTTCATATCAAATTTGTTTTTTAGTGGTGGAAGGTTCCTTGCAGTCCCTCCCACCTTGGTTATACTTATGCTGCTTTCTTCATTCTCTGTCGGATGGTGTCTGCGTTGCTGTTCACAAGGCTGATGATTCGCTTGTGGTGCTCAGTGAACTGATTACATGCACCATAGCATTGCAGTATCTTCAAGGTCGTGAGTGATACTTCTATTGTCTCAACACGCTTGCCGTCTATGGTGGCGGAAAGAATTAGCGAGTCCTCTTTCAGATAGTACTTGTTGCTGTAAACGCAGTGGTGCATGTGTTCGCCCTCCTGCAAGTATTCTTCAACACTTTCAAGGACATGGACGCAGATTAGGCCGTCAGTGAAATGGATGCCGAAGTAGCGGGATTTGAGTTTGCGGAACTTCTCTTCATCCTTTAAGGCTTGTTCTATCTTGTCATTGATACTTTGCTCTGTCTCCTTCCTCTCCTTCTTCTCCATCCATCGGTCGTGCTCTGCGTTGAGGTCTGTTGGGCATACATACTTGGCATTATGCAGGTCTTTGCCGAAATAGCGGAGTGCGTCTATATAGTCACACCAAACGGATGCGTCATTGATGGCATAATGGTTACGGATGCAGACTTTCACGGATACCCAATAGAGGTCAATGTCTCTGTATTGGTCGTAGATGAACTTTCGGGCAAGTTCGTGATAGCCAGCCTTTACAAGTGTCTCGGTCTTGGCATTTGTCAGCAGGGACTCGAAGAGGGCAGACGGCAGGGTTTTGTGAAAGTTCCCGTCAAAGCCGTTGCGTTTCAGTTCGGGGATGATGTCAAACTGAGGATAGACACT
>JAEEGI010017143.1_pt1 | contig 14900 bp, 10 predicted proteins | sample 8958751 | NCBI WGS metagenome assembly JAEEGI01 (sample SAMN16246545, study PRJNA631951) | gut metagenome | biome: gut microbiome; feature: rumen; material: KS-attached | host: Bos | place: Iran: Karaj | collected 2018-10
GTTCGTCGGTTGCCGTGCCTGGTGGAACAGCGATGACGGCTATGACGTGCTGGCCCAGGAATTCCCCGTCGTCGTGGAAAACAGCTACGCCATGGGAAACGGCTACATCCATTACGGGACAAGCAAACCGCCTAACGGGAATGGCAACGGGTTCAAGATGGGATACAGCCGAAACGACAAGGGTAGACACATCATCAAAAATTGCGTCGCCTGGAACAATGTGGCCACCGGTTTCTATTCGAACTACACGACCATCGGTAGCACATGGATCAACAACACTTCCTACAAAAACGGCGACCGTTCTTTTGGCATGCCCTCGACAATTTACGCTGAAGATGAAAGGACTCGCATTGCCGAAGTTGTTCCGTTAATGGACGACAAAGCGCACGTGCTCAAGAACAACATCGCCTTCCCGAATAAACTATCGCAAATCGGGACATGCTGGGAAAAGATATCGAGCCAGGACATCGACCATTATGTGGACTGCCCGGCTGGCGAAAACAACACATGGAACCTTGAATTGGACTTGACCGAAGACGACTTTGTGAGCCTCGATGACCCGAGCATGACCGTCACCGGCGAAGACCTCTCGACGATTCCGGGAATGCTTGGCCCGCGCAACGCTGACGGCAGCCTGCCCGAAGTGGACTTCTTGAAGCTTAAGAAAGGGAGCCGCGCCATCGACCAGGGCGAAGATGTCGGGTTGCCATTTGCCGGGAAAGCCCCAGATTTAGGAGCGTTCGAATACGGGATGCCCGCATCGAGCAGTGTCGCGAAGTCGAGCAGTTCTGCCGGCAAATCAAGTAGTTCGGCCCGCAAATCAAGCAGCTCTTCAAAGAAGTCTTCGGCTATCGCAATGCAATCCAGCGTGATTGCAGGAGTGCAGGGGCCCGCGGATGTGTTCGATATGCAAGGGCGTTACCTTGGAACATTGCCTGAAGAAACATTGCGAGGCGATATCGCAGAAGCCCTGCGCGTGCAGTTCCATGTGGCAGGAATCTACCTCGTCCGGCACGGCAAAACGACTCGGCAAGTCACAGTGAAGTGAAAGCAGATATTTGGTAAAATGCTGAATTAAATCAGCAAAAATAGAGTAAAGTGTTGATTTTATTCATCAAATATGCTATATTTTGAGAAAAAGAGGCCTGATATGGAGCAACTTTACGAAATTTTCATGGATCGCCTAGCTAGGACCGATACGAGATTTGTCCGCTACCTGCATGGCAATATCAATTGGAAATCCAGGCTGGTTGTTATTACAGGGGCAAGAGGCGTTGGTAAAACGACCATGCTCCTTCAGCATATCAAGTTGAGCGAAGTCGTTTCGAGTTCCCTATACATAAGCGCGGACAATATTTATTTTACAGACAACAGTCTATACGATGTTGCGTCAAAATTTTATAAGCTAAACGGGAAATTCCTTTACATCGACGAGGTCCACAAATACAGGAACTGGTCTACAGAAGTAAAGATGATGTACGATAACTTGCCTGACTTGCACATCGTCGTAACAGGATCGTCGGTCTTGGACATAACAAAAGGCGCGGAAGCTGATTTAAGCCGCCGCGCTATCGTATATCATTTGGAAGGAATGTCTTTCCGGGAGTACCTGAACTTCACATGTGATACTGAAATTAAGCCGATTTCGCTCCATGAGATCGTGACGCATTCATATGCGCTGCCCGAAAATATTTCGCACCCGATTCCCTTGTGGTTGGATTATCTGAAAGTCGGCTATTTTCCTTTTTTCAAGGAAGACGATTTTTACACGCGGCTCGACAATGTGGTGAATCAGACGCTGGAAGTGGACATTCCCACTTACGCGAACATGAATATTTCGACATCTGTCAAGTTGAAAAGGTTGTTGTATATTGTGGCGAGAAGCGTTCCCTTCAAACCCAATTTGACCGAAATTGGAAGGGCGATTGGAGCAGATCGCGGTAATGTTTCTGATTACTTTATCTATATGGAAAAGGCGGGGCTCATTTCCCGCTTGCGACATGCCGACGACAAGATGACGCTTCTCGAAAAAGTAGACAAGATTTATCTTTCGAATCCGACCCTTTGTTGCGCCCAATCGGACGGCAAACCCGATATTGGCAACTTACGAGAAACGGCATTCCTTTCGCTGATGCGAGTAAACAACCGTGTAGCCTCTTCGCCTGTTTCTGATTTTTTGATAGATGGAATGACCTTTGAGGTTGGCGGCAAGAACAAGAAAAAAAAGCAAATTGAATCCGTTGAAAACGGCTTTGTCGTCAAGGACGACATTGAGCATGGATTTCTCAACACGATTCCGCTGTGGGCGTTTGGATTGAATTATTAGCCCCCTATAATTGTACCGAACTCGGTATAATTACCATGTCATTTTCTGTCACGCGCATTATCTATCTTTCGGCAGCGGAGGCCTTATGGAAAAAGACGTGTTCAGCGGGGCGATTCTCGCGTGGGTCAAGAGCGCGAAGGCGTTCCTGAAAGTCCAGGCGGGCACGGGCGACAACCTGCTCGAAGAAGACATTCGGGAAGGGTTCACCGACTATTGCCTATGGTCCACGTTCCGGCCGGAAAGCATCGACACCGACGGCGAACTGGACATGGAATGCCTGGACAGCGGCATGGTCCTGTTCAGGGAAAACTGCACCCCCGGAGAGGCGCTGGAATCGAGCTACCGGCAAGCCTTCGGCACCGACTTCGACAGGAACGACATCGCGGTACTGATGGAAGAATAACAAACCCCTCGAATTCGAGGGGTTTGAATTCATCGCCCTTTCATGCTCTCCTGGATTTTCTCGATGACTTCTGCGGGAGTCACAAAGTCCAGGACGCTGAAAGCGGTCATCTCGTTGCCCATGTCTTTAAATGATGCTCCGAAGTGATACACCTTGTCGTCGACGAGCAAGAAGCGGTCGTGAATCGTGCGCATTGTCTTTAAATCCAAGCCAGGATACTGCTTTTTATGCAAATCCGCAGCAGTTTTGAACTCGGGAGTGATTCGCGCTGAATAAACAAGCGCCTGCACGCCCTTCGCGCGCATCGCTGCGAATTTCAGTACCTCGATGGTGGCGAACGGGTCGATGAACACCACGGAACGCTTGGCTGACTTCACAAGATCCGCAATCAATACGAGCCCATCAAAACGGGTTCCCGTGGCGAGAATGCCGCCGGTGGGCGCCTGCGCTGCATTCACGAAGAAATCTATTCGTTGCTCGACCGCGGAAAGGCGTGAATCCTGTTCGGCAATAGACTTCCGGACATTCGCGATTTCTGCGCCCTGGTTCTCAATAAGTTGCCGTTGTTCGTGCAGACGGTCCGCAATCTGCAAATCAGTCGAAATCTTCCGCTGGTTCACGGCATAGCCCTTGAGCATGTAGTCTTTCAAGACTTGGTTCGCCCAGCGGCGAAATTTTATGCCACGTTGTGTATTGACGCGAAACCCTACGGAGATTATCATATCTAGATTGTATAGCGCAACCGGGCGTTTGACTAGGCGTTTGCCTTCTTTTTGAACTAGTTCCAAAATGGAACTAGTTGCCGCTTCCTCTAACTCATGGGATTCTATGATGTTTTTGATGTGTTTTGTAATCGCTTGTCTCTGAACATTGAACAGTTCCGCCATCTGCGCCTGCGTAAGCCACACCGTCTCGTTCTCGACGCGCACTTCCAGCCGCACCTCTCCCTCCGGCTGGTAGAGCACGATTTCGCCTTTTTCTTCGTTTTTCGCCATTTTCACCTCGTTATAAACAAAAACGGACCACTCCGCTTGCGCGGGAATGATCCGTAATACCACCTTTTCTGGTGTTTAAGACAATATACAAAATTTTTTGAACACTAAAATGTCACAAATTGTCACTCCGCCGGATCTATATTTCTGCGCATGAAATCACTCGCAAATATTATTTACTCCTGTTTCAACGGCAAGGGCGAATTCTCGCTCAAGGATGCCTATTCCGAAAATTCCGACAAGCCGAAGGAAACCGTCCGCGCGCGCATCTACGACAACCTCGGCGTAAAATTCGAGCGGGTCGCCAAGGGCCTGTACAAGACAATCGAGGGCGACGAAAGCTGCGTCGTGATAGAAGGCGACGGCCGCGACCTCTCCATGCTCGAAGACGCCTCCATCGACTGCATCCTGACCGACCACCCGTGGCTAGACAAGAAGTCGAACAAGGGTGGCGACCGCAACTTCGCCACATACGACTGCTTCAGGTACACCCTCGACGACTTCAAAGAAAAAGCCCGCGTGCTCAAGGACGGCTGCTTCCTTGTGGAAATCCTCCCCGCCGAAAACGAGAATAACTACGACTACCTCTACCAAATCAAAAAGTACGCTGAACAGTGCGGGCTGCTCTACTACTCGAAAGTCACCTGGAAAAAGGGGAACTTTGTCAGCAATACCGGGCGCAAGTCCAAGAACACGCAGGACGTGATGATATTCTCGAAAGGCAAGGCGCGCAGCCTGCGCATCGACGCCAAAAAGACAAAAGACACCGGGACGCCCCAGTACATGAGCGGCACCGCGCAGATGCTCCCTGCAATGTTCGACATCCCGCCCGTCGCAAGGAAAAACAAGATTCACCAGAGCGAACTTCCGCTGACCCTGTGCGAAAGAATCCTACAGTTCGTGACCAGGCAGGGCGAAACCGTGCTCGACACCTTCGCCGGCAGTGGCGTCGTGGGGGAAGCCGCGCTGAATTTGAAACGGAACTGCATCTTGATAGAACTCGCCCACAGGAACATCCTCAAAATCAGGGACAGGCTCGCGGGCAACCCCTTTTTCCGGGAGGCATTCTGGAAAACAACCCCGGCCCCCGCCAACCCGAACGGATAAAGGAGGGGGAAGCCTCGCTTTTTAAGCTGTCAAGTAATCCTTGACAACTCAACTCCTCGATAATTTCGAGGAGTTGTCGCAAACGGTGTGATAACTTATACAATTTGATATTCGCAACACCTTTTGAGGCGCATTTTTATATAGTTTTCACGTCAGTGAGCATTGTTTTTCTTGATATTGAGGTTTCTACATCCAGCAACAAGATTATGGATCTTGGTGCGGTTAATGATCAAGACTCCACTTTTCATAATTCAATCCAGGGTGACTTTCTGAATTTTGTGAAAGATGCCGAATTCATCGGTGGTCACAACATTCTAAATCATGATTTAAAATATTTGGCGCATTTGGATTTGCGGAAAAAAAAGGTGATTGACACTCTTTATTTGTCGCCTTTAATGTTCCCAATGAGGCCAAGTCACAAACTGCTGAAAGACGACAAGATCCTTAGTGATGCTCTGAACAATCCTTTGCTTGATGCGCAAAAGTCGAAAGGCCTCTTTTATGACGAGGTTAACGCCTTCAAGGCGTTGGATAACGATTTAAAAGAAATCTATTTGAACCTTTTGAAGGGAACTGCGGAATTCAAGGGCTTTTTTGAATTCCTGGGATATTCTGTTTCGACGAAAAAGTTTTTAGGCATTTTTCAGAACGGTTCTGAATCTAAAAATACAGCAAACCTTATCAAGAAACGTTTTGAAGGTTTGATTTGCGAAAACGTCGACATAGATACGTTTGTCACAGACCGCCCCATAGAACTAGCCTACGCCTTGGCAGTAATCAATTTAAAGGATAAGCGTTCCATAACACCGGCCTGGGTTCTGAAGAATTACCCATACATTGAAAATATCCTTTTCTTGTTGCGTAATAAGCCATGCCATAAGAAATGCGCCTATTGCGAAGGCAAACTTGACGTCAGGAAAAAACTCAAAACGTTTTTCGGCTACGATAATTTCAGAACGTATGATGGTGAACCGTTACAGGAGCAGGCGGCCGCAGCTGCGGTAAACAACGATTCCCTGCTTGCTATCTTCCCGACAGGTGGCGGCAAATCGATTACGTTCCAATTGCCCGCTTTAATGGCTGGTGAAAACTACAAGGGATTGACGGTTGTCATTTCTCCTTTGCAGTCTTTGATGAAAGACCAGGTGGATAACCTGAATAAAAAGGGAATTGTGGATGCCGTCACCATAAACGGTTTGTTGGATCCCATTGAGAGGGCTGAATCCGTAGAACGTGTGGAATCAGGTTTAGCGTCGCTCCTGTATATTTCACCGGAGTCTTTGCGTTCCAAGACAATAGAAAAACTGTTGCTTTCTAGGCAAATCGCACGTTTTGTGATCGATGAAGCACACTGTTTTTCTAGCTGGGGCCATGATTTCCGTGTCGATTACCTTTATATAGGTGACTTCATCAGAAAAATTCAGGAACAAAAGATAGGTTCCAATAGAATTCCTGTTTCTTGCTTTACGGCTACGGCAAAGCAGAAAGTGGTCCAAGACATCTGCGATTATTTCAAGCGGAAACTGGACCTCGATCTAAAGATTTTTGCAACCAAGGCGACACGAGCCAATCTGACTTATCATGTCATCTACCAAGAGGATGATGACCAGAAATACAAGACTTTGAGGTCCCTGATTGAGCAGAAGAATTGCCCCACAATCGTCTATGTTTCCAGAACAAAGACCACGGCGGTACTTGCTGAGAAATTGAACCAAGATGGTTTTGTTGCGCGTGCATTCAACGGCAAGATGGATAGCCGTGAAAAGGTCGAAAACCAGAATGCCTTTATCAACAATCAAGTGCAGATTATTGTTGCCACATCGGCTTTTGGCATGGGCGTTGACAAGGACAATGTTCAGCTTGTTGTTCATTATGAAATTTCCGATTCGCTAGAGAATTATGTTCAGGAGGCTGGCCGTGCAGGGCGAAACCAAAGCCTGGAGGCCGATTGCTACGTTCTTTTCAACGAGAAAGATCTGGACAAACATTTCTTGTTGTTGAACCAGACAAAACTCAGTTTGAGCGAGATTCAGCAAGTTTGGAAAGCCATCAAGAGTCTTACCAAGAATCGGTCGATCTTGAAGCGTTCCCCATTGGAAATTGCTCGCGAAGCAGGTTTTGACGACCCCAACGGGGATGTGGAAACTCGCGTCAAAACGGCAATCCTTGCGTTGGAAGAAGCTGGCTATATTGAGCGTAGGCAAAATTGTCCAAGAGTGTTTGCGACGGGCATAATGGTCCAGAATATGGACGAGGCTCGTAGAAAGATTACGGCTTCGACCCTTTTTGACGAGAAGCAGAAAGAAGCCGCTTCTAGAATCATGAGTCTCCTGATTTCAGAAAGGAGCACGTCAAAAGCCGATAGCGATGAAGCAGAATCCAGAATCGACTATATTGCCGACATTTTGGGTTTGAAATGTAGCGAAGTCCAAGAGTCCGTTCAGCTATTGCGCGCAGAAAACATTCTTGCGGATACCAGGGATTTGACCGCATATATCAAGAAATCCGAAGGCGAGAATAAGTCAAAGGGAGTCATAAACCGTTTTGGCCAAATGGAAAATCTCCTTCTTTCGAAACTGGAAACGGGTAAAACCATTTTCAACTTGAAGGAATTGAACGAAGAGGCGATGGCGTCGGGTATCAAAAAATCTAGCGTCAAGGATTTCAAAACAATACTGTTCTTTTGGATGATCAATAATTTCATCGAGAAGAATTATTATTCTGATGTCAGTACGAAAATAGAATTGAAGGTGCCACTGGACACCTTAAAGAAAGATTTTGACCACCGTATTCAGTTATCACGGTTTATCGTTGAACATCTGTATCAAACGAATTTGAAAGTAAGGCCAAATCAACGTGAAGAAGCGCTGATTCAATTTTCCGAAAAGGAATTGTTGGCTGCCTATGAAGACGAGATTTCGCTTTTCACCAAGGAAACGGTCTCTTACAAGGATTTGGAAAGGTCTTTGCTTTATCTTTCCAAGACGAATTCCCTACAGATAGAAAACGGCTTTTTGGTCTTATATAATGCTCTTGAAATTCACAGAATAGAAATGAGCAATAAGATAAAATATAAGCTTGATGACTACGAAAAGCTGAATAATTTCTACAAGATGAAAATGCAGCAAATCCACATTGTTGGTGAATATGCCAACATGATGGTTCGCGATAGCAAGCAGGCGTTGACTTTTGTGACGGATTATTTCTCTTTGGAATACAAGATGTTCCTAAAGAAATATTTCAAGGGAAATCGTGAAGACGAAATCAACCACAACATCACTCCACAAAAGTATCATGAAATCGTTGACGAGCTTTCGCCGCGGCAGAGAGAAATAATAGAAGATAAGGACAGCCAGTATATAATGGTTGCCGCCGGGCCAGGTAGCGGAAAAACACGAGTACTAGTACACAAACTGGCTTCGCTGATGCTGCTGGAAGATGTAAAGCACGAACAATTGCTGATGCTGACATTTTCACGGAGCGCAGCAATCGATTTTAAGGAAAAGTTGCGCAAGCTGATTGGAAATGCCGCCGTTTATCTGACTGCGAAAACTTTCCATTCTTATGCCTTTGATTTGCTCGGAAAGATGGGCGACCTGAACGAATCTGATTCCGTTATCGAAACGGCGGTGCAAATGATTCGCGAAGGGGAAATTGAACAGAGCAAGATAACGAAAAAAGTCCTTGTCATTGATGAAGCTCAGGATATGGACGAACACCAGTTTGCTCTTGTCCAAGCGTTGATTGAGCAAAATGAAGACATGCGCGTAATAGCCGTCGGAGACGACGATCAAAATATTTTTGAAGGAATTCACAAGAAAAATGGTTCCGGGTCTGTAAACTTGAGCAAATTTACAGAAATCTACAATGCGAAAAAATACGAACTTGTAGAGAATTACCGCAGTATAAAGCCGGTGGTGGATTTTAGCAATCGTTTTGTGCAGGATATTCCGAACCGTTTGAAAGAGAACCCCATCGTTTCTGTAAGGGAAGGTGTCGGAGCCGTAAGAATTCGAAGGTTCGCGTCTACAAGCCTGGAATACCCGGTATTGAACCATCTAAAGAAATATCCTCCTCTCGGGACAGTAGGCGTATTGACCCAGACCAACGATGATGCGTTAAAGGTCATGGCACTTTTGAATCATGAAAAGATAAAGGCGAAGTTAATCCAAGATAGCGATGGATTTGCCTTGCACGAACTGATAGAATTCAGAAGTTTCTTGAAGTGGGTCCAAAAGGAAAATGAACCGATTATCAGTACGGAAGATTGGAACCTTGCCGTTGAAAAGCTGAAAGAGAAATACCAAAAGAGTTCCATACTTGACATTTGCTTGCGAGCCCTTGACGTTTACAAGAGCCAGAACGACCGTCTTTATCAAAACGACTTCAAACTATTCTTGATGGAATCCAAAATTTCGGACTTTGAAAGAGGAACGAAGAAAGAAGTTGTTGTATCGACTATTCACAAAGCCAAAGGACGTGAATTCGACAGAGTCTACGTGATGGTGAAAGACCAACGAGCAAATACGGAGGAAGGAAGACGTGTTCTGTACGTTGCGTTTACTCGTGCGAAGAGTCAGTTGTATGTTTTCCATTGTTGCCCCTTCTTGGAAGAGTATGCGCCTGAGAAACTAATAGATAAAGCCAAGTATCCAGAACCAGCAGAAATCATTTGCCAGTTCGGGCGCAAGGATGTATTTCTGGATTATTCCTATGGCGAGGTGTCCGGTGAAGGTCCGGAATTGAAGAAAAGGATTTTCTCGCTATGCGCAGGAATGCCGTTGCAATTCGGAAATGGTTACCTATATACATCATCTACGTCAGAAAATGCGGTTGCCAAGTTATCGAAGAATGCAATAGCAAGGATAGCACATTTAGAACAACTGGGTTATGTCGTGAAAAAAGTCAAAATCCGTTACATCGTCGCTTGGAAAAACAAAGAACGTGAAGATGAGTGCCCGATTATTCTGCCGGAAATAGAGCTGGAAAGAATATAATTTTTTACGCTAGCTTAGGAAAAATTCAACGCCTAAGTTTTGAAATATAAAGGGAAACCCTTCACAAATGGAGTTGTTATGGCAAGACACACATTCTTATTTCAAGGCGGAGAAGACCTCACCACAATGGGGGCATGTTGGTTTGTTTCCTTTTGCTTCCACAAAAAACTCAAACATGGCCATCTTAATTGGCAAAAAATTTCTACTTGTATGACTCGTATTAGTGTCTTCAAAAAGACTCAAAATATGCACAAATATTATCTTGAACGCGTTTTGGAGATGGATATAACCAACTTAAATAAGAATCGGATCGGTTTAAGCGGGATTCAAGTCAAGGAAATGGCTAAAGAGCTTTTAACCAGTTGGAAACAATGATTTATCGTTTATACTCCGATTTTACGGGAAAGAGAGTTCGGAAAGCCTAGTCTATTGTTTTTTGAATGTAGTGAAGTTATATTCATCTATAAAAAGAGATGAACATGTTCAGAGCATCACTATCATGGGTCAAGAGCGCAAAGGCGTTCCTGAAAGTCCAGGCGGGCACGGGCGACAACCTGCTCGAAGAAGACATTCGGGAAGGGTTCATCGATTATCTTTTAAAGCCTTTACAACCTCAACATCCGCCGGCAGCCAATTAACGGTATGCAATTCCGACATATTGAGCCATTTAGCGGCTTCATGTTCCAATAAGGTCAGCTTTCCGTCGACAAGTGAGCAATAGAAGCAATGCATGGTCAAGTGAAATGTTGGGTAATCATAATCGACTGTACAGAGAAAATTGCCAACATTGACATCAACAGTGAGTTCTTCTTTCAATTCACGGGCAAGAGCTTGCTGTGGTGTTTCGCCCGGTTCCATCTTCCCGCCGGGGAATTCCCAACCGTCCTTGAATTCGCCATAACCGCGCTGGGTTGCGAATATCTTATCACCATCTTTAATGATGCCTGCTACAACCTCTATGTTTTTCATCTGGATAACACCCTATTGTTATGCTGAAGTATGAACTTATACAGCCATTGCTGTTTCTAGGATGGCTCCAGGAATGTCATTTTCTACATTCCAAATTACGTTCATAGGACTTTCGCCACTGCTTGAATGGTAATCTATCGGTCCCAAACAGTAATAACCATTTGTGTTGTCATATTCGTCCTTTTTGCTGTCACGAACAAAAAGAATAAATTTCCATCCATTGTTGGGCTGTTGAACAATACGTTGGCCTTCAGTACTCGCTCGTTTCACTTTATTCATTGATTGCCAATGAAATTGTTTTGCCGAGATGGCGTAATCTTCATATCGTGTTGACGGAGAATACTCCTTATCTGATTTATTGATGGTGACAAAGACCATTGCAATCTTTTTTTCTTCAATGTATTGGGTCCCATGCACTTGCCATCGGCCTGGTTTATCTTCCAAAAGTAAATGGATCTCATCGGCAGAGTAACAACCATAAAGCTCTATTTCCACCTCATCATCAATGGAAATCCATTTAGTTCTTTTATCCAATTGCGACAGACGTAACGAGACCAAATAAGACAACTCTTCGATATACCATTTTTTTATGTTTAATGAAGCAACAGCCTCCTTCATGTCATTGAAAGCAAGGCGAAAGTTTTCATTTACCTTGTCTAAATCATTCAACCAAACAGTGTAATAGAATAATTTTAGGAATTTAGACTCTCTTTTTGATGCATCGTCCGGGAAACGCATATTGTTTTCCACAAGCTTTCGTAGAAAACACAAATAATCGAAGCTATTTGTATGGAATAACCGAGTCAACCCACCTTCAAGCAATTGTTCATATTTGAAAAAAGGATCAAAGCATTCAATATTAATCCCAGCTTGATGCTTTAATTGTGCCCAGGAATCAAAATACTTATAAATTATGCGCCAATCAATATTGAAGTTGTCTTGAAAATTTTCAAGAGTTAATTCACGTCCTGTATTTTGGCTGAACGTTTGAACTTCACGAATCAAACGACGTTTATTGAAGATTGCATCACGAATATTTTTGAGGATATATTCACGAGCCTGACGTTCCATCGTAATTGAGCAACCACGAGGAAGAAATAAAAAGCCTGTTTTTATTTCATTTTCTATACTTCGGCATCCACGTCCCACGAGAGCACGGAAACGACTTTCATAATTATAACTTTGATGAGCTTGGGCGACAAAGTCTAAAACAGTCAAACAAGTTTTTCCATCCGCTAAACGTAATCCTCTTCCCAATTGTTGTAAGAATATGGTGAGCGATTCTGTGGGACGTAAGAACAGAACCGTGTCGATTTCAGGGATGTCAATTCCTTCATTAAGAATATCTGCCACGCATAAATAATTAATGTCGCCACGAGCTAATTTTGCAGAGGATATGTCAATGTCCGCACTATTTCGAGATGTTACAGACATTGCATGAAATCCGCTTTCATTAAACATACGAGCCATAAATTCGGCATGTTCAATACTACAGCAAAAACAGACCGCTTTACAATTATGTGGATCTGTAATATAGTTTTCTAAAGCTTGTTGAATAATTGCAAATCGATCCTTATTACCATTGTAAAGATTGTTCAGTGAAGTTTTGTCATAAACGTCACCTTTGCAAACAATTCGGCTTAAATCAACACTGTCATCAGTCACACAGAAGTAATCAAATGGTGCCAAGAGTTGTTGGTTAAGAGCTTCTTCTAAACGTATTTCTGCGGCAAAGCGATTGTTGAAGTCGGGCTTTATATCAAGGCCGTCCATTCTTTCCGGCGTTGCGGTCAAGCCAATAAATAGCTTAGGCGTCAGTCTTTTAAATATTTCTCTATAACTTCCAGCTTGACTATGATGGACCTCATCAATAACGACATAATCATAATAATCTGCTCCCATTGACAGAATGTCATCCCAATGATTATTGAGGGTTTGTATTGTAGTAAATAAATGATCCAAATTACCATTTTGATTTGGAACTATATTACCCGTCCATATTTCACCAAAGTTTGCATCTACCATTACAGATCGGAATGTAAACCTCGCTTGTTTCAATATTTTTTCTCGATGAACTACAAAAAGTAATCGGGCGTGTCGACCTTGCTCGCTTACCATTTTTTTATCAAAGTCCTTAAAATCAAAAGCAGAGATGGCTGTTTTTCCTGTCCCTGTTGCCGCAACAATAAGATTTCTGTAGCTATGCTCTATTTCGCGTTCATATTGAAGTTTTTCCAATACGCGAATTTGATGGCTTTTTCTTTCAAACCTTACAATGTATTCTATCTGACCGAGAGTATCTTTTTTTACATGACGCTCTTTCATAATTGCGTCTTCAAAACGCTGTAAAGATTCTTCTGAGTCAATAGGTTCAAATTCATCGGAATTCCAATAATTCTCAAAAGTAGCCTTTGTTTTATTAATAATATGCGGATTTTCAATAGAGGTAACTCGCATATTCCATTCTAAGCCCTTTGTTAAGGCGGAACGAGATAGATTACTAGAGCCTATGTATGCTGTGTCGTAACCATTTCTTCGATTGAAAATGTATGCTTTAGCATGAAGTCGCTCTTGTTGTGTATTGAAAGATGCACGGATTTGCACATTGCCAAGTTCTGAAAGTTTATGGAGATTGCGGACTGCTTTGGGATCTGTGGCTCCCATATAGGTCGTGGTTATTACACGAAGTTTTGATTCTGTTCGCTGAACAAAATTCTTTAATTCAGTAAATAAGAGTCGTAGGCCTTCAAATTTGATAAACGAAACAACAAGATCAATTTCATCTGCGGTCTGAATATCTCGGCGAATTTCTTCGTCCATTGAGATATCGTTGCCACCTGTAAATAAACTACTTACGCGATATCCTGATATCGGATGGTTCTTTGCTCTAGCTTCTATTTGGGCTTTTGTGTATCCAATTTTACTATAAATGCCTCGTAAAAACTGATATTTTGATTCCTCGCTTAATTGGTCTTGCTCTGTTACTACTTTTTCAGCATTCCACTCTACGCCAATAAAGTCTAAAATTCTATTTACTACCTCCACTTGTTTTGAGATAGTGGATTTTGCATCTTTTTCTCGAAAATGTTCTTTAAGTATGCCGGCAACAACGCTAGCTAAATAATCTGCTAATCTTATGTGTGAATCAGCGTCATCAATTTCTTCTTTACTTATCAAATAATCGTCCTGAGAAAAATCTGTTAGTTTTCTCTCAATCGCTCTACTAATAAGAGCCTCATATACACCCACCATTATTTCCATTTTCACCTCTCTATTTTCATCATTATAATCGGCCGTTTCTCGCCCATGTGGGGCAGCGCCCCGAGGGTGTTGTAGTCGATGAATTCTGTCGCTTCTTCGTAGTCCATGCCATCTGATTCCATCAGGCTCCGCGCCATTTTCTCGTAGTCGTAGATGACGCGCCCGTCGTCGCTCACGCCGACGATTGCGCCCAGGTAGTCGGGGTTTTCGAGCACCACGGCGTCTTCGTGGCCGCGCTCGCAAAGGACGTCCTTGAGTCCGTCCAGCGTAAGGGGCGGGCAATAGGCATGCTCGATTTTGCCGACGAGATCGCTCGCATTCATTCCGAAGTATGCGGCAATCTTTTCAATGATTTCGAGCGAGACGTTCCTGCGCCCGTTCTCGATGTCGCTCATGTAGCGCCGACCAATGCCGGTTTCAAGTGCCAGTTTTTCTTGCGAGACGCCTTTCTGCGCGCGCAATGCCCTGAGGGCTACGCCGATATTTTGCTGAAGGGACATATAGTAGACGGTTGTAAAGGGTTCCCTCCAAACATATAAATAGCGCAGTATTTAACCACGCCATATAGTGCACATTACGGATTTTATTTAGTTTATTGGAATTTTTCGCGTTAGGGATAGTGACCCCTTGGGGCGGAGACGCGCTTGCGCGGCTCCGTTTTAACAGTGCTGCGGGCGGGCCGCCAGGGCCGACCGGAGCGCGTTAAAATATAGCCCGACCCGGCGGGAGCCGGGGAACGCCCGTAAAGGGACTTGTAGTGTTCACTTGGAAATCTGCATCAGCATCCGGTTTTCCTCTTTCCCCCACTGGACCTGGTACGTGTCCCCGTCAATCTGGTCCAGCAT
>JAEEGI010017144.1_pt1 | contig 14900 bp, 8 predicted proteins | sample 8958751 | NCBI WGS metagenome assembly JAEEGI01 (sample SAMN16246545, study PRJNA631951) | gut metagenome | biome: gut microbiome; feature: rumen; material: KS-attached | host: Bos | place: Iran: Karaj | collected 2018-10
CATCGTGTAGGAGATGAAACCGCCCGAGGAGGAGCGCGAGATGGACGCCATCGGCGTGTTGGTCAGCGCGGGGAACATCCCCGTGCCGCGCCCGCCGAAGCGCGTCTGCAGTGCCTCCCTGAGGTTGGAGGAGATGCGGTCCAGTTCGATCTGCGAATCCCCGTAATGCACGACGCGCACGGTCCGGCCTTCCCGCCTCGCCCGCTCGAACGCCCGGAACACCGGGTCGAAGAACGTATAGTCGTCGTCCGGCAGATAGATCCGGTCCGGATTCTCATAGAAGAACTCCCGGTAGAAGGCGAGCGTGTCCTCGTGCATCGCGAACCGCCCGTCCAGGGCGTTCAGGACCGAATCGACATCGACCTTCTTCTCCTTCGCGTCCCGGATGCGTCCGGCATACGAAGCGAAGCGCAGGCGTTTTCCCCCCAGGCGCACCCCGTCCGCCGGGAACACGGACCAGGCCGCCCCCAGCATCAGGAATACTCCCAGGATAAAGAACAATACCTGCCGCGCCTTCATTCCGGTCGATGTTACAGGACCTCGATCTCCAGGGTGAGAACCTGCTGGGAACCGTCGGCAAAAGTCAGGCGCGCGTCCACGACATGCGTCCCGGCCGTGAGGGTGACGGAATCGGCCCCGGCGGGCTCGTCATCATAGTACCAGACCACGGAAGCGGGGGCTTCGACCTCTTCCGGACGGACCAGTTCGAAGGTGAAGCGGTCCCCGGCGTGGTAGGATCCGGCGTCGGCGATGGTCACGAAGTCCAGGTCCTCGGACGGGACATTGGCCCGGAGGGTCACCACGTCGTTGGCATACGCGATATTGCTGAAGGTGGTGAGGCCTTCCTCGCCGTTCCAGCTCTTGGGCGTATAGGAGGTCACGCGGTCTTTACCCGGGAAAGGGATCTTGGGACCATAGGTCTCCTCGTCGAAAGACGAGTAATAACCGCTGGTATATCCATATTTCAGATTGTCCTGATCCGGGGCGGGAACGATGTAGAAACAAGGGTGGCTTCCGTTCGCGTTGATGCTGTTGGAATCTTCCCACTCGTCCCAGAGCGCCTGGGCGGTAGCCCAGTTGAAAACCTTGCGGTCCGACTTGTCCACGTGGTACACAAGCATTCCATGACCGGGAAGGGAGGCGTCCCAGCCGTTGGATCCCCGGCATTCATAGACGAAATACTCGCCCTCCTTGTCGGTAGGCGTCATGTATGCAACGTCCTCCTGCACCGAAGGGATCGTATAGGTTCCGGATTTCGCGAAGGGAAGGACGACTTCGTCCCTGTCCAGCCAGCCCAGCAGGATGCGCTCCTCGATATTGAAATACGGAGGGGTCCGGCCGTTATTGTTGTAGGCGCCGCCGTCCATCGTGGAGAAAGTGAACAACCCGCCCGCCTGGCCGTTGTCATCGTAATCGGTATCGTAGAAATCCGGCAGGCCCATCGCGTGGCCGAACTCGTGGCAGGCGGTGCCGATGCCGCACATCTTCCCGTCCCAGCCGTTCACCTCGTTGGTGCAGGCATAGGAATCGATGACCTTCCCGTCCAGTTCCAGATGCTTCCCGGTCGAGCTGATTTCATACTGATGCGGCCAGATGGTGGTGGCAGGGCCGCCGTCGGCCTCTCCCTGTCCGGCATAATACATGAACACGAGGTCCACCGTGCCGTCCCCGTCATTGTCATAGCGGGTGAAATCGATCTGGTCATCGAGCTTCTGGCAGCCCTGGATGACGGCTTCTTCGGGACGCCTGTCGTTTCCCTGCCAGTCGTTCTGGCCATAATAGGCATAGGTGGTGTCCATCTTCACGGGGCCATAGACATCGAAAATCGGCTCGAAAACCCCGTGCGAGTTGTCGTAATAGTAATCCCGGGCGGAACCGGTTCCCCCGTTGACGGAGTATCCCGGCTCGTTCAGCAAGGCCGTGAAAGCGGCGTTAGTCCCCTCGCCCGCCGCGAAAGACTTGTTCGTGAACTCCACGAGGATGACGAGGAAGTGTTTCTGGCCGATGGCGATCGGGGCGGCATTGGCGCGCGGGGCGCGGCGCGCCCGGGCCTGGGCCTGGGCCCTGGCCTGGCGGCGGAGCGTCCGGTTCTCGACGGCCTTCTGCCGGATGGCCGCGGCCTCGACGGCCGGCACGACCCGGTAGAAACCGTCCTCGTCGGCCCGGACCATCTGGCCGGACGCGTTGGTGAGCCAGTGGCCCCACTCGTCACCGTGCTGCTGCAGGGTGATGCGGGTGCCGTCGGGCTGGGTCACCGTAAACCGGCCGGGGCGGGCCGGAACGGCGTTCATGAGCTGGAAGCCAGCGAGCAGCGCCATCAGCGCAAAAAGGATGTGTTTTCTCATGGCTTCTTACTTTTTAAGGATGAGACCCTGGCCGGAACCGTCGCCCAGCCACACCTTCGGACCGTCTTCCTTCACCACTTTCAGGTCGAAGGATTTCTCCTTCAGGAGAAAATTCAGTCCCTTCCGCCAGGCGACCGTCACGGTCACCGCATCCCCCTTGGCCAGGGACGGGTCGAAACCGGAAACTACCAGCTGTTCCTTGTCCGCCGCCCGCAGGATGGCGAACTCGAGCTTGCCGTCCGGATAGGAACGCAGGAGCTGGTCCACGCCCGGCTCATACGTCCTTTCCACACCGGTGAGATAGCTTCCGTACGCGTCATACGCCGTCAACGGATCGTCTTCGACGCCGGTGGGAACGGAGCCCTTGCGGTACAGGACCACGTTCTCCACGTTCGTGGAGGAGTTCTTATAGCAGGAAAAACGGTGGGCGCTCGGGTTGTGTTTCAGGAGCTTCGAGCCGCCGGCCTGCGCCTGGATCAGGGTCGCAGAACTGGAAACGGTCACCTTCCAGCTGGCATTGGCGTTCTTGGAAGCGACCTCCGTCAAGTTGTTGCCGGAAGAGGTGGATGCGAGGTACGCATTCCCGGTCCGGAAAGACCAGGTGCCGATGGCGCTTCCCAGTTCCAGGGTCAGGACCGTCGCCTCGCCGGGATCGGCGATCACGCCGCCCGTGGCGTTCACGGAAACTTCCTTGCGATGGCTCGACTGCTGCGCGCCGAGGGCGTACATCCCGTCCTTGCTGACTACGAGGACTTCGTCTCCTACCTGGAGCTCGGAAGCGTCGGTGACGAGGACAAAGGTGTCCCCGCCCTGGATCTCGATGCCCGCCATGTCCACGGAAAAGCGCGCCACCTTGCCGGAGTTGAACTTGCGGCCCTCGGGGAAGGTGATTTCCCGGGTCAGGTTGCCTTGGTCGGTGAACACGACCAGTTTCAGCGTCTGGCCGGACACGTCCACCGGCGCGCAGGCGAACCAGAGGTCGCCGGAAGCGTCGGTGTCCAGGGTGATGGTGTGCGAGTCGCCGTTGGCGGTCAGAGTGCCGTCCTCACCCCAGTACCACTCGCCCACGACCGGCGTGCTGAAGATCAGGTCCACCTTGCTCACGGTGGCGTCTCCGAGTTCCAGGTTCTTGAGCGCGATGCGGCCATAGGCCGTCAGGTGCGAGAAATGGAGGTCCACCTCGCCGGGAAGCGTCGCGGATGCGGCGGATTTCGCGACCAGCAGCTGCGCGTCCTCGTCCACGGACAGGGCCGACGGATGCTGGAAGGCGGCGATGTAAACGCTCCAGGCGCTGCGGCTCGGGCTGATGGCCCGGGCGGCGGACGCCGGGGAGACGGCGTAGAAAGTGTAGGGAGCCGACGTGGCGGAAGCGTCGAAGGACGCCTCGAACGAGGCCGTCGTCCCGTCCGCGGAGGGCGTGACGGCGGAAGCCTCCGCTTTCCCGTAGTTCAGGGAAAGCAGGATGTCGCTGTCATTCTCGGTCCACAGGGTCTGATAGACCCCGTCCACGGCTTCGGCGAAAGCGGTGCGGGTGGGCGCCGCGCCGGCATGGAACCGGACCGTCTTCACGGAAGACGCCTCCGGGACCTCCTGCTCGGCGTTGCGGCAGCCGGACAGCGCAGCCAGGGCCATGAGGGCTGTGACGGCGATGTGGATAATCTTCTTCATCGCTGTCCTAGTATTCGCCCCACGGATCGTCCGTGCCCGGGTCGATGTTTCCGCCTCCGGACTGGAGGAAGTTCACCTCCAGGCGCGTATCGACCACACGCACGGCCGGAGTTTCATAGTTTTGTCTGTCGTTTTTCATCATCATTCAGCTTGAATGGTCAGACGGATGACCTCGACGGCTCCGTCCGGATAAATCAGATGTGCCTCTACCAGATGCTTTCCCGCCGTCAGGGTGACGGAGCCGGCCTGGACGGCCTGCCCGTCGAACTTCCACGAGAGCGAGGTGTACGGGTCGTCCGCGTACTGCACCAGGGCGAGTTCGAAACGGTCGCCCGCGGCATAGGTCCCGTTCCCGGGGTTGGCGATGTGGTTGAAGCCCAGCTCGGGTTGCACGGGCTCGCCCACGGCGGCGGAAAGGACGGGGGTATAATACTGCCCGTCTTTGGACATTTCATTCCAGGTCACGGCCCGCGTTCCGTTATAGGTTCCGTAATAGCCCATCTTGTCGGAAGAGCAGGCCTGGACCAGGAGCGGATCGGCCTCGGACGGGCCGACGACGCCGTATCCGATATACATCGACGAGCCGGAGGGAATATAGAACTCCTGGGCGACGATGTTGACGGTATTCAGGGCGCCGAACACCACCTGGTCCGCCCGCTGGGTCAGTTTCCGGCGGCCGGCCACCTCCACGAAGACATAGACGTTCTCCACCGAGGATGACGCATCCCCGGCCAGCTGGAACGAAATGGATTTCAACTGCTTGCCCACATAGGGCGCCAGTTCGTCGGCATTCAGCAGGATGCCCGCGGCGAGGTTGGATGCATCTCCGTCCCCGAAAGAGAGTGTCGATGCGGAAGGATCGTACTTGCAGAAGGACGCCTCCTCGGGCTCATCGACCCTGCGCAGATAGAAATCCAGGGTGGTATCTTTCCGGCCCACGGAGACGGACGCCTCCGTCGGCACAAAGCCGTCGCAGGAGACCGAAAGGTTGAAGGTCCTGTCCGCCAGGTCGGCCCCGGTGAAAGCGTAGGTTCCGTCCACGTCCGTCACGACAGAACGCTGGATCCCGTTGCCGGAGAGAGAGACCGTCGCGCCGCGCACGGGCTTGGCCGACGTATTCAGCACGCGTCCGGTCACCCCCGGCATCGTGGTGTACGAGACCGTCATCGTCACCGCGTTGTTGCTGTAGGTGATGTTCGTGAAGCGGAAATCGGAATTGACACCGTCCCAGTCCACCGGGAGGTAGGTCTTTACTTTCTTGGTCCCCGGGAAGGGAATCTTCGGATACTGGGCACTGTCGAAACCGTACACCGGATTGCCGTTCTCGTCATTATAGAAATACCGGTAGCCGAACTGCAGGTTGCCTTGGTCCGCGGCGGGGACCAGGTAGAAGCAGGGGTGCTCCAGATAGGCGTTGATCTTGTTGTACCACTCCCAACGGGCCCAATGGGTATAGGCTGTCTGGTTTCCCACCCGATGGGCCGTGGACTTGTCCACGTGGTACACCAGCAGTCCGCCGTTCGGAATATACCGGTCCCAGCCGGTCTTGCTGCGGCACTCGTACACGAAATACTCTCCGTCGACCGACGTCGGCGTCCTGTAGGCGATGCCCTCCTGGATCGGGCCGATGGTGAGCGAGCCTTGCTGCGAGATTTCCGTCTGCCCCTCCATCCATCCCAGCAGGATCCGCTCCTCGGAATTGAAATAGGGCGGCGTGCGGCCGTTGTTCAGATAGGGACCCTCGCACATGGTGGAGAAACTGTAAAGGCCCCCGGCATAACCGTTCTCCTCGTAGTCCGTGTCGTAGAAATCCGGCAGTCCGAGCGAGTGGGCGAATTCGTGGACGGTCGTCCCGATGCCGCACATCTGGTTCCCCGTCCCTTTCAGTTCGGAGGTGCAGAAATAACGGTCCAGGTACTTCCCGTCCAGGGTCGTGTAACTCTGGACATACGACTGATGCGGCCAGATGGTGGTCCCGTCGCCGGACTCGGCCTGGTTGTGGCCGGCATAGTACATCAGGGTCATGTCCACCCGGCCGTTCCCGTCCGAATCATACCGGGTGAAATCGATCTCGCTGTTCAGTCCCTTGCAGGCTTCCAGCAAGGCGCCTGCGGCATTATTCACATAGCTCGAACGATTATTGGACAGGACATACGGACCGTACACGTCGAAGACGGGCGAATACTGCCCCCGGGAATTCTCGACATAATAATCACGGACCGAGCCCGTTCCCCCATTGGTGGAATAGCCTTCCTCGTTGAGCAAGGCCTCGAAGGCCGCCTGGGGATCCTGGATGATGAAATCGGTATCCTTGAAAGCGACCAGGATGACGGGAATCCGGTGAGCGCCCTGGGTCAGGGAAGAGGCCCTGGCGGCAGCCTGCATCTGGCGGGCCGCGCGGCGCATCGACTGCGCCTCTTCGCGCTCCGCGGCGGAAGGCTTGGCCGCCGGACGGAAGAACCCGTCTTCGCCCCGGGCGACAACGCGCCCGCGCTCGTCGGTCACATAATGGAGCCATTCGTCACCGTGGACCTGGATCGTGATGACGCTGCCGTCCGGCTGGGTCACCTTGATCTTGCCGGGGTAGGCGGGAATGGCGGAGAGGATATGGAGGGCGCCCAGCAGGAGCGCGAGGGTGGCAAGGATTCTTTTCATGGCTACTGGATGCAAACGATGAAACCTGTGCCGTTACCGGCCATCAGCCAGGCCTTTCCGTCCGCGACGCGGACGGCCTGGACCTCGAATTCGGCGGCATGGGTGGCCGCCTGCTTGACGGAACGCACCATCCGGATGGTGAAGCGGTCCTTCTCGGCCAAATCCACCGGGAGACCCGTCACCTGGATGGCGGTGTAGGCCGCCGGATCGAACAGCCGGAAAGCGATGGACGGACCGGAAGTACGGATGCTCAGCTGCTGCGATCCTTCCGTGTAAAGCCAGTCCTGTCCGTTATAGGCGTACACGCCGGGCGTCTCCTTCTCCAGGAACTCCGCCACAGCCGACTCGCTGTTCTGCAGTTCGTACAGATAGAACAACTGGCCCAGGTTGTCGGTATTCATCCGCGCCTCGAAGCCTCCGACCTCCTCGTTATATTTCAACTGGCGGTTTCGCAAGTTCACGATGGTCGCCCGGCCGGCGGAATCCTGGGTGATGGTCCAGTAATAGCCGGTGTTGTTCAGGGCCGTACCCGCGTACACATTGTTGTTGGTAGCCGATGCGTTGTAAAGATAGCGTTCGTCCGCCTGGCGGATCAGCGTTCCGTGCTCGCCCTGGAAGAAACTGAAGGCGTTATCCAGGCTTTCCAGCGTGATCACCCCGTCGTTCGCCTCCACGTCCATGCCTGCCAGGCGTCCGTTCCCGGTACCTGCCGGCAGCGCGGTCGCCATCCGGAGCGCTCCCTCTTCATCCTCGGCGACAAAGAGATAGGTCTTGCCCAAGGAAGCGGTCTGGGCGCGCTTGAAGAAGTAGGTCCCCGGGTCGCCCGGACCGGACGCTTCCAGGGTCATGTTCAGCGTCTTGATCTTGCCCGCCGAGAAAGTGACGGGACGGGTGAGGGTGACGGTGCGGACCTCGTCGTTCACCGTGAGGGTGAGCGTGGTGCCGGCGCCGGCGGTGAAAGGCTTGATTCCCAGATAGAAGACACCGTTGTCTCCGGCGGGCAGGAACACGTCCTCGTTGACGGCGAGAACGGCCTCGTCAGTGGCGTCGACGGCCGTGTACACGGGCTCCGCGCCGGTGACATCGACCTTGAACGAGCCGACGATGGCTTCGGGGGCCTTGAACCGGACCTGGGTCACGGCAACCGGGCTGTCCGTGGCGTTGGTCACATTCACGGCCAGGACGGACAGGGCCGGCGAGACGGTCAGGGTCGGGACCGCATCGGCGGACACGGCGAGCGCACGGCCCATCAGCGGGAAATAAGGGCCGGCCAGGCCGGACATGTCATCCGCGAGGGCCTGGACCTGGCTGGCGCCGACAGGCGCGCCGACGGTCACGGGGACGGCCGTGGGAAGGGTGGCGGAAGAAGCGTACGGATACAGCAGGAACCAGTCTTTCTTGCCGGAGCCCAGGGACTGGACGTTGCCCACGGCGTGGCCGGTTTCCGGATCGTCCACGGTGAAGGCGCCGTCCGAAACATACCTGTCAGAGCCGGCCGGAGCGTGGAACAAGTTGAACTTGTCGCCATTAAGCCAGTCGGTGGACATGCCGTCATTGACCGTACGGGTATCCCCCGGGGTCGCGAACACCTCGAAGGTGCCGACGGCCGGGGCGCTCATCTCGGCTTCCTGCACGGACGCGCACTGCGCCAATGCCGGCAGGAGGACCGCCAGAGCGATTATTTTGTACCATTTCATTATTTTGCGCATAGTTTGCAAAAATACAAAAAAAAGGCGGACTCTCAAAGAATCCGCCTTTCGCGTAAAGGAATCGGGGTTATTCCACCGTCAAGGTCAGCTCGACAACCTTCTGCTTGCCCTCCGTCGTCGAGAAGCGCGCCTCGACCACATGCGTTCCGGCCGACAGGGTCACGGACGGTCCGGAGACCGGCTCGTCATCCAGGTACCAGGCGATGTCCGAACCCGGCTTCCGCGCGCCCTCCGTCTCCACCAGCGTCAGGTCGAACACCTCACCCGCGCTGTACCGGCCATTCTTGGGATCCGCGATATAGTTGTAGCCGGTATCGGGGGCTTCGTAGTCGCCGATGGTGAGGTAGAACTCGAACAAGGCTCCAACACTGGTCCGCGTATCGGTAGAAGCTAGATTGTATGAGGAATAAAACCCGTCATACGGCCAGTCTGCACCCCATTCCTGACCACTTTTGGGGATATAGCAGAACGAGTAGTAATACCCATTCTCGTAATACCCGCCGCGGCTGAAGCCCACACCGGCAAAAATATCCTTGTTGGCCGGAATCACAAGCTCCGCGTCTCGCAGATCCACCGTCGTATAGCCGCCGAGGTTCACGCTGTTGACAGGTATCGTCGCCTTCCGGTCATCGTCATAGTCGATCATGACGTTGACGCCTTCGTACGTCGTACCTTCTTCGCCATACAAGTAGAATTTGATCTCTTTGATCTGTTTGCCAGCATAGCGGCCGATCTCAGACGACGGATATTGATTCTGCGCCGTCCATGACGAAGCCGAAAAGCCCACAATCCGGGCATCTGAACCATCATAGTCGCTCGGCCAGGCATACAAGACAGATGGCGCCTCCTCTCCCTCGCGGAACAGGTAGAAATTCAAGGTTTCGATGCGGCTGGCCACCGTGACAGAAAGAGTCCGGCTCTGATAACCGTCCTTCGAGACGGTAACCTGATAGGTCCCGGCGGGAACTTCGGCCATATAATACCCCTCCGAATCCGTGACGAGCGTAGCTTGCGCCGCCCCAGCGGACTGCTTGCGACTGGAATAGGAACGTATCTTTTCCGCAATGGTAAGGATGGAATTGACAACCCTGATTCTTGTTCTGGCAGGAGCGCTGGAGGACACTTCCTCCGCCGTGATGGTCACCGTCGCACCGGCGATCGGATTACTGTCCGTGTCCATGACCGTACCGGAAATCCCCAGCGCGTTGGTATTGGACACATTGAACGTAACCACCCGGTTGCCCTCGTCGTAGGCGATGTTCGTCAACTGGTAACCGATACTGTTTCCGTTCCAGCCCGTCGGCGAGTAGGTGCGGACCAGACCGGTGCCGGGGAAGAAGAAATTCGACATCGTCCCGGAATAGAGTGTCGTCCGGGTCGGATCCACCGCCGGAACCATATAGCAGCAGGGGTGCGCCGAATAGTTGTTCACCGAATTGTTGCTCCAGGTGGACGCCGCCGTGACAGTTCCGGAAATGCCGTTGGCGGACTTGTCCACATGATAGACCATCATGCCCTGCGGGAGCGGAGCGTCCCAGCGCTGGCCCCCGCGGACCTCATAGACGAAATACTCGCCGTTGGCTGCGGCCTTGGTCATAAAGGCGGAATAACCGGTGGCGCCGGGATAGTTGACGGCCGGCAGGGTCACGGTACCCGATGCCGCCATCTCGGGAATGGCGGACATCCAGCCCACTTCATACAGTTCCTCCGCCGTGAAATAGGGGGGAATCGTGGAATTGGCGTTGTAGTTTCCGCTTGACATCAGGTCAAAGGAGTACATGCTGGCCGCTTCTCCGTTGGTCTCGTAATCAGCATCATAGAAATCCGGCAGGCCCAGGGTATGGGCGAACTCGTGGCAGGTGGTGCCGATCGAGCACATCGTGGACCCGGAACCTCCTTTCAGCTCCGCCGTGCAGAAATAACGGTCCAGCTTGACCCCGTCGAAAGTGCGCTGGTTCCTGGCGTTCGAGCTGGAGGACAGATACCAGGCGTGCGACCAGATGCAGTTCGTATTACCCCCTTGCGCCTCGTCGTAGCCGGAGAAATAGAACAGCACGAAATCCACGGTCCCGTCCCCATCGTTATCGTACCGGGAGAAGTCCACGGTCCCGTCCAGGGCCTGGGCGGCATGGACCAGGGCCATTTCCGGACGGATATCGCTGCCCTGCTGGCTGGATGTGTTTCCCCCATAATAAGACTTGGGGCTCGTCAGATTCACCGGACCAAGCACTTCGAACTCCGGGGTGAACTGACCATGGGAATTTTCCTCGAAATAGGTCCGCACGGAACCGATGGCGCTGTTGGCGGTATAGTCGGCCGAATTGAGCATCGCATCGAAATCTTCCGCGGTCTTGGAGAACCCTTCATTCTGGCCACTGAATCCGACCAGGATGACGGGAATCTTCGGGGAGCCGAAATTGGCCGCGGCGTGCTGGGCGGCATATTCCTGCCGCGCCTGGTTGGCGGCGGCGCGGCGGAGGGTGGCCGCCGCCCGCCCTTCTTCCAGCTGACGGCTGGTGATTCCCGTGGACACGCGCCAGAAACCGTCGGCGTCCTGCTCGAGGATGCGGCCGGCATCGTCGGTGGCCCAGTGGTGGAATTCGTCACCGTGGAGATGGATCCCGATGGTGGTCCCGTCGGGCTGGGTATAGACGATCCTTCCGGGATAGGCCGGGCCGGCCATCAGGGAAAGGGAGCAAAGCATCAGAAGGATGCCCCAGACAATTCTCTTTTTCATCTTCTTCCCTCCTTATTTCTTGACGATGAAACCATTTCCGTTCCCGGTGGACAGCCACACCTTGGGACCGTCAACCTTGACCACGGTCACGTAGTAGTCCGTATCGGCCTGGTTCCGCCCCTGGATGAGATTGTAATTGAGCGTGAACGTGTCGCCCTTCGCCGGGCTGATCGGAATGCCGCCGAACTCGGCGACCTCGCTGGCCGACGGGGTCAGGATGGCGAAGGTGACGGTCCCGTCACCCATGTACTCGCGGCTCTGCTGGTCGCCCGCGCCCAAGACGCGGGCGACGCCGGCGAGGTAGGCGCCATAGACCTCCTGTTCCAGGATCGGGTCGGTATCCGGGTTCACACCGGCTTCCTTGCGGAAGATGTAGACCGGCGAGGTTCCCGTCGTGGAACTTTTCCACTCTGTTCTCGAAGAACTCTTATAGGTAGAGAACCGATCACTGTTGAAGCGAATATGACGATAAGCCGTTTTATTCCCTGACCGTACCGTACCATATGCCGAAATAACGGTTCCCTGATCCGTAGACGTAATAACCCAATGGTCAAACTGGTCGTTATTCGTTCCGGTTAAAAGATAATTGTCACTATATGAGTTTCCCGCCGACAAAAAGCCGTCAGAAGAGTCCGTTGCATCTTTCAAGCGGAAACAAGACGAGTAGGTCCCTGTACCGGCTACTAGCGTGAAATGCTCAACCAAAATGCTTGGATTCTTGACGACGAACTTCCCATCTGACTCCTGAGCAATCTCAACCGAGGTATATCCACGAGAATTCGTGTTCTGCGTCGTACTCATCGCATAGGCCGCACCCGCCGTCGCGGAATTCGTGATGATGATCTCGTCGCCGGCGGCGAGCGTGGAGGCGTCGGTCACGAGGACCCAGCGGTCGGAGACCGGGGTGAAGACGGCGCTTTCCATGTTGACGCCGAACTTGGAGATGCGGCCGCGCTGGAAGGCGAGTTTCCCGGCTCCGATCTGGACCGTCCGCGAGAGGATGCCGGTCGTGGTGTTCACATCGACCTTGAGCGTACCGCCGCCCAGATCGGCCGGCGCGCAGGCGAACCAGATGTCGGAGGAGGTGCCCGCCTCGACGGTGATGTTATCGGTACGGAGGCTCACCGTGCGGGAAGGGGAATCCAGCTCCAGGGTATTGTTCTCGAAATCATAGTAGAACTGGCCGGAGAAGGGCTCGCTGGCAGTCAGGTCGATGGAAAGGATCTGAGCGCCTTCCGGGAGGTCCATATTCCGCAAGGTCATCCTTCCGTAGGCGGTCACATGCGAGAAATGCAGGTCCACGCTGCTGAAATCCGCGATCGATGTCACGTCCTGGGAGGCCACCATGATCTGGGCGGCTTCGTCGCAGGACGTCGCCAGCGGGGTCTGGCCAGCCGGGATGCTGAAATGGTATCCGCGGTGGCTGGACGAAGCCCCGACATAGGCCGAGTACGGGCTCAGGGCATAGAACGTAAAGGGGGCCGACACCTCGGACTGGGAGAAGTCGGCATCGAAGGTCGCCGACCTGTAATCCGCGGCCGGGGTGACAGTCGCGCCCTTTGCCGGATTGAAGTTCAGCGAAACGGCGATCTGGCTGTCGTTGTCCGTCCATAAGGTCGGAAAGGAGGTCTGGCCATCGGACGTGTTGGCCTCGCCGAACACGGTCCGGGTTTCAATCTCGTCCGCGACGAAATGGACCGGATACACCTTCTCGGCGGCAGCCTTGCCGGGCTCCTGTTCCTGTTCCGTCATCTTGCAGGCGGAAACGACGCCCAGGAGCGCGATGACGCCCGGAAGGAATGTCAATACTCTTTTCATCTTGATTCCAGGCTAAAATTCACCATAATCATCCTGTTGACCTGAATCAATATTCGGATATACAAGGAGACGATACTCCAATTCGATTTCCAGAACCTCCGCTTCGGGAGACTCGTACCATTGTTTTTTCATAGGGATATACACTAAAAAAACCGCCCTCCAAGAGGATGGGAGGGCGCAAAATACGCAAAAAAAACTGTTTTCGCAAATCATCGGAACGGCGACTCTCCCACCAGCAGGCCGGCTCCCGGCCGACGGGGCGCCTCGGGAACGGGCGTCAGGCGCGGACCGGAGGGCGCGGCCGCGCTCCGGGTGCGGCCTTCGATGAGGCCGAGGGCGGTCGCGAGCATCGTCTCCGCGGGGTCACCGAGGGCGAAGCCGTCCAGCGGGTCGTCCTCCGCCTCGACGTCGGGGGCGATGCCGTCGGGCATCGAGAGCGTGACGCCGTTACAGTCGGCATAGCGGGCGTACATCACGTAGATGCCCCAGTTGTCCACGTAGGGAAGCGCTTTCTCGTATTCGCCTTCTTCGAGGCTCTCCTTGACCGATTCATACCATTTCGTGGCCGCGATCAGATAGCCGGCGCAGTACTTGCCGCTCGTCCGTCCGCCGACCAGGATGACGTCCATATACGGACGCAGGCCGCAGACCAGGCTCTCCGAGGCCGATGCGCTGTTCTCCGTCACGAGGACATACAGGCGCGGCAGGTCCGGATTGGCCCCGGCCGTGGACACGACCTGCAGGGCGCCGTCCTTGCGGAACATGAATCCGGTCTTGAAAAGGGTGGGGCCGCTCCGGCCCTCCTCCGGCATCCCCGAGCCATAGATCTCCTGGGACAACACGCGGCCGGCATCGACCACGGAAACGGGGGCCAGCAGGGACGCCAGCACCTCCTCGGCGATCAGGTAGCCGCCGCCGTTGTACCGGAGGTCCAGCACCAGGTCGTCGATGCCCGCTTCCTTGAACTGCCGGAAAACGACCGTCAGGTCCTCGCAGGAATCCAGCGTGAAGGACGTGTAATGCAGATAGCCGACTTTCTTCCCGCCGGGCCGTTCCAGGATGCGGATGGTCTGGACCGGGTCCTCGTACATGTCCACCGCCGTGACCGTGACGGAACGGCCGTCGGAGAGCCCCAGTTTCACCGTCCCGCCGCCCAGCAGGCGGTCCCGGACGATTTCCTTGTAGTTGTCGGGGGTCATTTCCCGGCCGTCCACGGCCAGGATGATGTCTCCCCGCCCGAGGCCGGCCTGGGCAGCCGGGCCGAGGTTGTAGGTATAGGTCACCACCGCGCAGATGCGGGTCTTGGCCTTGTCGGCAAAATACAGATTGAAATCCATCCCGATGGTCCGGGTATGCCCGGAAACGCCCCCGATGAGCGAAGCGTAATCGTCCGTCAAGAGGGTCCAGCGGTCGATGTCCTTCCCGGCGGCGTCCTTGTACCGGATGTCCGCCACCTTCCGGACGGGCTCCTCCCAGTTCTTCCATTTCTCCAACGCCGAGGCGATCTCGTCCCGCCACAAGTAATACGTGTCCATGACGTTCCAGGCGAAGGTATTGACATACTTCCGCTGCAGCTTGGTCTCGTCGTCCAGCTGCCCGTACTCGTCCGGCACCTGCTTCGCGCAGCCGGCCAGCAGCAGCGGGAGGGCGACAAGGCCGATGATCCATCGGTTCCGATTCATACGGCAAAAATAGGAAAACCCGGCGAGTTCCGCAAGGGAACCCGCCGGGCCATCCATCCGGACAGGATCATTGATACTCCCACTGGAACAAGACGGGATAGTGGTCCGAAAGGAACGGAACCCCGTAATCGGTCTTGTCCACCCAGTATTTGACGGGCTTGACGGCCTTGCCGCCGTAGTAGATGTGGTCGATGATGCTGTTGCTGTCGCCGAAGCCGTTGAACGTATTGGTGCCCTTGTCCGTGCCACCTGCGGTGTTCCGGGCATAGAACATGTTGTCGTTCAG
>JAEEGI010017145.1_pt1 | contig 14900 bp, 11 predicted proteins | sample 8958751 | NCBI WGS metagenome assembly JAEEGI01 (sample SAMN16246545, study PRJNA631951) | gut metagenome | biome: gut microbiome; feature: rumen; material: KS-attached | host: Bos | place: Iran: Karaj | collected 2018-10
GGCATGGAAACGTCGGAGCGGCCACCAAAAGAGATGGTCGATGGATCCTGTGTTTGCCCGTAGGCATCGGTGTAACGCTCGAAATAACAGCCCAGGACCTCATAGAGGGTATCGGCACAGACCTGCGTATCGACATAGTCCTCGAGTACGTTCCAGCGGCCGCCGCCGGTGCTCTCAGACTTGTATTGGATTGAGGAGGGGATGTCCGGATCTTGCCGATAGGCGTTGGTGCGTTTGGCTTTGCCAACATACATGGAGTGCCGCGGCGCCGCCACCCAAACCGGGCAGTGGTACTCGCCACTGTAACAGACGATATAGTTTCGTGCCGTCTGTCCGCTGGCGTCTTTTTCGTCGCCCTGGCAGAAGTGGATGGCGTAGTACTGCGTGGGGGCGGAGGAGTTCACCATGTATTGCCCGCTCTTTTGGATGTTCATCACCGGCGTCTCGTAGAAGACGGGCTGCTCGCTGCCGATGACAATCTCGCCGGTAGGCGTGGTAAAGCTTTTGACCTCGCCGTAGTAGTACTGGTAGGTGCCGTTCTCCAGCACGGCGATGTAAGCGCGGTAATAGTAAGTATGACCGGCACCGAGTCCGTCGATGGTTACCTGGAAAGCACCGTTGTTCAGGTAGGCGGCCTGCCAGTCTTCGCTCAGGTCATCCGAAGAAAGGCCCCATTCGAAGCCGCCGTATGTGGGTGTTCCCGTGTAGTAGGCCGAAAGCGTCGCCTCCGTCTTGGTCACGGAGGAGGATCCGACCGTGGTCACGGTAGGAGTGGTAGTCGATCCACCGCCGGATGCTTCGCCGTTCAGTTTGTAAAGTTGGACATCTTTCTGGCTGCCGGTATAGCAACGGAAAATACTCGCGCTGGTATTCCATTGGAGAAAATAGGTGGAATACGCGTTATTCTTGATACCGGTCGTGGAAGGAGTCCAGACATATCCGGCCTTGTCGGCAGATGAGGAGCAATTGAGGCTCTTGCCGGAAGAGTTCATTCCAAGATAAGATTTACCTAACTGAAACGTATAACCATTGTCTTTCTTTTCTAGATGGATGTTAAAGCTCTTTGCCTCATTATAGGCAATCTTTCCATCGGTGATTGTGACTGCGGTCCCATATCCGCTGCCTTTCGCGTCATCCACGGAACTTAATACCAGTTTCTCTGCCTCATATACAATCAGGTAATCGCCCGTCCAGTCGTCCGGTGCACTGGTTACCTTCGTATAGTACTGCTCACTCGTCATCTTGATTGCATCAGCCATGTTGATGCGCAAGGTGTTACGGGCGTTCTGGACGAATGTGATTGATTTGTCGTCCAAGGACTCCTCGAAGGTTTTGAAGTAGGAGGCCTTGTCAGTTTCTACGATGACGGTTAACCCCGTTACGGTCGTCGGGAAGATGCTGATCCAGAAGCGGAGGTTGCCGGAGGCATCGACAGAAAGGTTGTCGGGCAGGATGGTCACGCGGGGAACGCCGTCGGTGGCGAAATCCTCGGGGCAGGCCAGGTCGATGACGACATCACCGGTCAAGTGCGCTCCATTCTGGGCCAGGAGGACGATATCCTTGATGTTCTCCCCCTGGGCCAGCGTCAGGTTTTTGAGGGTTATGTCTCCGTGCGCGACGAGCCGGGTCCATTTGAGGGGCACAGTTCCGCTGGGGAAGCTGCGGTAGTCATTGGCCGAGACGCCGGCCATGAGGTCGGCCTTCGGGTCGAAGGAGGTTGCGGTCGGGGTCTGGATGTCGGGGATGGCCGTAAACACGTCAGGCGCTTCGCTGAAATCGGTCTCCGCCACGGCGGGGTAGATGGCGTAAAAGCGGTGCACGCCTTCACCGTTGGTCGGGAAGTTGCCCGGCACGGTAAAGTGCGCGGTGAGACCTCCCTGGGAAAGAGGCGTGGACGGATACAGGTTCGGTCCCACCCAGTTTCCGTCGACGGTATAGGCCATGCTGATGGCATCGCCCGCCGTCCATTCAATGGTTTCGCCCGTCCATCCGGTACGGGTGACGGGAGCGTCGGAGCTGAACTCCAGGTTTCCGCCGATGACTTCGGTGCCTTTCTGGCAGCCGAAAAGGGCGATGGCCGCGAGGACCGCCGGAAGAAGGAATCTTTTCATAGCGCTAGTCCAGGTCTCCAAGGTCGATTCCGGGGTCATAGCCGTCGTCGGCCCTGTCTGTCCCGGATGTCTGCAGCAGGGCACGTTCGAAGCGGACCTCGATGAGACGGAGGTCCGGCTTCCTGTAATCCTTGAGGTTATCCATACCTGACAAAGATACAAAGATCATTCCGCCCGTGCAAGCCGTGGTGCCGCCTTTCCGGATTGGATTATCCAAAGATTTTGCCCATCTTTGCATGTTATGAACGTGGAAAGCAGACTATACCGGATCGGCGGCCATCCCGTGCAGGTCCGTTTGGAATCCCCCTGGACTTTCAAGGTATTGACTGACCGTCAATTGGATCTGGTCGACCGGCTCCGTCGCGGTGAAGACATCGGTATCGAATCCGTTCCGGCCGACCGGCAGGAGCAGTTGTCCGTGAACGAATCCATCATGGGCAAGGAAGCGATGACGCGCGAAAAGTGGGACACCCTGGACGAGCAGGAACGGATGGAATACCGGCATGCGCTGGATTTCCTGCAGTATGCCCCGTTCGAAATCGCCGAAGGCGAACCGGTCTTCACCTTTTCGGTCCATGCCGGCGTTCCTTCCTGGCTGGAAGAAACGCGTCCGGCCTGGAAACTGGCTACGGCGGTGGACGAACTGCCTCCTTTTTATTACGGCTATACGTACGAGGGAAAAACCATTTATGAGTTCCTGCCTGCCCGGGACGTCAGGGCCGGTTATTTCGTGATGGACGAGGACTATAAGGAGGGCCATTACTATCCCTGCCCCCGTATCGGCGGAAAAACCACCCTCTTCCAGGTGAACACCTCCCTGATGATCCAGTACACCTTCGCGACGGCGGGTCTGGATACACTCCTGCTTCATGCGTCCGTAACGCGGTTCGAGGGACGTGGCAACCTGTTCTTCGGCGTGAGCGGGACGGGCAAGAGCACCCACAGCCGCCTTTGGCATGCCTTTGTCCCCGGTTCCGACCTGATGAACGACGACAATCCCGTCATCCGCTTCCAGGATGGAGAATGCCTCGTCTATGGCTCCCCGTGGAGCGGAAAGACCCTCTGCTACCGCAATGTCGTCGCCCCCGTGAACGCCCTCGTGCGGCTGGAACAATATCCGGAGAACCGGATCCAAAGGCTCGAACCGCTCCAGGCGTATGCCAGCGTCATCGCCGCCGTCTCCACCATCCGCTGGAACCACCGGATCATGTCCCTCCTGGTCCCCACCATCGAACGCGTCGCCATGACCGTTCCCTGCTTCCAGCTGAAGTGCCGGCCCGATGAAGAGGCCGTCCGCGTGTGCAAGAAAACGATTTGTCCATCTGAATGACTGATATGAAAATAGGAATCTGCAACGACCACGCCGGCGTGGCCTACAAGAAAAAGCTTGTCAAGATGCTGCAGGCCCGCGGCATCGAAGTCGTGAACTATGGGACCGATACGGAGGTGAGCTGTGATTATCCCGACTTCGCCCATCGGCTGGCCCAGGCCGTCGAGGGTGGGGAAGTGGAGCTGGGGATCGCCCTGTGCGGCACCGGCAACGGAATGGCCATCACCCTGAACAAGCATCAGGGCATCCGGGCCGGCCTGGCCTGGTGTTCCGAGGTGGGCCGGCTGGTGAAGGCCCATAACAACGCCAACGTCCTGGTCCTTCCGGCCCGCTTCATTCCTTACCGCGTCGCCTCCAGCATCGTACGCACCTGGCTCGACACCGGTTTCGAAGGAGGCCGTCACCAGCGCCGCATCGACAAGATGCCCTGCCGATGACGTTCTCCCACGACATCGCGGATTATCCAGAAGGCATCGTCCTTCCCATCGACAAACCGTACCGGTGGACGTCGGCCGATGTTATCCGGAAGGTAAAGTATGCGGCTATCAGGCATTTCCGCAAGAAGAACCTGAAAGTGGGCCATGCCGGGACGCTGGATCCGCTGGCGACGGGCGTGCTCCTCGTGTGCATCGGCCCCGCCTGCAAGCGGGCGCAGGAGTTCCAGGACCACGACAAGGAATACGTGGCCGGCATCCGTTTCGGGGCTACCACACCCTCCTATGACCTGGAAAAGGAGGTCGACCGGACCTTCCCGTTTGAACATGTGACGGAAGAAGCTGTCCGTGCCGTACTTCCCTCCTTCCTGGGTACGCAGGAGCAGGTAGCGCCTCTTTTCAGCGCCAAGTCTGTGGACGGTGTCCGCGCCTACGAAATGGCCCGCAAAATGTACCGCAACGCGCAGAAAGGCATTACCGACCCCGATTTCGACGCGGCCGCCCTGGAGACCCTCCACCACAGCACCATCACCATCCACGACCTGGAATTGCTGGAGTTTACGGGGTCGACCGTTTATGGGGCATCCGACTCCGGAGGTACAGCGGATGCCCAGTTATCCGCCAGTACCGCTTCTTCCCGAATCAATGTAGCGGATACTTCGTCAATGGGCTTGCCCGAGGCTACGGTCCGGATTGCCTGCTCCAAAGGCACATACATCCGCGCTTTTGCGCGAGACTTGGGCGAGGCACTGGGAACCGGCGCCCACCTGTCATCTCTCGTCCGTACGAAAACGGGCACCTTCCGTCTGGAAGATGCCCTGTCTCTCGATGAGGCGCTTGCCCTGCTCGCGGCGGATTAGATCCTTCCCAGCCTGTTGGCGATGAAGGTCATCCGGCGGGCGAATTCCTTGCGGCCGATGAGGGAGATGATGGCGGCGATGCCGAGGCCGCTGGCGCAGCCCGTGAGGGCGAGCCGCAGGCTGTTCATCACCTTGCCCATCGGGTATTCCCGCATCTTGATGTACGATTCCAGTTCCTGTTCGAGAGCCGGAACCTCCAGCGTGCCCCGATAGACTTCCAGATCGTCGAAGCCGAACTCGCGGCCCGTGATGTGCTGGCACACCTCGAAGCAGTATTCGTACCATTCCGGTTTCCAGAACTTGTCCACGTCCTTTGCCAGGAAAGGAGCGGTGGCCGCGTCGTCGTAGACCTTGGCCCGGGGATCCGGGGCACGGTTGGGATCGGCAGGCTTTTCGTTCACCGCTGCGCCAGCCTTTACGTCGTAGGCAGCGAATTCCTCCGGGGCGAGGAAGAGATACGGAGCGATGGTCCAGAAGTCGGATACGAAGGTGGCGCGTTCCTTGATCAGTTCCACGACACGGGAGACGTAGCAGGTGGTGAAGATATGGTTCTGGAAATCATAGCCTTCGGCGGTCAGTTCCGCTCCGGCCACGAGGGCGCAGGCGGGGCAGTCCACCACCTTGATACCGTGGGATTCCAGGATCGGAACATACAGTTGCACAAGCTCTTCCGTGGATTTCATCCGCAGATATTCCTTGTTGTACCACTTGGCTTTGTCGGCATTGAAGCGGGCTCCGGACTTGATCACGCGTTCCAGGGAGAACACCGGGACAAGTTCCTCGAGCGTGTAGAGTTCGGTATCGTCACCCGGGTTCCAGCCCAGGAAAGCGAGCATGTTGACGAAGGCCTCCGGGAAATAGCCGTCCTCGCGGTAGCCGCGGGAGACCTCACCTTCCGCATTCACCCATCTCAGGGGGAACACCGGGAAGCCCAGGCGGTCGCCGTCGCGCTTGGAGAGCTTGCCTTTTCCGTCCGGCTTCAGCAGGAGGGAAAGGTGGGCGAACCGGGGCATGGTATCGGTCCAGCCGAACGCCTCATACAGCAGGTAATGCAGCGGCAGCGACGGCAGCCATTCCTCGCCGCGGATGACCTCGGAGATTTCCATCAGGTGGTCGTCCACGATATTGGCCAGGTGATAGGTCGGGAGTTCGTCGGCCCGCTTCCAGAGGACCTTGTCGTCCAGGGTGTCCGTGTTCACGGAAATGTGGCCGCGGATGAGGTCGTCCATCTCCACCACCCGGTTCACGGGCATCTTGAAGCGGACGGTCCAGCCCGTGGTATCCTCCAGCAGGTGGCGCACCTCACTCTCGGGGAGGGTGAGGGAATTGCGCATCTGCATCCGGGTGACGGCGTTGTAGGTAAAGGTTTGCCCGGCAGCTTCGGCAGCCTTGCGGCAGGCGTCCAGCTCTTCGGGCGTATCGAACGCGTAGTAGGCCCATCCGGCCTCCACCAGCTGGTCGGCGTAGTCCCGGTAGATGGGACGGCGCTGGCTCTGGCGGTAAGGAGCGTGCGGATGCTTCGCGGAGGGGACCTCCACGACCTTGCCGTCGGCATCGACACCTTCGTCGGGGACGATGCCGCACCAGTTCAGTGCCTCGATGATATACTCCTCTGCACCCGGCACGAACCGGTTGGAGTCGGTATCCTCGATCCGGAGGATGAAATCTCCGCCGTGCTGCTTGGCATACAGGTAGTTATACAGGGCCGTCCGGACGCCGCCCATGTGGAGCGGACCGGTCGGGGAGGGAGCGAATCTGACGCGCGTTCTTCTTTCCATCATATTATCCTTTAGAAGCAATTCACAAAGATAATCATTTTATGGGAAACCGCGCCGATAATTAATGTCCCCGGTGAAGAATCACCAGGGACATTCCAGTAAGTACTTGTTGCTCGGATGCGGGTGAGCTCTCCCTTTATTTCTTTTCGGCGTGCGCGCGGCGGATGGCCGGGACGGCTTCCAGTTCACTGATGTTCTGGCCCGGTTCCACACACAGGACCGGTTTCGAATTCTCGTCGTAGTGGAAGCGTTGGGTGTTCTCCGCCGTGTTGAAGCCGACCTTGATGCTGGGGGATACGTCCGGGAGGTGGACCTCCTGTCCCTTGTAGGTGCTTTCCCACTGGAAACCGCTGTCGATGACGACGATGTTCCCGAGGTTCACGTCGGTGATGTCGCCCAGCTTGCCCATGTCGAAGCCAGTGACGATGGCGGTGATCCGCACCTGGTCGCCGATTTCGGGGTCGTCGTCCCAGATGAGTCCCTTCTTGAAGCGGTTGGCTTTGCCGGTGTACTGGGTAATCATCTCGTCGATGGTCTCCAGTTCCTTCATCTTGATGCCCCGCTCGTTGTTGCCGGAGGTGATGTTGATCAGGACGTTCTTGGCGGTCTTGAGGTCGAAGTCGTTCAGGAGCGGGGATTCGAAGGCTCCCTTTACGGCGTCTTCCAGCCGGTTGTTGCCCGTGCCGATGCCCGTGCCCATCAGGGCCATTCCGGAATTCCGCATCATCTTGGACACGTCCTTGAAGTCCACGTTGATGTAACCGGGCTGGGTGATGACCTCGATGATGCCCCGGACAGCGGTGGCGAGGACTTCGTCGGCCATCGGGAACGCTTCCTGGACGAGGGTGTCGCCGAAGAACTCATAGAGTTTCTCGTTGTTGATGATCAGCAGGCTGTCCACATTCTTCTCCAGCTCGCGGATACCGTCTATGGCCTTGGACTGGGACTCGTTGCCCTCGTTCTTGAAGGGGATGGTGACGACGGCGACAGTGAGGATGCCGCGGTCTTTCGCCATCTTGGCGATGACCGGTGAGGCACCGGTGCCCGTGCCGCCGCCCATGCCGGCGGTGATGAAGAGCATCTCAGTGCCGTTGTCCAGCACCTTGGCCGCGATCTCGTCCTGCGACTCCAGGGCGGCGTTCCGGCCCTCGGTCGGGTCGGTGCCCGCGCCGAGGCCCTTGGCGCCCATCTGGATCTTCGTGGGCACTTCGCTCTTGAACAGGGCCTGGGAGTCGGTGTTGCACACGACGAAGTTGCAGCCCTTGATCTTCTGCTTGTACATGTAGTTCACGGCATTGCAGCCTCCGCCGCCCACGCCGATGACCTTGATGATAGAGTTCTCCTCGACCCACTCGCGAGGCATGATGTCGTTGTTGATATCGAGTTCCATAGCGTCTATGCGTCTTCTTTGGTCATTTCATCATAAAACTTCAGCACGCCGTTCTTGACGTTGTCGCTCAAGTTCTTCCAGAACATTCTCGGCGGCTTGGGCGTCCTCGGCGCTTTGGGTTCTTTCTTCTTCTTTTCCGCCTTTTTCTCCTCCCTAGGTTCCTCTTCGGCTGCCGGCACCTCTCCATATTCCTCTTCGGGGATGAGGGTTCCCTGCTCGCCTTCATTGTAGGTAGGGTCGGGAACGAAGAATCCCTCAGTCACTTCCACCGTCTCCTCCTCTTCCTCCTGAACGGACTCCGCTTCGGGAGCGTCTGCCCAGACAGGCGCGGGACGCGTGACGCAGTCAGGCATCCGGTCGTCCTTGGCGGCCAGGATCATGCCGATGGCCGACGTGGCGGACGGGTCGTAGATGCCGGCGCCGACGGAGGCGGAGAACAGGTGCCTCGGGAATCCGATGCGCACCTCGTAGCCGGAAATCTCCTTGAACAGGTTGGCGAAATTCACGAGGGAAGCCCCGCCGCCGGTGAGAACGATGCCGCTGCGGAGATTCTTCGCCAGCCCGCTCTCCTGGATATAATACAGGACGGCGTTGATGATTTCCCGGCACCGGGCGTCGATCACTTCGGAGATATACTTGACACTCACTTCCTTGTACGGCTCCGTCAGGCGGATCTGGAGTACCTTCTCGCTGAGGGAGGCGAGCTTGCCGGGCATGCAGGCGCCGAACTTGAGCTTGATCCTTTCGGCCAGATCCTCCGAGATGGAACACTCGGTGCGCAGGTCTCCGGTGATGGTCTTTCCGCCGAACGGAATGGCGTCATAGGAGCGCATGATGCCGCCCTGGTAGATGGCGACGGAGGTCACGCCCGCACCGATGTCGACCAGTGCCACGCCGTTCTGCCGGTCTTCTTCCGTGAGGACGGTCTTCGCAACCACGTCCGGGAGGAAATACTTCTTGGCGATGGCGATTCCCATCGAATTGAAGATCTTGTCCACGGCGGTGGTGGCCCGGCGGCTGCCGATGAACACTTTGAAATTGCCTTCCAGTTCCTTGGACAGGGTGCCCACGACGTCGTTTTCCACGAGCTGGATCTGGTCATCGATGGAGAAGGACTGGGCCACGGCCCCGTACATGATCTGGCTGCCCAGGTCTGAAAGCGGGTAAGACTCCAGCGCCATTGCCTTGAGGTTCTCCACCTCTTCCTCCGTGATATACTCGTCCGGGTTGGAGCGGACGATGCCGCCGGTGGCCGTCTCCTGCCTGACGTCGCTGCGGGGCATGCCCACCACGACCTGCAGGATCTTGATCATCAGTTCGTTTTCGGCCTCTTCGATGGCTTTCCGGAGCGGAACCGATGCCTTCATCGGGTTCTGCACCACGCTGGCGCGGATGCCGGCCGACGGGGTCTCCCTGTAATAGACGACCTGGACGTCATCCCCCTTGACACGGGCTACGCAAAGCCCGAATTTCGAGGTTCCCAAGTCAATAGATGCAATGTATCGTTCTTCCATATGGCGTTAATGTTTTTTGCAGACGATTTGATGTGCGAAGCGGACATCCACGGTCCTGTATCCCTGTTCCAGGGGAGCGACCCCCTCGTAGTATTTCCGGATCCGGTCGAATTTGGCTTCGATGTCCGTGGGCGTCCCGAAGAGGAAGCGTTCGTTCCCGTCCCGGGGAATGATGACCAGACTGCCTCCCTTGAGGACGGTGACCTGCCCTACCAGGTCGGACCATTCCTTTTTCGATTCCAGGTAGCGGACCAGGCTCAGGACGGAGCTTACCCACGCTTTCCCAGCCTCCGTTTCCGGTTCTCCCTTGAAACCTTTTTCCAGGTGGAGCGGGAGATCGCCGTCCACGATGGGAACGCGGGCTGTGTGGCGGTTCTGGAGCGGGAACAGGAAACCGTCCCGGTCGGCATAGAATCCGCCGCCGTCCCGGCTTTGGAACCGGACGACCGGCTCCCGCTGGGTGACGCTGATGTGGAGGGTCCCGTCCCCGGTAAGCCAGGCCTGGCTCTTCCGGACGGCACTCTTCCGGTCGATGAGCGTTTCCACCTTGCACAGGTCCACACTGTCCAGGCGCAGCCCCATGTAGGTCCCGTAATCATCCATCCAGTCCTTGACGTCTTCCGGCGTGATGAACTTGCGCTCCAGGCTGTCGGCGACGACGGCTTCGACCCTGTTCAGGGTCACTTCCCGGCGCGCTTCGGCGGCGAGCCGGTCGCTGAGGAGCCAGATGAACAGGCAGGCAGCGACGGCCGCGGCGGCGAGGATGATGCGGACGGACGGTTTCATACGCGGCTGCGAAGCATTTGGGCGATGGGTTCGATGAAGCGGTCGATGTTGCCTGCCCCGAAGGTAGCCAGTACGTCGACGGGCTCCTGAGCCAGGTAATCCATCAGTTCCTCCTTGGGAATCAGCACCCTTTCAGGAGCGGTCACCCCCTCCAGGATGATCTCGGACGTGACGCCCGGAATGGGTTCTTCCCGGGCGGGATAGATGGGCAGGAGGATGAGTTTGTCCACGGCGCTCAGGGCTTTTGCGAAATCCGGTGCGAAATCCCGGGTGCGGGTATACAGGTGCGGCTGGAAAATGGCCGTGAGCTTCCTCCCGGGGAAGATGTCCCGGAGGGAGGCGATGGCGGCGGCCAGTTCGGCCGGATGGTGGGCATAGTCGTCGACATAGGCGACGCCGGGCTGGTTCACGTGCACCTCCAGGCGGCGTTTGACCCCTTCGAAGGTGCCGATGGCCTTCTTCACCGCCTCAGGCTCCAGGCCGTAGGTGAGGGCGATGGCGGCTGCGGCGACGCTGTTTTCGGCATTGACCCAGCCGGGAGCGCCCACCCGGATTCCCCGGAGGACGCCGCCCGGATAATGAAGGTCGAAATGGAAATGTCCGAAGGCGTCCGGATGCGGGTTTTCCGCATAGAAGTCGGCCGTCGGATCGGTATAATGATAGGTTAGAAGGTTGGCGGGGGTGTCGGCGGGCGTGATGTCGATGCCCTTCTTGGCGATGACGGTTCCGCTGACCTGGGAGGCGAAGACCTTGAAGGCCTCCAGTACGTGGGCGTAATCCCCGTAGATGTCCAGGTGGTCGGCGTCGATGGCGGTGATGACTGCGATCTCCGGGAAGAGCTGGTGGAAGGAGCGGTCGAACTCATCGGCTTCGGCCACGACCACGGGCGTCTCGCTCATCAGCAGGTTGGTTCCATAGTTGCGGGAGATGCCTCCGAGGAAGGCGGAACAGCCCTCTCCGCTTTCTGTGAAGATATGGGCCGTCAGGGTGGAGGTGGTCGTCTTTCCGTGCGTTCCGGCGACGGCCAGGCAGCGCTGGCCCCGGGCGACTTCCCCGAGGGCAAGGGAGCGCTTGATCACGCGGTATCCCTTTTCCCGGACGCGGTCCAGTTCGGCCAGTTCGTGGATGGCGGGGGTATAGATGACCAGGGTCTCTTCCACGTCGGCCGGAATCAGGTCGGGCCGGTCCTCGTAGTGGACGCCGATGCCTTCCTGCTCCAGTGCCGCCGTCAGTTCCGACGGGGTCTTGTCGTAACCGGATACCTCGTATCCCTTGAACTTGAAGTACCGGGCGAGCGCGCTCATCCCGATGCCTCCGATTCCTATGAAGTAAACGTTCCTCATATCAGTTTATATGCTTCGTCACAAATGATCTGCGCTGCTTCGACGAGCGCCATTTTCCCCGCATTCCCTTCCAGGGTGGCGACCCGCTGCGGATCTTTCAGCAGTTCCACGGCCGTTGCCATCAGTTTTTCGGGCGCCTCCGCATCTTTCACGATAAGGGCGGCGTTCCTGCGCACCAGGGCCATGGCATTGTGGGTCTGGTGGTCCTCCGCCACATTGGGGGAAGGAACGAAGATGGCGGCTTTGTGCATCGCGCACAGCTCGGAGACCGTGCTGGCGCCGCTGCGGGTCACGACGGCGTCGGCCGCCGCATAGGCCAGGTCCATCCGGGCGATGAAGTCGAAATGCCGGACGCCCGGGACCGGATGCTCCTCCATGAACTGGTCACATCCTTTCTTGTAATACTTTCCGCATTGCCAGATGACCTCGATATCCTCACCGCCGGGGCAGCCGTCGGTGATCCATTTCTTCATCGACCGGTTGAGCGTCCCACTGCCGAGGCTTCCGCCAACGATGAACAGATGCTTCTTGTCCGGATCCAACCCGTAGAACTTCATCGCTTCGGCCTTCATTTCCGGCGTCGGCGGAGTCGAGACTTCGCGTCGGATGGGGTTCCCGCTCATCACGATCTTGTCGGCCGGGAAGAACTTTTCCATCCCTTCGTAGGCGACGCAGATCTTCTGCACCCGTTTCCCCAGGAGCTTGTTGGTCAGGCCGGCGAAGCCGTTCTGTTCCTGGATGAGGGCGGGAATCTTCTCCTGGGTGGCCGCCCACAGCAGGGGAGCGCTGGCATAGCCGCCCACGCCGATGGCGATGTCCGGCTTGAAGTTCCGGATGAGTTTCTTGGCCATCGACACGCTCTTGATTACCCGGAAAGGAACCTGGAGGTCGTTGACGATGTTCTTTATGTTCAGCTGCCGCTGCATCCCGACGATGGGCAGGCCGACAATCTTGTAGCCGGCCGCCGGGACTTTCTCCATCTCCATCTTGCCGGTGGCGCCGACAAACAGGATCTCGGTGTCGGGATTGAGTTCCTTCAGCTTGTTCGCGATGGAAACGGCCGGGAAGATGTGTCCTCCCGTGCCGCCGCCGCTGATGATGGCCCGTATCGGTTTATATTCCATATTCTTCGTCGTTTAGTTGCTCGGTATCCAGGGCGTCCAGGTCGTCGAGGCGGGTCTGGACTTCGTCGGTGTGTTCGATGATGGGCGTGGCGTTCGCCTCCCGTTCCTTCATCTTCAGGTAGGTCTGCCGGCTGATGGAAAGCAGGATGCCAAAGACGGCGCTGAACACCAGGAAAGAGGTGGTACCGTGGCTCACCAGCGGCAGGGTCTGGCCGGTCTGGGGGACCAGCGGGAAGTGGACATTGACCATCATGTGCATGAAGGCCTGGCCGGTCACGAGGATGGAAAGGCCCGCCACCACGATCTTGTCGAAATAGTCGTCGCAGTCCCTCGCGACCAGCGATCCGCGCGCCAGGAGACTGAAGTACAGGAGGATGATGAAGATGGCTCCGAGGAAGCCGGTCTCCTCCACGATGAAACTGAACATATAGTCCCCGAAGATGACGGGAACCGCGTATTTCTGGGTGCTGTTGCCGATCCCCTTGCCGAAGATGCCGCCTTCCTTGATGGCCAGCTGGGCGCCCACCGGCTGCCGGAGTTCGTCGCGGGCCGTCTCGTATTCGGGCGAACCGATGCGCGAAGACAGGAGTACTTGCATCGTCGCGTCGTCGTCGTTGGTGATGCGGCTGATGGCCGTGTCGATGCGGTTGCTCTTCAGCAGGCCGGTCTTGTGCCCGATCAGCAGCAGGCCGGCCAGGACCACGATCCCGGCACCGAAAACCAGCATTTCCCGGATGTTGACCCCGCCGATCAGGATGATGAGGACGAGGACGACGGCCATGAACAGGGCGGACGAGTTCGATCCCATCGCCACCAGGAACAGGGTGATGAGGACCGGGGCGTAGATGTAGACGAATTTCTCGCCAAGCGGGCGGGTCATCCAGGTGAAGGCCTTGGGGGAGAGGTTGGCCAGCAGCTTGTTCAGCTTGAATTCACCCCGCTTGTACGTATCCAGCGCCCAAGCGAGGTACAGGACCATGAACACCTTCACGAACTCATAGACATGCAGTTGCTTCCCGAACACCTTGATGATGCGCCGGGCTCCGTTGATCTCACCTGCCTCGATGAAACCCAGGTGAAGGTTTCCCGCCAGGATGACCAGCATGGCGAGTGAAATGGCAAAGCAGTACTTCCCGGCCCAGCGGTAAGCCCGGCTCCGTCCGAAGATGTACAGGACGAGGATGGTGAGGACGCCGATCCCGACCACCTTGAGTTGCGTGGTCATGATGCCGATCCGGTCGACACCGGTCTCCAGCGCCAGCAGCGGGGTGGACGAGAACACGGAAATGACGGAAATGAGCATCAGCAGGAGCGCGATGATCAGGATCACCTTGTCTCCCCTGAAACCTTCCATCCAGTTCCAGATGTTCCTGCGCTTGGTATGACCCGTTTCCTTTGCCATGGTCCCTGAACTTGCCGGTGGTTACAGTTTCCGCACGGCCTCCTTGAACTGGGCGCCGCGGTCCTCATAGTTCTTGAACAGGTCGAAGCTGGCGCAGCAGGGGGAGAGCAGGACGACATCTCCCGGGGCGGCGAACTTCGCTGATTTGCGGACCGCCTCCTCCGCGGAGAGCGCATCCGTGATGTTGTCGCTTCCCACCATTTCCTCGAAGGCCGCGTGGATCTTCGCATTGTCCACGCCCAGGCAGACGATGGCCTTGACCTTCTCGCGCACGAGGTCGTTCAGGATGGAATAGTCGTTGCCCTTGTCGGTGCCGCCCACGATCCACACGACCGGGCGCTTCTGGCATTCGAGGGCGTACCAGGCCGAGTCGATGTTGGTGGCCTTGGAGTCATTGATGTACAGGACGTCCTTGATGGAGAGGACCGGTTCCAGCCGGTGCTCGATGGGCTGGAAGGTGGCGAGGGAATTGCGGATGACCTCGTTGTCGATGCCCGTGGCCTTCGCCGCAAGGGCGGCGGCCATCGAGTTGTAGATGTTGTGCTTTCCGCCGAGGGCCAGCTCCTGGAGATACAGGTTGGTCTCCTCCTCCTCGTAACGGAGGACGATCTTGTCGTCGCGGAGGAAGGCGCCTTCGTCCACTTCCTTCTTCTGGGAGAAGGGAAGCATCTTGCAGCGGAGGATGATGTTGTCCAGATGGCCGATGGTGATGTCATCATCGCTGTCGAAGATGAAGCAGTCCTCCCGGGTGAGGTTCTTGGTGATGTTGAACTTCGCGGCCACGTAGTTCTCCATCTTGTGGTCGTAGCGGTCCAGGTGATCCGGGGT
>JAEEGI010017147.1_pt1 | contig 14899 bp, 11 predicted proteins | sample 8958751 | NCBI WGS metagenome assembly JAEEGI01 (sample SAMN16246545, study PRJNA631951) | gut metagenome | biome: gut microbiome; feature: rumen; material: KS-attached | host: Bos | place: Iran: Karaj | collected 2018-10
GATTTACACAGTAGGTATATTTTGTAGAGCCTCAATACCATAGGCTCTCATAAGCAGGAATATATAGTCTATTATTTGTCAAATCTACATACATATCGATTACAGCTTCTGCATATTTTGTCCCATACACCGCATTGGTTCTTATCTCCTCAGTTAACTCATCCGTAATATCATCAATCAACAAAATATTAACCCTGTTGGAGTTCTTTGTTTCTGCAATTGATCTTTCGGTTTTCCAGCCCATATTCTTCCTTGCTGCTTTTGTGTCTTTTTTACGCATTTCTTTAAACTGCTTTTCATCAAAACAATCCACATGAAAAAGCAAAACCAAAATGTCACGGGCTCCGGGAATTAATGAATAGTAATTGCCATCGGGCAACTCCTCCATGGACAACTTATTCTTTAGATGCTGTATATAATTTGTGCCTCCATATGCCAATGGGATTACGTATGGTTCAACTTCAGCCTGTTCTTGTGTCTGAACAATGTGTGTTCTTCGCAAGATCAAGAATCCAACCAAAAGGGTGAAAAATAGCCCGGCATTAAAAAGAATTAAAGGGATGTTCTGCATCATATAACCCGATATTGCAGAGCCTACAATAGCCACAACTGTAAAAATACCGAAAAGAAAACTGAAAAAACATAATATGCTATACACAATTGTTGTGAAATGCTTTTTTTGAATTGCTTCGAAAACTTCTTTTATATCCATATTGCCTTTACCATGATCCTATACCGCACATGCCCAATTATAGAACGCTTGCCCACCAATGCGGTATGTAATTGTTTGGTTTATACTTTGTAAATAAGATACCCTCTTGCGATTATTATGTCAATTTATAAAGGCACTAAAGTGGAATGCGGAAAAAAGAGGAAGCCCAAGCTTCCTCTCAATTCCCGGTATTCAGATGTTTTGCGCGGGCTTACTCGCCGTACATGTACTTCAGTTCCACCTTGCCGTTCAGGGAGAGCAGCTCCTCGATCTGGTCCGCAGTCAGCATTCCGCCGGACGTGATGCCGGTGCTCATGAATCTGCTCAGGAACGAATCGAACTCGCTCATCTGGGGCGGCCAGAAGTCCACGATCTGTACGGATGCGTCCAGGCTGTTGTCTGCCATGAATGCGTCGCAGAGATCCTCATAGGTCCCGACCTCATCCACCAGGCCGTTCTCCTTGGCCTGAAGAGCGGTGTAGATCCTGCCGTCGGCCAGTTCCTTGACTCTTGCGATATCCATGCCTCTTCCCTCAGCAACGATTCCCGTGAACTGTTCGTAGGCTTCGTCCACTATGCTCTGAAGGATGGCTCTCTGCTCATCCGTCATGGGAACAAGTTCCGATCCGATGGCCTTGTTGGGGCCGGAAGTGATGGTGTTCACCTTTACTCCGTACTTGGCAAGGAGTTCAGAAACGTCAATATATGAGCCCATGGTCACGCCGATGGATCCCGTGATGCCGTTTCTGTTGATGTATATCTTGTCGGACGGTGCGGCGATGTAGTATCCGCCGGAAGCGGCCATGGACGCCATGTATGTGTATACGGGGCGCTTGGTCGTCTCCTGATACTTTTTGACCGCCAGATACATCTCATCGGTGGCGTACACCGATCCTCCCGGGGTATCCATGTAGAAGATGATTCCCTGGTTGGTGTCGTCTGCGATAAGATCATCTATGGTGTCCAGCAGGTAGTAGTGATCGTACCAGAATGAGCTGGACTGGCTGATCTCGTCCTCTATGTGGAGTACCGCCACATATTCGCCTGTGATGTCGGAAACGCTTGTGCCCTCACCTTCCATGAGGAAGTCTTCGCTCACAAGGCCATTCATGCTGTTTGAAAGGCTGCGGATGCAGGATGTGAACATGAATCCGATGAGCACGAAGATGAGAGCGATGATAAGGATCACCTTTAGCCAGGTGGGGATCCCGCTCTGTCTGGGCACACTGGCGTACTGCGGCGCTCCGTACTGGGGCTGCCTGTACTGCTGCTGATCATACTCAGGCCTCCTGTACTGCTGTCCGTAGGGGTTGCCCTCGGTATAGTACTTCTGCTGTTCCACCTTGGGAGCAGCCTGAGTCTCCTTCTTTACTTCTTTTTCTTCCGGCTGTTCGTCCGGAGTTCTATTCTCAAAATTGTCCAAAAAATTACCTCCCGGATATAATTCTTTCGGTCTTAAGACCAGTGCCAAAAATCATACCCCAAAACCCCTGAAATGTCAATTACCGTATACTTTCCTACTCATCTTCGCCGGAGAGCGCCACTGATGCGTGGGTCACCACCAGCCTGTCGTAGCAGGAGAACATGTCTTCCACCAAGGGCTTGTCCGGCGCCTTGGTGAGAGCACTTACCACAGGCACGATCACCAGTCCTGACAGCATGGCCAGGAATCCGGCGTTGATGGGTGAGGTGAAGTACGGGCTGATGAAGACATGTCCCGTGAACATTGCCCACATGCAGCCGACCATGATCAGAATGCCTGACCCGAAGCTGACCCAGACAGATGCAGCAGTCGTCCGCTTCCAGTACAGACCGTACAGGAAGGGTGCCAGGAAGGCCCCTGCCAGAGCGCCCCAGGATATGCCCATGAGCTGGGCGATGAAGGTCACGGAGCTCTTTGCCTGGACTATGGCTATGGCTGCGGATATCACGATGAAGAAGACCACCAGGAGCCTGAGCCAGACGAGTTTGGTCTTTTCAGCCATTCCGGAGGAGGCGCCGGTGCGGGCAGGATGTTTTGCGCCCCTTCCCGAACGGATGGTCCCCGCAAGGGGTGCGATTATGTCCAGAGTAAGTGTGGAACTGGATGTGATCACCAGGGACGACAGCGTGGACATGGACGCCGACATCACCAGGATCACCACCACGCCGATGACTATGTCGGGAAGTGTGGAGAGCATGCTGGGTATGATGCTGTCGAAGACCGGCGTGCCTGAAGCGGTGTACTCAATGCTGTCACTGTAGAGTCTGCCGAAGCCTCCCAGGAAGTAGCAGCCTCCCGCCACCAGGAAGGCGAAAGCCGTGGAGATCACCGTGCCCTTGGCTATGGCGGACTCGTTTTTGATAGCGTAGAACTTGCCCACCATCTGGGGGAGCCCCCAGGTCCCCAGGGACGTCAGGAGCACCACCCCCAGAAGGTACATGGGCTGGGGCCCGAAGAAGGACACGAAGGGACCGTTCATTCCCACACCGCTCTCCCCTTCCACCTTGGAAAGGGTCACAATGGCGTTCATGAATCCGCCGTTGTCCCTGAGCACCGCTCCCACCACCAGGATGATGCCGAAGATCATTATTATCCCCTGGATGAAGTCGTTCACCGCCGTGGCCATGTAGCCGCCCAGGAGCACGTAGGCTCCCGTCAGCACCGCCATCAGAAGGACGCACCAGGTGTAGTCGATGTCAAAAGCCATGGCGAAAAGCCTGGACAGCCCGTTGTACAGGGACGCCGTGTAGGGTACCAGGAAAATGAACACGATCACCGAAGCAGCAGTCTTGAGGGCTCCCGACCCGAAGCGCTTCCCGAAGAATTCAGGCATGGTGGACGAGTCCAGCTGCTGGGTGATAAGTCTGGTCCTCCTGCCCAGGATGACCCAGGCCAGCAACGACCCGATGAAGGCGTTCCCAAGGCCCACCCATGTTGACGCCAGGCCGTACTTCCAGCCGAACTGACCGGCGTAGCCCACGAAGATCACCGCCGAGAAGTACGATGTGCCGTAGGCGAAGGCCGTAAGCCACGAGCCCGCCTTACGTCCGCCCAGCACGAAGCCTGAGACGTCCGAGGCCGACCGCCTGCACAGGAATCCCACAATTACCATTAGCGCAAAAAACGCGACGAGCAAAACTGCTTTCAACAACATCTTGTCTCTCCTTAGTCTGCCCCCGCGTCCCGGTCTCTGCAAAAAATATTACTGCCGCCCGGGTGACCCACGAGCGGCAGTTTCAATATCTACTGTAATAACCATCTTGCGCCTGCCGGATGCACCGGCCTGCGCTGCCGGACCTGCCGGCTTACCGCATACGAATCACTCCTCTTCAGTTGGTGTCTGAGTAGGAGTAATAGTATCGTGTAAGCTGTGCAAAGTTCCTTTTCATTTCGATTCTTTCCCGGGCATTGCCCGTTTTTGTTGTTTAATAACAGTATAATACTGATTGTTTTGTTGGATGTCAACAATTATTTTTCTTCATCGTGTAGTTTTATTACGAATCCTTCCAGTTCCGAGCCCGATTCATTGATCATGATCTCGATGAATCCGTCTCCCGCTTCACCGGGAGCTCCGTCCTCATAAGTCAGACCTATGTCGATCCAACACATACGTCCTTCCGGAATGTCATCTATTCCCTGGATCCACCCCTTGACGTCAGTCCTGTGATCCCGGACAGTGGCTGCGTACGCATCCAGCAGATCCTGAAGCGTGTCCTTATCGGTGACGCTCAGATAGAAATCGTACTGAAGGGCATTGGAGTTCTGTCCCGCGTCGCTGATGTTGCAGGTGACCTCCGCTCTCTTGGCACTGGTGATCACTTCCTCCGGAAGCAGCCAGCGGTCCCTGTACACCTTGGTATCGACTATGTCCTGCAGCATCTCGATGGCTTTGTCATCGGCCGGCAGGAATATCCGTCTCTCCATGGTCCTGCCGTTTTTGAGTTCATAGCTGAATGTTATGCTGAAATCTCCGGTGTTATTCTTGCTTACCAGTCCGGAATCAACGATATATCTGTGCAGATCCACCACCTTTGAGATGAATTCTTCATCTTCAATATTGCGGTCCGTTCCGATCACGCCTGTCCCCTCATCATACAGGACTATGGCGTTATCGTAGTACATAGAAGAGGGATCGACGCTCTTTACATCTGACTTGTCCGGCACCCTGAGACCGTATCCGAAGATATCCGCCAGGAATACCATAACGAAGACCGCAGCACATATCGTTCCCACTATGAGGGGCATTATGTGTTCTTTGCTGAAGATCTTTACCGTTCTTACCAGGATGACCTTGACGATGAACCAGGTGATCACTGCTCCGAGAACAAAGCCTACCGCCATGGCAGGTCCGGACTCAAAGCCCATACCCATCATGAACCCGAGAAGCGCTGCTCCTTCAAAGGTAAGGATGGCCGTCACCAGTGCCTCCCCTCTTCTGGACATCATGTGATCTCCGGTGCGCTCAAGCTTTGCTCTTCCGAAAGCTGCTCTGGCAAGCAGTATGATGATCACTCCCGCCAGGATGTAAAGAAGTGACCTCGGTACAGTCCCCAGAAGGGGCTGCTCACTATTGATCAGAGAGATGATTTTGCCGAGGATGGGGTTGCTGATGGAGATCAGCGTTCGGGGGAGATCCCCCATACCGTAGAATCCCCTCAGGTATTCTTCTGCATAGAGCATCCCCGTGCCCACTGTCACGCACACTATTCCCATGTTGAACAGGCTGAGCAGCACCGTCATCATGGTGGTTCCGGAGAATACACCTGCGGTCACGCTCAGTGCGTACAGGAAGGTGAACATCGCTGTGGTCTCCAGAAGCCAGCAGGCCACATCCGATACGCCGTAAGCAGGTACCGTGGCAACGTCATCCAGCAACGGTCCGTACAACAGATCGGATCCGGGCGGGACAGTCCTGACTACAGGAGATAACACAAGGTAGATGACAGCCATCAGAATGATGGGAGCTATCATCATCAGCCACCCCAGGATCAAATTGCTGTTGAACAGCCTTGTTCTGGAATATGGCTGACTTATGACTGAGAAAGCCTGTGCCTGACCGTGCCACATCCTTGTTGCGATGCAGCCTGTCACTATGCTGGCTAACCCTATAAGGAAAAGGAATCCCAGATTGTTGTTGACAAGACATTCCCTGGCAAAATTACCTGCGTCATACCCAAGGCCTCTGAGGATCAGCGGGAAAATGCCTGACATGAAGTATGCTATGAAGATCAGCACCGGTATGAACCAGAACTGTTTGAGCCCCTCTCTCATGAGAGGCCCTGAGATCCATCTGTTGTTACGCATCGATCTCACCTCCTTCATGAATGTCCCCAAGTTTTTCAAGGAACAGCGATTCAACTGTAACGTTGTCCAGTTCCATCAGGTCTCCTTCGAAGACCATCTTTCCGTTTCTCATGAGGCCGATGTAGTTGCATATGTCCTCCATCTCCTTGGCGTTGTGGGACGAGATGAGCACCGTCATCTCCCTGTCCGCCACGTCATCGAAGATGTAATGTCTGAGCTTGTGTCTTACGATGGGGTCCAGTCCGTCCACCGGTTCGTCCAGGACCAGATAGTCCGGCTTCGCCGACATTGCCAGGCAGAAAGCCGCCTGTTTCCTCATGCCGCGGCTGAACTTACCCATGTTCTGACCCAGATCAAGACCGAAATCAGAAACCATGTGGTCGAATCTTTCACGGTCCCATCCCGGATAGATCCTGCTGTAGTAGGCAGCCATCTCGTTCATTGTATATCCCCTGAAGAAGTACACCTCATCAGGGATGAAAAGCATGCGCTCCTTAAGTCTTTCATTATCCGCCACAGGCTCTCCCTCGACGGTTATGGTCCCCTCGTCCTGGATGAGGAATCCGGCAAGGTGTCTGATTATCGTAGTCTTACCTGCTCCGTTGACGCCCATGAGCCCGTATACTGAGCCCTTGGGCACGGTCATGGTGAGATCGTCAAGAGCCTTGGTCTGCCCGAACTTCTTGGTAACGTTCTCCACCTTGATCATTTCTCATCACTCTCCTTTTTAATGATCTCAAAAATTTCCAGAGCCTTACGTTCCGACTCTTCGAATCCCATCCCAAGGCGCAAAAAAGTTTTGAAGGCCTCCGCCATCTCCTCCTCTGCCCTTGCAAGCTCCGGTCCTTCCGCCCTGATCTCGGATCTGGGGCACACGAAAGAACCAAGGCCCGTCTTGCTGTAGATGTAGCCCTGTTGTTCAAGTTCCCTGTATGCCTTCTGGACCGTATTGGGATTCACGGATATCGATTTCGACAGTTCTCTTACCGACGGCAGCTTCGTCCCCTCAGGAAGCTGGCCCATCACGATGGCATCCTTGAGATTGTCCATCACCTGTTCATAAATCGATTTCCTTGATCTGGGATCGATCTCGAACATCCGGTTTCCTCCTTTTTAACTGCGGGATGCGGCCGTACGTCTCCGCCTCCCGCCTGCAAAATATGATATTTAAATATCCCCTTTTCAAAAAACAGTGTACTACTTGTAATAGTACACTGTCAACACTTTCTTTATATATTTTGCGGATCACTATCTGTAGGTGATCTCCTGCCCCATGGAAAGCACGTGGTCCGCGTACTTATCCACCGCCTCCAGGTCGTGGGACACCATGACGATGGTGACTCCCTTGTTGTGGTTCAGGTGGTGAAGGATGCCGTACATCTCGTACTGAGCCTCGGGGTCCAGGCCCGCTACCGGCTCATCCACCAGAAGCATCTTCCTGGTGGCGCAGAGTGCCCTTGCCAGAAGCACTCTCTGCTGCTGACCTCCGGAAAGATCCCTGTAACAGGCTTTCTTCAGGTCCTCCAGTCCCAGGAGCTCCATGTTATTGTCGGCCTCCTCCTTCATCTCCGGTGTGTAAAAAGCTCTTTTGCCCAGAGATGAAATGAATCCCGACCTTACGATCTCTTCAACGCTTGCGGGGAAGTCCTTCTGCACGGCGAACACCTGAGGCAGATATCCCATGTCGCGCCTTGTGAAGCCTTCACCCAGGATCACCTTACCCTTCAGGGGCTGCACCAGTCCCAGAATGGTCTTCATCAGCGTGGACTTGCCGGAACCGTTCTTGCCGACTATGGCCAGATAGTCCCCTTCGCTGATCACGAGATTCAGATTCTCCGCCACTATTATGTTTTCGTACCCCAGGGTAACGTCCTTCAGCTCTAACTGAGTCTGCATTTGATGCTTCCTCTCTCAAATTATTTTTTTCATTATATCATGAAAATTTTGTTATGGCACTATTTTGTTTAATGTGATACAATTAACGTAGGCGAATTATCGGAGTAATGACGAAGAGGAAGCCATGTACAGCATAGGAGATACAGTCATATACGGAACAGAGGGTATCTGTGAGGTCACTGACATCACCGTTATGTCTTTTGGCGGGGAGAAAAGCGAGTATTACATCCTCACCCCCATCTCCAAGAGACAGAACACCATCTATGCTCCGACAGACAACGATAAGATCAAAAAACGCATGCGCAGCATCCTGACTTCCAAGCAGGCCAGGAAGCTCATCGACTCCCTTCCCATGGAACCCATGGAATGGATCGAGAACAGTCATGAGAGGCAGGACGCTTTCAAGAACGTTCTTCTTTGCGGTTCTCCCGAAGAAGTATTTTCCATGCTGACCGCTCTGTACAAAAAGCAGAACGAGCAGGAAGCCATCGGCAAGAAGCTGCACGCCTCCGACGAGCGCTTCATGAGGGACGGCGAAAGGATGCTCTTCAGCGAGCTCGCCTACGCTCTGGGGACAGATACTAACGAGATCGTCAGGGAGGTCTTCCTCAGCATGAGGTGATCCGGTCCGCCTGAACATATAAGATATTGACTGCCGCCGGGCAGTGTATTCGACTTCGGTCCGCACCGTTAGGCCTTTGAAGGTGCGGGTTGCCGGAGTTTTTATTTTTGGAGGTAACATAATGGAATGGCTGATTCTGCTGGCAGCTGGCGCTGCCGAGGTCACCTGGGCGGTGGCCATGAAATACTCTGAAGGTTTTACCAGGCTGGCACCGTCCGCGGTGACAGCAGTCTTCTACATCCTGAGCGCAGTGCTCCTTGCGGCAGCCCTGCGGAAGCTGCCCCTGGGAACTGCCTACGCCATGTGGACAGGCTTCGGCATAGTCGGGACCACGCTCCTGGGGATCTTTCTGTTCAAGGAAGTCCTGAATCTGCCCCAGGTCATCTGCATAGTGATGATCGTGGCCGGGATCGCGGGCCTCAAGCTGCTGTCGTAAAAGATTTTCCCACTTCTTTGGGTCATATTTCATGAGATCAGGCGTATCTGACCCATTGTTTTTGTATTTCTTTGGGTTGAAAAGCATCGAATAATGCTTCCTTGACCCACCACATCGTCCAACCTTTGGGTCGAAAGGAAGCGTAATTTGTAATTTTGACCCATCACAACGTCCAACTTTTGGGTCGAAAAGCATCAAAAAAAGCTTCCTTGACCCATTTCATCACCCAAACTTTGGGTCGAAAGGAAGTGTAATATGCAATTTCGACCCATCTGATCACAAATGAAAAGGAGGCACTTCCGGGAAGTGCCTCCTTTCGTTTGCAGTGATCTCAGAACATGCTGAGCTGGTCTGTCTCCGACAGGCCGTCGAACACGCCGTATTCCTTCAGGTAGTTCATGGTGGTCTTGTTGAGTTTGGTCCTCTTCATGACCTCTTCCAGAGTGTCGAAGGGTTTTTTGCGGTATTCCTCCACCAGTGAGATGGCGGCGGAGTCCCCTATTCCGTTGATGGCAGCAAAGGGCATAACCAGTTTGCCGTCTTCCACGGTGAACTTGAGAGCTTCCGAGCGGTCCAGTGACGGCGGCAGGAACTCCAGTCCTCTGCAGTAGACCTCGTAGGCCACCTCCAGCACGGTGTAGTCGGAAAGTTCCTTGGCCGTAGCGTTCTTGCCCTTCATGTCGATAAGGTTGATCCGGTTCATGATGGCCTCTTTGCCCTTCATTATGGTCTGGTCGTCAAAGTCGCCGACCTTGGTGGAAAGATAAGCCGCGTAGAATTCTGCCGGGTAGTAAACCTTGTACCATGCAAGTCTGAAGCTCATCATGGTGTAAGCCACAGCGTGGGCTCTGGGGAACATGTATTTGATCTTGTTACAGGAGTCGATGTACCAGTCGGGGACTTTGTGCTCCTTCATGAGGGCGACCTGTTCAGGGGAAAGGTCTTTTTTGCCCTTTCTGACAAGCTCCATGATCTTGAAGGCATCCTTGTTGGGTACGCCCTTGAGGATCAGGTAGTTCATGATGTCGTCTCGGGTGGAGATGACGTCGCTCATGGTAGCCTGACCGTCCTTGATGTAGTCCCTGGCGTTGTTTAACCATACGTCTGTGCCGTGGGAGAATCCTGAGATCCTGACCAGGTCTGCGAAACGCTGGGGCTGGGTATCATCCAGCATCTGCATTACGAAATGAGTTCCGAATTCCGGTATAGCCAGTGTTCCGTGGGTGAACTTGTATTCGGGTTCATTTATCCCGAGAGCATCAATGGAGTTGAAGATGCTGAGAACCTTTCTGTCCGTCAGGTCCACGTTCAGAGGATCCACTCCAGTTGAATCCCAGAGCTGCCTCAGTTGGGTGGGAACATCGTGGCCCAGCATGTCCAGCTTGAGCAGGTTCTGGTCGATCTTATGATAATCGAAGTGTGTTGTTATCACGCCGGTGGATGCGTCATTTGCGGGATGCTGTATGGGGCAGAATTCGAAGATCTCCCTGTCTGCAGGGCAGATGACGATCCCGCCGGGGTGCTGGCCGGTGGTCCTCTTGACTCCCGTGATGTGTGAGGAAAGCCTGTCCACCTCGTACTTGTTGACCGGCACTCCCCTCTCCTCGTAGTACTTGAATACGAAGCCGGCTGCCGTCTTTTCTTTGACGGTGCCTACGGTACCTGCCTTGAAGACGTTCTCATCGCCAAAGATCTCGCCTACATACTTGTGGGCGGTGGACTGATATTCGCTGGCGAAGTTGAGGTCGATATCAGGCTCCTTGTCGCCGTCGAATCCCAGGAATGTGGCGAAGGGAATGGTGTATCCCTCTCTCCTCATGTCCTCTCCGCAGTCCGGGCATTTCATGGGAGGCATGTCGATGCCGCAGTCATAGAGGCTCTTGTCTCCCCAGATCACCTTGTGGCACTTGGGGCAGAGGTAATGCGGGTCCAGAGGATTTACCTCGGTGATGCCTGCCATGGTTGCGATAAATGACGATCCCACGGATCCTCGTGAGCCTACCAGGTAGCCGTCCTTCAGCGACCTCTGTACCAGCATCTGGGCGCTGACGTACATGACCGCGTATCCGTTGTCGATGATGGAGTTAAGTTCCTTGTTGAAGCGCTCCATGATGACCTCAGGGGGATTGGGGCCGTACATCTCGTGGAGCTTGTTCATGCAGGTCTCCCTGAGAGTGTCCTCGGCTCCGTCGATCTTGGGCGGACACTTTTCTTCAGGTACCGGACGGATGTCTCCGGATATCATGTCCGCGATGAGGTTGGTGTTGTCGATGACCACCTCTCTGGCCCTGTCACCCAGGTAGGCGAATTCCTCCATCATCTCGTCGGTGGTCCTCATATAGAGTCCCTCTCCGGATTCAGCGTCCTCAAAACCCATGCCTGCCATCAGGATGTTCCTGTAGATGGCGGACTCCGGTCTGTCGTAGTGAGCGTCGCAGGTAGCCACTACGGGCTTGCCGAGACGGTCGCCTATCTCCAGTATCTTCTTGTTGATGGCTCTCAGGTCGTCTTCGTTCTCTACCCTTCTTCCCTCGAAATAGTATTCCTCTTCAGTCATAAAGCGGTTGTTTATTACCGGCTGGATCTCCAGATAATCATATTTCATGGCGATCCTGTCCTGCTCCTCGGAACGAAGAGCGTTGATCCTGCGCATCATGCCGGTACGCTTTTCCTGATAGGCGTGGGACACCAGAGACTGGAAAAGCTCTCCGTAGCAGCAGGCGGAACCTATGATCAGGCCCTCCCTGTATTTCTCTATGACGGACCAGGGCAGCCTGGGTTTTTTGTAGTAATAGTCCACATGAGCCTTGGATACCAGTTTGTAAAGGTTCCTTAAGCCCTCCTGTGTGGCGGCCAGAAGAATGATGTGGTTCACAGGCTTCTTCTTGTAGTCGATCTCGCCGTCCTCTGTCAGGCAGTCGGAATCGTCGAAGCAGTATCCTTCGCAGCCGTAGATTATCTTGATGGGGCGCCCCGCCTTAGCCTGTTTTGCGGCTTCTGACGCCGCGTCCGGGAAGGCCTGCACCACGCCGTGGTCCGTTATGGCGATGGCCGGCTGTCCCCAGACAGCCGCCTGTCGCACTGCGGCAGCGGGATCGTTCAGTCCGTCCATGGCGCTCATCTTGGTGTGGAGGTGGAGCTCTACGCGCTTACCGATCTCAGAGGTATCTACCCTGTCCGGCCTCTCCTCCAGCTTCTCCAGTTCCTCCAGGTTTATGACGTTCATGTTGTCATAGGTGTCGAAGGTCACCTCTCCCTTGACCTTCACCCTGTCCTCCGGGTGCAAAAAATCCTCGATCTCGGAGAACTTCTCCTTGGACATGAATTTTTTGCAGCAGACGGTGGTCTTCTCGTCAGTTATGAGGAAGCTGACCATCAGGTTTCCGGACCTTATGGGCTTTGATTCCAGCTTATAGAGGGTGCCCTCCACTATGACCCTGCCCATGGTGGGATCCAGTTCCTCCAGGTTGTGGTCGGGGTCTCCCGTGAAGCCTTCTCCCATCACGAAGTTGCCGCGGATCTTCTTCTCACGGTTCCTTCTGGTGAAACCCGCCCAGGGATTCTTCTCTTCCTTCTGGGCCTCCTCCGCCTTGGCGCGGCGGGGTGCGTTCTCCTGGGCCTGAGCTTTTTTCTCCTCTATGAATTCCTCCAGTTCGCCCCTGACCTCGCGTCTCATGATGTCAGCGCTCTCCTGGAAGGCGTCTCTGTCGTTTTCGAATCTTACGGCCACCTTCATGCCGAAGTTCCTGGCCATGGCACGCTCGAACACGGGAGCGGCGTCGCGGTTCAGGCTCTTTTCGGAAGTCTTTCCTATGCAGGGTATGGTCAGAGTGAGCCTGCCGTTCTCATCCTTTGCAAAAGTGTACTCGCTTCCTGCCACAGCCTCTGCGTATCCGGGGCTTGCTGCCTCCAGCATCTTCATGAGGTAGGGATAGAAGCCCTTCATGATCTCTTCCTCGGTGAGGATCACATTATCATAGTTCAGCCTCAGGTTCACCTCGTTAACGAAGGGGAGCCTGCCCCTGATCTGCTCCTTGACTATGAGCAGGTCCTCGTAGGGGATGACAAAATTAAGGGTCACCGGTATCACCAGGACCCCCGTATCTTTCCGGAACGTTCCCTGTCCCGGTTCATATCTGTATTCTTCTTTGCTGACACGGCCTTCTGTGATGCTTTCCCAGTCAACCATGCTGTCGATTATCTTTCTCATTTCGCACCGTTACATCCGGGTCAGAGACCCAGATCCTCTATTATGAGTTTCATGAGAGCGTCAACTATCTTATCTTCGGGGAGTTTTTCCAGAATGACTCCCTTCTTGAAGATGAGGCCTTCGCCTCTGCCTCCGGCAACACCGTAATCCGCCTCTCTGGCTTCCCCGGGGCCGTTGACTGCGCAGCCCATGACTGCCACCTTGATCCCCGGTCTTCCCTCAGCCTGAAGGCGTTTCTCGATGGGTCCAAGGCTCCTCTCCACCTCTTCGGCAAGGCCCTGAAGATCGATCTTGGTCCTTCCGCAGGTGGGGCATGATACCAGATCCACAGCGGAGCTCCTGAGCCCCAGAGCCTTGAGAAGCTCCAGCCCGTATCTCACTTCCTCCGTGGGATCCGCAGTAAGGGACACTCTGATGGTATCGCCGATCCCATTCAAAAGAAGTGCGCCGATGCCTGCAGCAGACTTGATCTGCCCTCTCCTTAAGGTGCCTGCCTCAGTTATTCCCACGTGCATGGGATGATCTGTCATCTTCGAGAGGATCATGTGAGCGTCGTAGGTCATCTTCACGTCTGAGGACTTGATGGATACCACCAGATCGTCATACCCCATGTCCTCGATGAGTCTCAGATTCCTGAGACCGGACTCTGCCAGGCCTTCTGCTGTGACTCCGCCGTATCTTGCGACTATGTCCTTCTCCAGAGATCCGGAGTTCACTCCCACTCTGATGGGCACGTGCCTCTCGCCGGCGGCCTTGACCACCTCTCTCACCTTTTCAAGGCTTCCGATGTTGCCGGGGTTGATCCTGATCTTGTCCGCCCCCTGCTCGATGGCTTCCAGAGCCATTTTGTGGTCAAAATGGATATCTGCCACCAGAGGTATGTCCAGACCTTCCGAGAGAAGATCCTTCTTGACCTTGCCGAAGGTCACCGCCGCCTCATGATCGGGCACTGTGAGCCTTATTATGTCGCACCCAAGAAGGGCGTTCTCCCTGATCTGGGTGAGAAGCGCAGTCTCATCGTGAGGGTCCCTGTTGGTCATGGTCTGGAGCGCCACAGGGTTGCCTCCGCCTATCTTGACTTTTCCTATGTTAACAACTTTTGTCATCTTTTATCCTATGATCCTTCCGATGTCGCTCATGGTGACCACCGCGGCCAGCGCCAGAAGCAGTATGATGCCTATGGTGTGGACTATGCCCTCCACCTTGGCTGATACCGGTCTTCCGGTGATCCAGCCGTAGAGGACGAATATGATCCTGCCTCCGTCAAGGGCAGGAAGAGGCAGCATGTTTATCATGGCCAGATTCACGCAGATCAGAGCCAGCAGGAACATGTAGTACCACCAGCCGATGCTTGATGTCTCCCCTACCATCTGGACTATGCCCACCGGTCCCGAGAGATCCCTGATGCCTGCCTCTCCCGAGAAAAGCATCCTGAAGGAATCTATCATGATCCCGAACATTTTGCCGGTCTGTACGAATCCCTGGCCTACGCCCCGGATTACGTTGTGGCTTCCCTTGTAGGTTATGCCTATTATGTATCTGTTTTCCTGCTCCACGAACTGGGGGGATACGGAGAACTCCTGCTGAGCTCCGTCTCTCTCCACTCCGAATGTGACGGCTCCGCCCTCCGCCTCCTGGATGTACTTGCCCACGTCGGACCACTCTTTAACCGCCTTGTCGTCGATGGAGACTATCTTGTCCCCTGTCTCAAGGCCGGCCAGGTCCGCCGGAGAGCC
>JAEEGI010017148.1_pt1 | contig 14899 bp, 10 predicted proteins | sample 8958751 | NCBI WGS metagenome assembly JAEEGI01 (sample SAMN16246545, study PRJNA631951) | gut metagenome | biome: gut microbiome; feature: rumen; material: KS-attached | host: Bos | place: Iran: Karaj | collected 2018-10
TCCTCCGCCACCTTCACCACGTCGTCCATGATCTCGTAGCCCTCGGGATAAGCGAGGGTCACGTCCATGCCGAAGCGGGTGAACAGGCCCGCCACGCCCTGAGGCACGGACAGGGGCTTGCCGTAGGAGGGGCTGTAGGCCCAGGTCATGGCCACTTTCTTGCCCTTCAGGTTCTTGATGGCCTCGTCGAGATCATCGCTCCCGCCCAGGGTGTGGATGCAGTGGAGCATATCCGCCATGCACTGGGTGGGATGGTCGATGTCGCACTGGAGGTTCACCAACGTGGGCTTCTGCTCGAGAACGCCCGCTTTGTTGCCCTCGGTGACGGCGTTCACCACATTGTGCATGTAGGTATTGCCCTTGCCGATGTACATGTCGTCCCGGATGCCGATGACGTCCGCCATGAAGGAGATCATGTTGGCGGTCTCCCGAACGGTTTCACCATGGGCGATCTGGCTCTTGCCCTCGTCCAGGTCCTGTACCTCGATGCCCAGCAGGTTGCAGGCGGAGGCGAAGGAGAAACGGGTGCGGGTGGAGTTGTCACGGAACAGGGAGATGCCCAGACCGGAATCGAAGATCTTGGTGGAGATGTTGTTTTCCCTGAGATGGCGGAGGGCGTCGGCCACGGTGAACACGGCCGCGATCTCATCGTCAGTCTTTTCCCAGGTCAGGAAAAAGTCGCCGTTGTACATGTTGTCGAACTTCAGTTGGTCAAGTTTGTCGGTGTACTTTTTGACGTTGCTCATAAGGCCTCCTGTATGATTTTTTCTGTGAAACGCTCAGTCGTTGGCGAACTTGGTGTCCGTCTTCCCAGCCCGGTAAACGGTCACATCGCCGGAGTTGTTTTCAGGATGGTAGTTCATAGGCACCGCGGCATAGAGGGCGGCGCAGGTGACCAGATCCTGCTTCCAGGTGATCTCGTTGGGCGCATGGGCCTGGGACTCGGCGCCGGGGCCGAAGCCCACGCAGGGGATGCCGTAGCGGCCCTGGATGGACACGCCGTTGGTGGAGAAGGTCCACTTGTCCGTCAGGGGACGGCCCACGCGGGTGGAGGCGGCCTTCTCGTCGGCATAGAGCCGCTCGTCGCCCCACAGGGCGTGGTGGGCGTCCACCAGCGCCTGGACGTGGGGGGCGGAGGCCTTGTTGATCCAGGTGGGGAAGAAGCACTCGGTCTCGTAGACGTGGCCGGTCCAGGCGGGACGGTCGTACATGTACATGGAGACCTTCACGTCCTTGGCGTACTTCCGGCAGGCGGGCAGATCCTCGATCTCCTTCAGGCAGGACTGGTAGGTCTCGCCGGCGGTCATGCGGCGGTCGATGGAGATGGCGCAGCTGTCCGCCACGGCGCAGCGGGAGGGGGAGGTGTAGAAGATCTGGCTGGTGGTGCAGGTGCCGCGGCCCAGGAAGCGGGCGTCCTCCCAGTGGTCGGGGTTATACTTGGGATCCAGCATCTTCACCAGGCCCTTGATCTCCACGGTGTCGTCGGCGGGGTTCTCGTTCAGGTCGCGGACGTTCTCGATGATCTCGGCCATCTTGTGGATGGCGTTGTCGCCCCGCTCGGGGGCGGAGCCGTGGCAGCTGACGCCGTGGACGTCCACACGGATCTCCATGCGGCCCCGGTGGCCACGGTAGATGCCGCCGTCGGTGGGCTCGGTGGAGATGACGAACTCGATCTTGCCGCGGGCGTCCTCGGGGCCGTCGAAGTACTCGTTGACGATGGACTGCCAGCACATGCCGTCGCAGTCCTCCTCCTGGACGGAGCCGACCACCATGATCCGGTAGCCCTCGGGGATCAGCCCCAGGTCCTTCATGATCCTGCCGCCGTAGGCGGCGGCGGCCATGCCGCCCTCCTGGTCGGAGCCGCCCCGGCCGTAGATGACGGTGTCGGTCTCGTAGCCCTGGTAGGGGTCGGCCTCCCAGTTGGCCAGGTTGCCCACGCCCACGGTGTCGATATGGGAGTCGATGGCGATGATCCTGTCGCCCCGGCCCAGCCAGCCGATCACGTTTCCCAGCTTGTCGATCTCTACCTTGTCGTAGCCCAGCTTCTCCAGTTCCTGCGCGATGCGCCGGACCACCTTTTCCTCCTCGCAGGACTCCGAGGGGATGGCGATCATGTCGCGGAGAAAGCGGCTCATGTCCGCCCGGTAGCCGGCGGCTGCTTTTTTGATCGCTTCAAAATCCATCACGTTACCTCCTGTATCAAATTGTTGGCAAACCGCAAAAATAAACCTTTGCTCCTATTCTCAATAATAGCACAGCCGGACGGGATGTCAAACAAAAAATAATGAACGCAAAAAAATAATTTGGAAAGGGAATTGATTTCTGACAGATTTGTGCTATGATAAAATCGTAATACTGTGAAAGGGGATGCTGTATGGAGAAAAAACGCCTGGATATGCTCAAACAACTGGCGGACGGTATCGCCGCACAGTTCGGAGAGAAGTGCGAAGTGGTGATCCACGACGTGAACGCCATGAACCACTCCATCGTCTACATCGTCAACGGCCACGTGTCCGGCCGGAAGGTGGGGGACGGCGGGTCCCGGGTGGTCATCGAGCAGGCCATCCAGGCCGACGCCCAGCCCAAGGACGAGCTGTGCTACCTGACCCGGACGCCGGACGGCAAGATCCTCAAATCCTCGTCCATCTACATCCGCAACGCCCGGGGGGTCGTCACGGCCATCTTCTCCATCAACTACGACGTCACCAATCTGATCATGCTCCGGCAGGAGCTGGACGAGGCCCTGCCCTCCCGGGACAGCAAGCAGATGGAGCCGGAGAGGATCCTGAACGTCAACGACCTGCTGGATGATCTCATCGAGCAGTCGGCGGAGCTGGTGGGCAAGCCGGTGGCCCTCATGAACAAGCAGGACAAGATCCGCGCCATCCAGTTCCTGAACCAGAGCGGCGCCTTCCTGGTCACCAAGTCCGGCGACAAGGTGGCGAAATACTTCGGAATCTCGAAATATACCCTCTATTCTTATATCGACGCCAATAAAAAGCAGGAGGAGAAGAAAAAATGATCGATCTGACCATCAACAAAATTGGCCTGGAGCACAACATCCGGAAGGCAAAAGAGAATCACGTCATCATCCCCACCTTTGCCGAGATGGAGAATCCGGAGCTGATCCCCGAGAAGATCAAGGCCAAGCTCGCCCACACCGGTCTGTGGGACGTGGACCCCGTGAACCTGTTCCGCATCACCTGGAAGAACGAGGCCAAGGAGAGCGGCGGCCTGTTCCAGCCGGTGCCCAACTACGTGGAGATCCCCAGCGTTCTCTCCGGCGTGCCCTGCCGCATCATCGCCATGGCCGGCAAGTGGTTCCCCACCGGCTGCCATAAGGTGGGCGCCTCCTTCGGCTGCCTGGCGCCCCGGCTGGTGACCGGCCAGTTCGACGCCACCTATCACCACGCCGTGTGGCCCTCCACCGGCAACTACTGCCGCGGCGGCGCCTTCAACTCCAAGCTGCTGGCCGTGGACAGCGTGGCCATCCTGCCGGCGGAGATGTCCAAGGAGCGGTTCGAGTGGCTCAGCAGGATCGCCGGACAGGTCATCGCCACCCCCGGCTGCGAGTCCAACGTGAAGGAGATCTTCGACAAGACCTGGGAGCTGCGGCAGGATCCCACCATGATGATCTTCAACCAGTTCGAGGAGATGGGCAACCCCCTGTGGCACTACAACGTCACCGGCAAGGCCCTGGCCGACCTGTACGAGGCCGTGAAGCGCCCCGGCGACAGATTTGCCGGCGCCTGCTTCACCTCCGGCTCCGCCGGTACCATGAGCGCCGGCGACCTGCTGAAGGAGCGCTATCCCCGGCTGAAGCTGGCCGTGGGCGAGGCCCTGCAGTGCCCCACCATCCTGGACAACGGCTTCGGCGGACACCGGATCGAGGGCATCGGCGACAAGCACATCCCCTGGATCCACAACGTGAAGAACACCGATATGGCCATCGCCATCGACGACGAGGACAGCCAGCGGCTGCTGCGCCTGTTCAACACGCCGGAGGGACAGTTCTACCTGAAGGAGGAGCTGGGCCTGGACGACGAGCTGATCGAGAAGCTGACCTGGCTGGGCATCTCCGGCATCGCCAACGTGCTGTGCTGCATCAAGATGGCCAAGTACTATGAGCTCACCGAGCACGACGTGGTGGCCACCGTCCTCACCGACTCCGCCGTGATGTACAGATCCCGGGTGGAGGAGCTGAACGCCATGCACGGTATGTACAGCACCGTGGAGGCCGGCAAGGATCACGCCCTGCACATGCTGGGCCTGAAGACCGACAGCATGCTGGAGCTGACCTACGTGGACCGCAAGCGCATCCACAACCTGAAGTACTACACCTGGGTGGAGCAGCAGGCCCGGGACGTGAAGGACCTGAACGCCCTGTGGTACGACACCGAGCATACCTGGGACGCCGTCCACGCCCAGGCGGACCAGCTGGACCAGCTGATCCGGGAGTTCAACGAGGCCACCGGCGTTCTCAAGGCGCTGTAAGAGCCGCGGAAAAACAAAGCGGGGGCGGGGCGTGCGCCCCGTCCCCGTCCTCTTTGGAAAGGAGAAGCCATGAGAAACGTCAAATACGCCAAGTGTGTGCGCTGCGGCAGGATCTACGAGGCCGTGCCCGATCTGACCAACTGCGCCTGCGGCGGTATCCTGGACATCGTGTACGACTACGACTACATCCGCACGATCCTGACGAAGGAGAAGCTGGCCCGGCGGGACAACCGCTCCATGTGGCGCTACCGGGAGCTGCTGCCGGTGGAGGAGACCACGCCGGACACGCCCCTGCGGGTGGGCTGGAGCCCCCTGTACGAGGAGCCGCGGCTGGCGGAACTGCTGGGGATCCGGAAGCTGTGGATCAAGGACGACGGGCAGAACCCCACCGCGTCCCTGAAGGACCGGGCCAGCGCCATGGCGGTGGCCAAGGCCATGGAGGCCGGGGCGAAGACCATCGCCTGCTCTTCCACGGGCAACGCGGCCTCGTCCCTGGCGGGCAACGCCGCGGCCGCGGGGCTGAAGACCTTTATCTTCGTGCCGGACCGGGCCCCCAAGGGAAAGGTGGCCCAGCTGATGATCTTCGGCGCCAACGTGATCTCCGTCAAAGGCAACTATGAGGAGACCTTCAAGATGTCCGCCGAGGCCATCGACCGGTACGGCTGGTACAACCGGAACGCCGCCATCAACCCCTACCTCAGCGAGGGGAAGAAGACGGTGGCCCTGGAGATCGCCGAGCAGCTGAACTGGGAGATGCCGGACTATCTGGCCATCTCCGTAGGCGACGGCTGCACCATCGCCGGCGTGTGGAAGGGCCTGAAGGACCTGTACGCCATCGGGTTTATCGACAGACTGCCCCGGCTGATCAGCGCCCAGTCCACCGGCTGCTATCCCATCAACCGGGCGATCCAGGAGGGGAAGGACTGGGAGCCCATGGAGGAGAACACCATCGCCGACTCCATCTCCGTGGGCGTGCCCCGGAACGCCGACAAGGCGCTGGCGGCCATCCGGGAGTCCGACGGTCTGGCGATCTGCGTCACCGACGAGGAGATCCTGGCGGCCCAGCGGCTGCTGGGACGGACATGCGGCGTGTTCGGCGAGCCCGCCGGGGTCACCGGAACGGCGGCGCTGAAGAAGGCCTGTGAGGAGGGCCTCATCGGAAAGGACGCCACGGTGGTGTCCGTGGTCACCGGCAACGGACTCAAGGACGTGGACAACGCCATCCGCTCCGCCGGGGAGCCACTCCATATCGAGCCGGACCTGGAGAAGATGGTGAAGGGATTTGCAGACCGCGGAGTGACTGTGGAGTAAAGGAAAAAGACTTAACAGATATGCAAAAAAGGACCCCGAAGACGCGGCTGTCTTCGGGGTCCTTTTCTGCGGAACAGGCGGGGGAAAACGGCTTATTTCTCGTCCGGGGAAGGCGCCTTCGGCGGATCCAGCGGGGAGCTGTCCGGCGCGGCAGCGGCCGTGTCGGGGAGGGTCTTGGTCTCCGCAGCGATGGCGTCCGCCATGCCGGAGGCGTAGGCCTTCTGACGGACCTCCTCCAGCTCCTTCTGATGCTCGGTCTCCATACGGGTGGCCTTCTTCTCCGCCACGTGGCGCTGGATGCCGTTCTTGATGCCCTTCAGGAAGAGGATCAGCGCGATCAGCGCCACGACGCCCATGCCCACGTAGCCGGGGGTCCGGATCTGCCAGAAGTTCTTGATGGTGAACAGGTTGTTGAGCATGCCGAAATAGTACAGGGCGACGCCCAGGCCGACGGATACGATGGCCAGCAGCAGATCCAGCACGGCGCGGGCATGGTGGTTGCCCCGGCGGACAAAGTAGCAGATGATCAGCAGCAGAGCGGCCAGGAACAGAGCGGGGGACTGGGTCAACAGGATCTTGTCGAGCGTTACCTTCATGACGGATACCTCACTTGTATAGAATCAGAGCACACACTTGCCCCGGGGGATGTACTTGCCGAGGGGATGGTTTACCAGATTGCCCCGCTCCGCCACCAGCTGTCCGCGGAGCCAGACCTGCTGGATGCCGCCCCGGATGGGGAAGCCCTCATAGGGGGTGTAGCCGGCCTTGCCCGCCATATCGGAGGCGTGGAGCTCGTGGTCGGCGGCGGGATCGTAGATCACCAGATCAGCGTCGGCGCCGGCGGCGATGACGCCCTTCCGGGGATACATGCCGTAGAGCCTGGCGGGGTTCTCCGAGAGGACCTTGCACATGGTGGCCAGGCTGATCTTCCGGGTGGTGACGCCGTAGGTATAGAGCAGCTCGGCCCGGGTCTCCACGCCGGGGACGCCGCCGGGAATCCGGGTGAAGTCATCCCGGCCCAGAGCCTTCTGCTCCTCGGTAAAGGAGCAGTGGTCGGTGGAGACGGTCTGAATGTCGCCCCGGCGCAGGCCGGCCCACAGGGCCTTCTGGTCGGAGACCTTGCGGATGGGGGGAGAGCAGACGTACTTGGAGGCCTCGCGGAAATCGGGCGCGTAGTAGACGCTGTCGTCCAGCACCAGGTACTGGGGGCAGGTCTCCACATAGACCTTCTGGCCACGCTTGCGGGCCGCCTCCACCTCCCGGAGGGCGGCGGCGTTGGTCAGGTGGACGATGACCACGGGGATATCCACCGTCTCGGCGATGCGGAGCAGACGGCTCACCGCCTCGGCCTCCAGCTGGGGGGGACGGGTCTCGGGGTGGCAGGAAACGGCGTTCTCGCCGGCGGCCTTCTTCTCCGCCACCAGGGCGTCGATGACGCCGCTGTTCTCGCAGTGGACGCCGCAGACGCCGCCCTTCTCCTTCAGCTTCTTCAGGACCCGGTACATGGCGGCGTCGCCGATCATCATGGCGGGATAGGTCATGTACATCTTGAAGGAGGAGATGCCGGCGGCGTACATATCGTCGATCTCGGCGGCGATGCCCTCGTTCCAGTCGTCGATGGTCATGTGGAAGCCGTAGTCGCAGGCGCATTTGCCGTCGGCCTTCTCGTGCCACAGCTTCAGGCCGTGAGCCAGGGTCTCCCCCTTGTTGGGGCAGGCGAAGTCGATGATGGTGGTGGTGCCGCCCCGGAGGGCCGCCAGGGAGCCGCTGGCGAAATCGTCGGCGGTGGTGGTGCCGGCCACGTCCAGGTCAAAGTGGGTATGGGCGTCGATAAAGCCGGGCAGCAGCAGCTTGCCGGTGATATCCATGATCCGGGTACCGGCCTGGGGGGTGATGGTCCTGGCCACCTGGAGGATCGTCTCGCCGTCCACCAGTACGTCGGCCTTCCTGGTGCCCCTGCCGGACACCACCGTGCCGCCCCGGAACAGTGTTTTCATGTGAACCGCCTCCGTCGGGAATATAACAGTACACCTGTATTGTAACATAAAAATCGGAAAAATCCACAGGAAATTCCGAAGCCGGAAAAGAAAACTGGTATAATGGGAAAATAACGGGAAAACCCTGTGACCGGTCCGGCGGCGGCCGGTACTTGAAGAGTGAAAGGCCTTTTGACGGGAGAGGAGGTGTGCCGATGGACGACGGGCAGATCGTGGAGCTGTACTGGCAGCGCAGCGACAGGGCCATCGAGGAGACCCAGCGCAAATACGGCGCCTATTGCCGCGCCGTCGCCAACGGCATCCTCCGCAACGAAGCCGACGCCGAGGAGTGCGTCAACGACGTGCTGGCAGGGGCGTGGAACGCCATGCCGCCCCACCGGCCGGAGAATCTGGCCGCCTTTCTGGGGAAGATCGCCCGGCGCCTGGCGCTGAAGCGGTTCCGGGACGGCGCCGCCGCCAAGCGGGGTGGGGGCGAGACCGCCCTGGCTCTGGAGGAGCTGGAGGAGGTCATACCGGAGGGCGGCGGGCCGGAGGAGCAGGTGGCGGAGCGGGAGCTGGCCCGGGCCATCGACGGCTTTCTGGCGGGGCTGAGCGCCGACCAGAGGCGGATCTTCCTGTGCCGGTACTGGTATTTCGACTCCGTGGGCGAGATCGCCCGGCGCTTCGGCTGCAGCGAGAGCAAGGTGAAGATGACGTGCAAGCGCGTCCGGGACCGGCTCTCGCAGTATCTGAAAAAGGAGGGATACATTCTATGAAAGCAGACCTGCTGCAGGACGCTCTGGGGGAGATCCGGGACGATTTCGTGCTGGAGGCCCACGGCGGCCCTGCCGTTCGCAAGAGGACCTGGCGCCGCTGGGGCTCTCTGGCCGCCTGCCTGTGCCTGCTGGCGGTATGCGCCTTCGGCCTGCCGAAGCTGCTGCATCAAAAGGCACCGACGCCGGAGCCCAAGCCGCCCGTCTCGGATCCCGGTCACGGATCCATTACAGAACCGGATCCGCAGCCTGTGGATCCACTGGGAGATTGGCCGGTGGTCTATAACCAGGCGACGGCGGTACCCGATGAGGGAAAAATGTCTTTTTGCATGTTCAGCGAGAAACTGACGGAGGAGGAGAGGGCCGCCATCGTGCCGGACGGCCTGCCCGACTGGCTGGAGCTGCGCGGCGCCGCCGCCTTGTACTGCGGCTGGGAGGAGGGCGTGCTGAACTGCGTAGAGCTGTCGCTGGTGAACCCCCATACGGGCGACCGCCTTGAGGTTTGTATCTGTCCGCCGGGGCAGCGTCCCATCAGTGATGAGATCATTATCCCGGTGGATACCGTCCCGACCAGCATTGACGGCAGGGACGTGATACTGTGCCAGTACGGGGGGATGCTGTGGACCGACTTTTCCGCCGGCGGCGTGGACTACTGCGTGTCCGCGTCGGGACAGACGGAGGAGTTGGATCGGATCAAGGAGGACTTCTTTATGCTGGTTGTCAGTCTGATCCGATCTGACACCAGCCCGGAGCTGGAGCGGCTGCAGTTCCATCCGGAGCGCCACGTGTTCCAGGATAAACGGCTGACGATGGAAGAGGCACAGGCGGACCCGGACTTCGGCAGGTTTTTCCCAAGGACGGCGCCGAAGGGCCTCGGCGACGGGGAGATCAGCCGGCAGCAGAACAGAGATCTGGGGGTGGACTGCCTCAACGGCAGCTGGAGCGTAGGGTACGATTACCTGACCTGGACGGTCCGGCCGGCGAAGTTGGACAATGCCGCCGCCAGGATCGTTTCCCCGGATGAGCGGGAGAAATACGATCTGCGGCTCTACTCGATCCCGCTGTACGAGTCCGTGCCGGAGGAGTACCGGGCGACAGTCTTCGAGCCCGTCTTCCGCGCGGAGGAGCTAACGGAGGACCTGGTCCGCGCCCGGTGTGCCGAGTCCGACGGCGACGCTCCGTGGATCCGCTTCAGCGTACTGTTCGGCGACGCCGTGGTGGAGATCACCGCAAAGGGCGTTACGCCGGAGGAGATCTACGCCATGGTGGACGCCCTGCGATAAAAAGAAGAGAAAAAAAGGGAGACCGCCGCAGAAATGCGGCGGTCTCCTCTTGCTGTATAAAATGTTGTAAAGGGGAAGGGCCTTACAGATACAGGTAACTGTACCTGTCCCGGATCCGGAGGATCAGCTCGTCCAGAGCGGTGGGCAGGCCGTTGTCGCGGGTGGAGATGTCGTACTCCGCAGGGGCGCCGAAGATGCGGACCAGGACCCTGTCGGGGCTGAGGAACAGCACGCCGGCGTTGGCGGAATCCAGCATGTCCTCCCGGGTCTGGAACAGGGTGAACTTGTCGTGGCAGGGCTCGGAATCGTAGGGGCAGAACTGGGTGCAGTTGCCGCACTCGTTGCACATCCTGTCCACGTGGAGGATCTGGTGGCTGCCGTCCGGCATGGCGATGGCCACGTTGGCCCGGTTGGGGCAGGAGTCCACGCAGTTCTCGCACACGGTGGAGCACTGGAGGCAGCGCTGCCCCTCGCAGACGTCGCCGCTCATGCACAGGATGCCCTTCCGGGCGCAGACGTCTGTCCGGGTCAGACGGGCGGCCTCGGGGATCTCATAGATATAGGGCGTGCCGATGACCTCTTTGGCAAATTCGGCGGCGTCGGCGATGCCCTCCACGATGGTGGCGGGGCCCCGGCGGCAGTCGCCGGCGGCGTACACGCCGGGCAGATTGGTGTGCAGGGAGGGGCGGCCCTTCCTGTCCAGCTCGATGCCGTTGGCGGTGAACAGGGCGTCGTCCACCTGCTCGCCCACGGCGGAGATCACCAGGTCGCAGGGGATGGTGAAGTACTCGCCGGTGGGGACGGGGCTGCGGCGGCCGGTGGCGTCCGGCTCGCCCAGGCGTATCTTTTCGCACTTGAGGAGGCCGTCGGCCTGGATCACCGGGGCGGCCAGCTCGGCGAAGCTGACGCCGTCGGCGATGGCCAGGGCCAGCTCGTGCTCGTCGGCGGGCATCTCACGCCTGGTGCGGCGGTAGACGATGGTGACGTTTTCGGCGCCGCTGCGCTTGGCCAGGCGGGCCGCGTCCATGGCGGTGTTGCCGGCGCCCACCACGGCCACGCTGCCGCCCACGCCGATGAAGCCGGCCTTGACGCCCTTCATCCATTGGATGGCGCCGGCCACGATGCCGGGAATGCCCAGGCTGCCGGCCTTCCAGGCGCCTACGGCATAGAGAATGTGGGTATAGCCCCGGGCCTTCAGCTCCTCCACGGTGGGGGCGGGAGCGCCGCATTTCACCTCCACGCCGTAGCGCAGCATCAGGTCGATATCCTTCTGGATGGTCTCGTCGGCGATGCGGAAAGAGGGGATCACGTGGCGGGGCACGCCGCCCAGGGTGGCCTCCCGCTCGAAGATGGTGGTCTCGATGCCGGCACGGCCCAGAAAGTAGGCGGCGGAGATGCCGGTGGGGCCGCCGCCGATGATGGCGGCTTTCTTGCCGGGGACGCGCTCCGGCTTCCTGACGGAGGCCAGCAGGGACTCGTAGCCCTTCTCGGCGGCCAGCAGCTTGGCGTCGCGGATCTGCACCGACTCGTCATAGAAATTGCGGCTGCACCTGGTCTGGCAGCGGTGGGCGCAGATGGTGCCGGTGATGAAGGGCAGGGGGTTCTTCTCGGTGATCAGCTTCAGGGCCGGGCCGAACAGACCCTTGCGGCACAGCTCCACGTACTCGGGGATGTCCTGCTGGATGGGGCAGCCGCCCTTGCAGGGGGCCTTGAAGCAGTCCGTCCAGGGCACCCCGTCCTCGCTCTTGCGGCTGGGCAGGGGCTTGATGGGCTTGACGTGGTGATAGTCCGTATGGCTGGCGGCGGACATGGCGCAGATGGCCTCGGTATCCGTGCCGGAGAAGGGACGGTAGGGGAGGGCCTCCACCTTTTTCACCATCTGGTACAGGCGGTTGTAGCCGCCGGGCTTGAGGATGGTGGTGGCCACGGTGATGGGCCAGATGCCCGCCGCGAACAGCTTGTCGCAGTTGAAGTACTCGGCGCCGCCGGCGAAGGAGATCCGCATCTTGCCCTTGAACTGGCGGGAGATCCGGTGGCACATCTCGATGGTCAGGGGGAACAGGGACCGGCCGGACATGTACATCTCGCTGCCGGGCAGCTCGCCGCGGGTGGTGTCCACCGGGAAGGTGTTGGAGAGCTTCAGACCGAATTCCAGGCCGTTTTCATCGGCCAGGGCCTGGAGCCGCTCGAACATGGGCACCGCGTCGGCCCACTGGAGGTCCTCACGGAAGTGGTGGTCGTCAAAGACGATGTAGCCGTAGCCCATGGCGTCCAGGGTGCGGCGGGCGGTCTCGTAGCCCAGGATGGTGGGGTTGCACTTGACGAAGGTGTGCAGGTGCTTCTCCGTGATCAGATAGGAGGCGATCCGCTCGATCTCGTCCGGCGGGCAGCCGTGGAGAGTGGAGACGGTGACGCTGCGGCTGACGCGGGGGGAGATGCGGTCGATATAGCCGGCGTGATCCGGGAACAGCTCCTTCAGGACGGCGAGACATTCGCCCCAGACGGCGGTCCGGGAGGCGTCCTTCATGCCCTCGATATAGGCGTCCACCTTCTCGCCCTTGATGCCCTCCAGGTCGTAGCCCACGGACATGTTGAACACGAAGCCGTCGGGATCGCCCAGGCCGTAGACTTTGCTGATGACCTTCAGGGCGCACCAGGCCTTGATATACTCCTCCATGGCCTGGGGCACGGTCAGCTCCGTGGACCACTCCTGGTTATAGCCCTCGTCGTTGGCCAGGATGCAGGGACGGGGCACGCAGGCGGCCAGATCGGCGCCGTCCATCTTCTGGACGGTCTTCACCTCGAAGAACCGGGCGCCGGCAAAGTAGGCGGCGATGATGTTCTGGGCCAGCTGGCTGTTGGGGCCGGCGGCGGGGCCGAAGGGGGTCTCGATCCGCTCGCCGAAGATAGGCAGAGATTTTCCCGCGGCCCGATACTCCTTGTGGACGCCGAACATCCGGCCGGAGTCGGCGTATTCGGTGACCACCCAGTTCATCAGGGAGCGGAAGGGGATGGGATACATTTTTTCAGACATGGGGATCCTCCTCTCAATAGACTCTGTTGTTCAAAGCGCCCCACAGCTTTTTGGCGGCCTCCAGGATGTGGGCGTTCTCGGCCTCCTCGTCGACGCCGATCAGTTCCCGGTCCTTCATCAGCACCCTGCCGTTGGCGATGGTGGTGCGGCAGAGCTTGCCGGTCATGCCGAAAAGGATGTGGCCGTCGATGTTCTCGTCGGAGAAGGGGGTGTAGGGCTTGTAGTCCATGACGATGATGTCCGCCGCGGCGCCGGGCTTCAGCACGCCCAGCTCCGCCGGGAAGTACTTGGCGGCGATCCGGGCGTTGTTCCGGAACAGCATGCCGGTGACCTCGCCCCAGGCCACGTTGGGCAGGCAGGCGTTGAGCCGCTGGACGCACAGGGCGGCCTTCAGGGACTCGATCATGTCGTTGGTCCAGGCGTCGGTGCCAAGGCCCAGCAGCACGCCCTCCCGGCTCAGCGGCAGCACGGGACACACGCCCACGGCGTTGGACATGTTGGACTCGGGGTTGTTGACCACCATGGTGCCGGTGCTCCTGATCAGCTCGATCTCGGCGGGGTTCACGTGGATGCAATGGCCCAGCAGGGTCTTCTCGCCCAGGATGCCGTGGTCGTGGAGGCGCTGGACGGGGCGGCGGCCGTAGTTCCGGAGACTGTCGTACACGTCGTCCATGCCCTCGGACACGTGGATGTGGAATCCGGTGCGGCCGGCGTTGGCCTCCACCATCCGGTCAAAGGTCCTGTCGGAGAGGGTGAACAGAGCGTGGCCGCCGAACATGGCCGCCAGCATGGGATCCTTCTCCTTTTCGCAGTGGGTGATCCAGTCGGCGTTCTCCCGGATGGCCTGGAGGCACTTCTCCTCGCCGTCCCGGTCGCTGACCTCGTAGCACAGGCAGGAGCGGACGCCGAAGCGCTTGGCGCTCTCGCCGATGGCGAACAGGGAGCCGGGGATCTCGGCATAGGCGGCGTGATGGTCGAAGATGGTGGTGACGCCCTGCTTGATGCAGTCGATGTACAGGGCGTCGGCGCTGGCGCGGGAGCCCTCCAGGGTCAGCTTCCGGTCCATGGCCCACCAGGTGCCGTCCAGCACCTCGTAGAAGTTGGTGGGGTTGTTGCCGACGATGCTCAAACCCCGGGCCAGAGCGGAATAGATATGGGTGTGGGCGTTGATGAACGCCGGCATGATGACGCCGCCCCGGGCGTCGATGAGCTCCGCCTCCGGATACTTCCGCCGCAGGACGGACTCCTCGCCCACCTCGGTGATAGCGGCGCCCTCAAAGGCCACGGCGCCGCGCTCATAGTAGCCGCGGCCCCCGTCGTCCCGGGTGATCAGGCGGCCGTTGGTGACCAGATACATACGTGATTCCTCCTTTTTCCGCCGAATTGTCATCGAATTTAACAAAAAATGTTCCAAACCTCCTGTTTCCGGAGGCCTGAAACACTCAAGCACATACCCGAGTGATAGTTGCAGCCCGTGCGCGAAGCACTTCCTTACAGCTACCAGTCTTTTGTTGTTGCCTATATTATACCGCTTTAATCAGAAAAAGCAACAGAGAATTGGCAAAAGAGCAAAAAACAGCAGCGGTGACGTGTCGCCGCTGCTGTTGGGAAGAAAGGCAAATACTTATTTGGTACCGAAGATACGGTCTCCGGCGTCACCGAGGCCGGGAACAATATACCCGTGCTCATTCAGATGATCGTCGAGCGCACCGGCATAGATATCCACATCGGGATGACGGGAAGTGATAACATCGATTCCTTCTGGCGCAGCTACAAGCACCATCAGCTTGATGTTTTTACAGCCACGCTTTTTCATTTCAGTGATGGCCATATCTGCACTTCCGCCGGTAGCAAGCATGGGATCAACAATGATGATATCGCGTTCAGCAATATCCTTGGGCATTTTGCAGAAATAGAGATGCGGCTCAAGCGTTGTCTCGTCACGGTACATACCGATGTGACCAACGCGAGCAGAAGGCACCATGCGAAGCACGCCTTCAACAAGTCCCAGACCGGCCCTCAGGATTG
>JAEEGI010017150.1_pt1 | contig 14897 bp, 7 predicted proteins | sample 8958751 | NCBI WGS metagenome assembly JAEEGI01 (sample SAMN16246545, study PRJNA631951) | gut metagenome | biome: gut microbiome; feature: rumen; material: KS-attached | host: Bos | place: Iran: Karaj | collected 2018-10
CGCCGGTGGCCTCATATCGGAACGCCCACGCGGTGCCGAGGGTGACGATGACCTTGTTGCATCCTTTCCAGAAGACCGATGCTTCCGCGAGCACGGCGTTCGCGTTCTCCAGGAACGCCTCCGTCGTCTCCCGCGCGAAGGACGTGTGGTGCCAGAAGGAGCGCGAGCATCCCGAAAGCATCAACGGCTCCCGCCGCAAGCGCATCGCCGACGGTTCCGGCACCTCCCTCCCGGAGGTGAACCGCCTCCTGAAGCAGTTCGAGGGCACCCGGAAGGTGATGAAGGGCGCGGCGACGGGCAACCTGATGCAGCGGATGGGCGCGATGGGTATGCGCAGACACTAATCACAGAACGCGATATGAAAAAGTTGTTTTTACCCCTTCTGGCCGCCGTGCTGGCGGTTTCCGCCTGCGGCATTCTGAGCTCCGAAACGCGTGAGGAACGCGTCGCCCGCGAGGCGAAGGAGGCCCGGATGGTCCGCCAGGGCATCGAGACCGGAAACTTCACCATCGACATCGACCGGATGTACCCGCTCCGGGGCTCGTCCAAGATGGTGAGCAACTACTCCATCAAGGTGAAGGACGGTGTCCTCATCTCCCATCTCCCGTTCATCGGGCAGGCCTGGCGCGTGCCTTACGGCGGCGGCCACGCCCTGACCTTCGATGCGCCGATCGTCAATTACACGGTGACCCAGCCCCGGAATGACGGCTATGAGATCCGCATTTATGTCAAGACGGACGAGGACGAGCATCTCTATCGCCTGACAGTCTTCGACAACGGGCGGGCGTCGCTGGACGTGCAGTCGCAGAACCGCGACCGCATCTCTTACACCGGAGAGATGGATTTCTATTCGAAAGAGGAGAAGTAGCGCTGCCCGTCGTTCGGACGGTGCTGCGCAGCGCGCCACTCCTTCATTCTGGACTCATACAGGTCCCATTCCCGGACGGGAAGGGCCCATTCTATGAAGCGGTCGCAAAGATAGGCGGCCGCTTGTTTTGTGGGATGGACCATGTCCTCCGCCCACCAGCGGTAGTCGCGGAGTTCGTCCATCATCATCTCATACGCGGGGAAGTAGGGGAGACCTTCCGTTGCAAGGAGTAAGGTGCTCTTGGACAGCTGGTTGCCGTGGGCGCCGTCGGCGAGGTGGCGGATCGGGCTCACGGTGAAGATGAACTCCTTCTCCGGGTTCCGGCGGACGAGCCCCCGCAGGAGGGCGGCCGTCTGTTCGACCGTCAGCCGGTAGCGCGTGAACTCCGTTCCCGGCCGCTTGAGGCAGTTCGCGACCGTCTCGCCGGTGGCCTCATATCGGAACGCCCACGCGGTGCCGAGGGTGACGATGACCTTGTTGCATCCTTTCCAGAAGACCGATGCTTCCGCGAGCACGGCGTTCGCGTTCTCCAGGAACGCCTCCGGCGTTTCCCGCGCGAAGGACGTGTGGTGCCAGAAGGAGCAGTACCGTCCGTCGCCGGCGCCCATCTCTACGACGTCGTCGGCCGCGAAAGGCACGCCGGAGGCGAGCCGCGCGGCGGCATTGCCGATGGACACGGGATTGTACAGCGTCCCGAACGGGTTGCACAGCACGTCGAACCCAGCCGCGGCCAGCCTTCCGCCGATTTCATCGGCAAAACAGCTGCCCACGACGGCAATCTTGTCGTGATACGAAATGGACACCGGCGCCGGGTCCAGCGTGACAGGAGTCTGGAGTTTCATGGGCACAAACATACGCAAAAAACGCCGTTCCGTCAAGTTCTGGTGCGCCCGGTGGTGCTTTTGACGGGACACCTGGCGCGCTTTATGGAGAGTTTCGCTCCAGGTGGTGTCGATCTGGGGACACCGGACACGGTGGGCGGGAGGTGAAAAGGGCCGGTCCCTGAGCTTGTAGAAGGGCCGGCCGAATTTCGTCCAGGAAAGATGGTATTTCGTGGAGTATTCAGGGGGAAGGGTGTGACGTTTCGATGAAATGAGGTAATATTGCGGTGTGATGCAGGGGTGGTGCGGCGTACGCGGCGAGGGATGGTGCCAGCGTATGGGAAAGCGCGATGCAGATAGGCGGCGGAAGGGGTGGATTTTTGCATATATTATTTGTATATTTGCTCAATTATACATTGAACGTAATAACCATTGAAACTGATAATTCCGATCGATCGATGAAAGCTTCGTTTCAGAGAACAGTTTGCGTCGTCATTCTGCTGGGCTTGATGAGCCAGGGCCTATGGGCGCAGAACAAGACGCAGGCGTATTACAACAGTCATGAAAGGGAGATTCTTCCCGATGCCCGGACGGCATTCAAGAATGGAGATTATGCTCGCACGGTGGAGTTGTGCCGATGGCACTACATCATCGTGGGCGACCGCGCGGCGGACGCGCTGCGTGACCAGGCGGAGCGCTGCGACCAGCATGCCCGCCGCATGGCAACCCTGAAGTCTGAAGGACGGAACGGCGAGGCGAAAGCTGCCGCACAGGCCCTTCTGGCCATCAATCCCGATGATGCTGCCGCCAAGAAGCTGGTGGAGGATATAGAGGCCCAAGAGAATGCCGAACGCGAGCGGGAACTTGAGAGACAACGCGAACTTGAAAGACAGCGTGAACTCGAAAGACAGCGTGAGCTTGAAGCCCTGAAGGTCACGGCGGACACGGTGGCTGTGGAGAATCCCGTCGAGCAGGTGACTGTCGATGAGCCCAAGCCCGAAGCCAAGCCGGTTGTCGAGGATCCCTACCGGCCTGTCACACAGCCTGCGACATCGGCCCCGAAACCCGCTCCGGCAGAAGTGAAGGACAACCAGTTCCTAGTCAAGGCGGGCGCCACGCTCTTCCTGAAGCCCTTCGCCGTCGCGCCCGGCGCCGGCTTCGGCCTGCTTAACCTGGGCGGAAGCCCGGTGGGCCTCGAAGCCGGCCTGTATTTCGGCTCCCTGTCGGAGAAGACGGCTTCCCTGTTCGGCCTGGACGCGGCCGTGAATTTCCGCGTCGGCACGAGCGTTTATCCCAAGGCCGTCGTGGGCTTCTTCTCCTGCAAGTCTTCCGTGACCGGTTCCGGAACCAGCGGCCTCTGCGCCGGCGCCGGCCTCACCTTCCTGGTGGGCGGCCACTTCGCCGTCGAAGCCGGCCTGAAGTATTATCCCAAGGTGAATGTCAGCGGTACGACGCCCGTCTCGACGGCGGGAACCACTTACGATTTCCCGGCGGCTGTCGAGGTGCTCGGCGGCGGTATCGCTCCGATGGTGAGTGTCGGTTGGGCGTTCTGATGGACCCGGATGTAGAACAATGATTGTCAGATGATTCAGATGAAACAGCATAGATTTGTCTTCGTGGCGGCGCTCGCGCTCCTCGCGGCCTGCACGAATTATCAGGAAGCGGATGTGCCCGATGCGCTGAAGGTGGATGTAACCGAGTTGTCGTTCTCGTCGGGGGCCGCAACCCGTTCGGTGACGGTCCAGAGCGGAACGAAATGGACGGTGGGCAGTATGCCACAATGGGTAAGTGTCCAATCCATCAATTCCTCCGGCTTCCAGTGGGGGGTCACCTTCGCCGTCTCCGAAAACACGGAATATGACCGCGAAGGCTCAATCGCCATCAGTTCCGGCTCCGGCTCGGCGAGTATTAAGGTGACCCAGCAAGGCAAGAAGGGCAAGTATGTGGCGGTGGAGTCCGTGTCGCTGTCTCCCAATAAGCTGACGATGACGGTGGGTGATAAGACCCAGCTGATAGCCACTGTCAGCCCGTCCAACGCGTCCGACAAGACGGTTACCTGGAAGTCCGGCATTGAATCGGTGGCTACGGTCGACCAGAGTGGAAATGTCACAGCCGTGGCAGAGGGAAACGCCACGATTTCGGTTACTTCGGATGATGGCCATATGGTGGCCACCTGCGCCGTGACCGTGGACGCCAAAACAGTGGCTGTGACGGGCGTTACCCTTGACAGGACCACCATGACCCTGACGGAAGGTGAGACAGGGACGCTCACGGCGACGGTCGCTCCGGCCAGCGCGACGGACAAGTCCGTCACCTGGACCTCCAGCGACACGGCCGTCGCCACGGTCTCCGCCGATGGTATCGTGACGGCAAAGGCTGCCGGCTCCGCGACGATTACGGTCACAACGACCGACGGAAGCAAGAAGGCTACCTGCTCGGTAACGGTCAAAGCGAAGGTTATCTCTGTTACGGGCGTGGCCCTGGATCAGACATCCCTGTATATGGTCGAGGGAGAGTCCCGCACCTTGGTGGCGACCGTCGCCCCGACCAATGCAACGAATCAGGCCGTGACCTGGTCGTCCAACAACCTCTCTGTTGCGACGGTCTCCTCCGAGGGTGTCGTATCGGCCCATAAAGCCGGGACGGCGACGATTACGGTCCGGACGGCCGATGGCAACAAGACGGCCTCCTGCACCGTGACGGTGAGCGCCGCCACGGTCGCCGTTACGGGTGTCAGCCTGAACCAGACCACCCTGACCATGACGGTGGGCGAGACGGAAACGCTCACCGAGGTCGTGACCCCGATCGACGCGACGAACAAGTCCGTCACCTGGTCCTCCAGCAATACCGCGGTCGCGACGGTCTCTTCCACGGGTGTCGTCACCGCGAAGGCCGTGGGCTCGGCCACCATCACCGTCACGACGGTCGATGGCGGCAAGAAGGCCACCTGCGCCGTGACCGTGAACCCCGTCCCCGTTTCGGGAGTCACCCTGGACAAGACGTCATTGTCCATGAAAGTGGGTGAGACACAAGTGCTTACGGCAACGGTGTCTCCTTTCGATGCGGCGGATCAGTCCGTGACCTGGTCTTCGAGCAACACGTCGGTCGCCACGGTGACGTCGGCCGGTGTTGTGTCCGCGCTGGCGGTGGGTACGTCCACCATCACCGTGACCACGAACGACGGCGGCAAGAAGGCGACCTGTGTCGTGACCGTCAGTCCCGTCGCCGTGACGAGCATTTCCCTGAATCAGACCTCCCTGTTCATGGTGGAAGGGGAAACTCAGACCCTGATGGCGACCATCACCCCGTCCAATGCGACCGACAAGGCGGTGACCTGGTCGTCGAACAACACCTCCGTAGCGACAGTCTCTTCCTCCGGTGTCGTCACCGCAAAGGCCGTCGGTACCGCCACCATCACGGTGCGGACGAACGACGGCGGCCGGACGGCGACCTGCGAGGTGACCGTCAGTTCGAACGTCATCGCGGTGACGGGCGTGACCCTGAACAAATCGACCCTGACCCTGGACATCGGCGGAACCTACACCCTGACGGCCACGGTCTCCCCGGCCAACGCCACCGACAAGTCCGTGACCTGGTCGACGGACGATGCGAGCATCGCGGACGTCTCCAGCACGGGTGTCGTCACGGCCAAGAAGGCCGGGTCGACGACCATCACCGTGACGACGAGCAGCGGCAGCAAGAAGGCGACGTGCGCCGTGACGGTCAATCCGATCCGTGTCACGGGCGTTTCCCTGAGCCACACCTCCCTGTCCCTGGTGGAAGGGGACACGCAGACGCTGACCGCAACGGTCTCCCCGGCCACCGCGTCCGACAAGTCCGTGACCTGGTCCTCCAGCAACACCGCAGTCGCGACGGTCTCCGCCACGGGCGTCGTCTCCGCCAAGAAGGCCGGAACGGCGACGATCACGGTGACGACGACCGACGGCGGCAAGACCGCCACTTGCGCCGTGACGGTCACCCCTGCGACGGTGTATGTGACGGGCGTGAGCCTGGACAAGACCGCCCTGACATTGACAGAAGGTGACACCTATGCCTTCACGGCCACCGTCACGCCTTCCAATGCGACGGACAAGAGCGTGACCTGGTCCTCCAACAACACCTCCGTTGCGACCGTGTCCTCTTCGGGCGTCGTCACGGCGGTCAAGGCCGGCTCCGCGACCATCACCGTCACGACCACCGACGGCGGCAAGACCGCCACCTGCTCCATAACGGTCAATGCCGCGACGGTCCCGGTAACGGGTGTGAGTTTGAATAACACCTCGCTCTCTATGAAGGTTGGTGACACTCAGACCCTTACCGCGACGGTTACCCCGTTCAATGCGACGGATAAGACGGTTACCTGGTCTTCGAGTAATACCTCCGTTGCGACGGTATCTTCCTCGGGCCTCGTCACGGCCAAGGCGGCCGGTTCCGCGACGATTACGGTTACGACTAACGATGGTGCGAAGACCGCGACCTGCGCGGTAACGGTGGTTGTTCCGGTGACGGGCGTCAGTTTGGATTATACAACGCTCTCATTGACAGAAGGCCAGACGCAGACCTTGACGGCGACCATTACTCCTTCTAATGCGACGAATAAGAACGTAACCTGGTCGTCCAATAATACGTCCGTTGCGACGGTGTCATCTTCCGGCGTTGTTACTGCTGTCAAGGCTGGAACTGCGACGATTACCGTCACGACAGAGGATGGCAACAAGAAGGCTACCTGCTCGGTGGCAGTATCCGCAGCGACGGTTCCGGTGACGGGCGTGAGCCTGGATAACACCTCACTCTCGATGAAGGTGGGCGATACTCAGACACTTACAGCGACTGTTACTCCGTCCAACGCGACGGACAAGACAGTTACCTGGTCTTCGAGTAATACTTCCGTTGCGACGGTGTCCTCCGCAGGTGTTGTCACAGCCAAGGCTGCTGGATCTGCGACGATTACCGTTACCACCAACGATGGTGCGAAGACCGCGACCTGCGCGGTGACGGTGGTTGTCCCTGTGACAGGCGTGAGCCTGAACAGGCAGACATTGACGCTTACGGAAGGTCAGACGCAAACTCTCACAGCCACGGTTACGCCGACGAATGCTTCGAATAAATCCGTTACATGGTCTTCCAACAATACGGCAGTTGCGACGGTGTCCAGTTCTGGCGTTGTCACCGCAGTCAAAGCTGGTACAGCGACGATTACAGTCACCACGGTTGACGGTGGTAAGACGGCCACTTGTGTTGTGACGGTCAATGCAGCGACGGTTCCGGTGACGGGGGTCAGCCTGAATACCACGACTTTAACTTTGATTGAGGGCTCTACACAGACCTTGACGGCAACGATTACGCCTTCTAATGCTACGAATCAGTCAGTAACCTGGTCGTCCAACAATACATCCGTTGCAACAGTCTCCAGTGCCGGAGTTGTTACCGCGGTTAAAGCCGGTTCGGCGACGATTACCGTAAAGACTGTCGATGGCAACAAGACGGCCACTTGCGCCGTGACTGTGAAGTCAAAGGATGTCGGTGGTTCGGGTAACGAAGGAACTGGTGAAGAGATTCTGTTCTAAAGAGGGGGAGACATGAAACAGCAAGTATCCTTTCTGATTATCGCCACTGTCCTTCTTGCATCCTGCCAGCGCGAGCAGGACTGGAACAGCGCGCCAGACATCAAGGCGAAGGTCGAAACTGAGTCGAAGACCAGGACGTCGCTTTCAGTCGATGAATCCGGTGCGGGAACCATCTATTGGAATCCGGCCGACAAGATCGATGTTTTTTTTGGCACGACGAAAGCCAGCTATACGTCTCAGAACGCAGCCGATGCGATGACTGCATTGTTCAAGACGACGGATTCCTTCAGCGGTTCCGGTTTCTCGTCTACGAATATCTGGGGATTGTATCCTTCTAGCAGTACCTCCAGTTGTGACGGTAGCGCTATTACGACGACACTCCCCTCGACGCAGTATGGTGTTCCGAATACGTTTGACAACGACCTTTTCATGGCTGTCGCCCATTCGACATCGACCTCCCTTCAGTTTTACAATGTCTGTGGAGGCATCAAGTTCAATCTGGCATATGACGATATCAAGAAGGTCACACTTCGAGGCAATAACAATGAAGACTTGGCCGGGACGGTTTCGATCTCTTTCGTAGGAGGTCTTCCGAAGGCGACAATCATCAATGGTGTCAAGGAGATAACCCTGACTCCCAAGACCGGTGCCACGTTCATAAAGGGGGCAGATTATTACTTCACCCTTCTCCCGGGTACCCTTTCCGAAGGGTTTACCATGGAATTCACCACGGTGGATGGATCGGTTGCTTTCTTGAATTATGTTGAGAGTGCCATCACCATCAAGCGCTCAGTGTTTGCCAGGAAGGGTAATCTGGATGTGTATGCGTCGTTTGGGGATGATAGGCAGCCGAGTAATGTTATCTATTACACGAGTACGGATGGGCAGATTGTGACACCGACTCATGCTGATGCTTTTGGTGCAAATATCGTTTCAAACGAGTATGTTGGGGGAAGGGGGATAATTACTTTTGACGGTGATGTCACGGGCATTGGCGATAATGCCTTTGATCATTGCCGTCGTTTAACCTCCATTGAAATACCGCATTCAGTCACGAGCATTGGCGTATCTGCTTTCTATGGTTGTGAGGGTTTGACCACCATTGAGATTCCGAATTCAGTCACGAGCATTGGCGGCTCTGCTTTCTATTATTGCAGTGGATTGACCTCCATTGAAATTCCGAATTCAGTCATGAGCATTGGTTGGTATGCTTTCTGCTATTGTAGAGTTTTAACATCCATTGAGATTCCGAATTCAGTAACGAGCATTGGAGAGTATGCGTTCAGCTGTAGTGGATTGACATCCATTGTTGTGGCCTCCGATAATACGCATTATGATTCACGCAGTAATTGTAATGCGATAATCAACTCGAATACAAATGAATTAATTACCGGATGTACGAATACAGTTATTCCGAATTCAGTCACGAGCATTGGCGTATCTGCTTTCTATGGTTGTAAGGGTTTGACCACCATTGAGATTCCAAACTCAGTCTCGAGCATTGGTTATGGCGCTTTTTCAGGTTGTAGTGGATTGACTTCCATAGTGGTCGTCTCCGATAATACGCATTATGATTCACGCAATAATTGTAATGCGATAATCAACTCTTATACAAATGAACTTATTTCCGGTTGTAAGTATACAGTTATTCCCAATACAGTTACGAGCATTGGAGAGGATGCGTTCAACAATAGTGGATTGACCTCCATTGAGATTCCAGGCTCGGTCACGAGCATTGGCAATGAGGCTTTTCGCGGTGGTTGGGGGGGATTGACCTCCATTGAGATTCCAGGCTCGGTCACGAGGATTGGCAATTATGCTTTCGTTGATTGTACTGGATTGACCTCCATCGTATTGTATTCGACAACGCCTCCTTTAGGTGGAAAGAGTATGTTCGGTTATACAAACAACTGCCCGATATATGTCCCGGCGGGTTCGGTCGATGCATATAAAACCGCACAGTACTGGAGTGATTATGCGGATAGGATTCATCCTTTGGGCGATCGCTACGAGGCCGTTGATCTCGGCTTAAGCGTGAAATGGGCGACCTGTAATTTGGGAGCGACTGAACCGGAGGGGTATGGCGATTATTATGCATGGGGCGAGACGGATCCGTATTACAGCAGTCAGGATCCGTTGACATGGAAAGAAGGAAAGACAGGATATGACTGGGCTTCCTATCAGTGGTGCAACGGTTCATCCAATACCCTTACGAGGTATTGCCCAGACGATCAATTATCGTTCTGGGGCGGTCCCGGGACCCCAGATGGAAAGACCGAGTTCAAGGATTACAATTACGCCGACGACGCTGCCAGACATATTCTTGGCGGCAAATGGCGAACGCCTACAGATGCGGAATGGACGGAATTACGCAGTAATTGCACTTGGACTTGGACCACTCAGAATGGTGTGACTGGCTATAGAGTAACCAGCAACAAGACAGGTTATACGGACAAATCCATATTCCTTCCCGCCGCTGGCGGCCGGGACGGCGCCTTCCTCTACGATGTTGGTTCCTACGGCCTCTACTGGTCCTCTTCCCTCGATACGGACGTTCCGTACTACGCGTGGTACGTGCTCTTCAATTCCGGCACTGTCTTCAGGGAACACTTCGACCGTTACTGCGGGCAATCGGTTCGTCCCGTCTCAGAATAATGGACGGCCAGGGCCTATTGGCCCAGCCGTCCTGCTGACTGCGAATGCGGTCAGCGTAAAAGAATCTAATCCTGGGCGAAGCCCTGGCCACGGCCGAAGGCCGTCGAAATGATAAGAATGATGACAAGACTTATGTATAACGGAATACTGCCTCAAAGAGTTCTAAACCTGTTGGCGTTTGTTTTGCTCCTGGCCTCCTGCCAGCGCGAGCAGGACTGGGACGGTGCGCCGGATATCAAGGCGAAGGTGGAGTCGGAGAAGAAGACCAGGACGAGCCTGTCCGTGGACGAGTCCGGGGCGGGGACCATCTATTGGAATTCTGCCGACCAGATTGACGTGTTTTTCGGCACGACGAAGGCGGAGTATGTTTCTCAGAACTCTTCGGAAGAGCAGACGGCGATCTTCAAGACGACCGATAACGTCGGCTGGGATGATTTCTCATCGACAAATATCTGGGGGCTATATCCGGCCAACAGTTCATCGACCTGCGATGGTTCGTCGGTGACGACGACGCTGCCATCGACACAATACGGCGTTCCTGGAACCTTCGACGATGATCTTTTCTTGGCCGTTGCCCATTCATCGACCCCCAACCTCCAGTTCTACAATGTCTGCGGCGGCATCAAGTTCAATATGGTGTCCGACGACATCACGCAGGTTACTTTCCGGGGGAATAACAACGAGGATCTGGCGGGGACGGTTTCCATCTCGTTCGTGGACGGTTTGCCGCAGGCGACGGTTGTCAATGGGGTAAAGGAGATTACGCTCACGCCGAAGACGGGAAACAAGTTTGTCAAGGAGTCTGATTATTACATTACCTTGCTTCCGGGCACATTATCCGGTGGTTTCACGATGACCTTTACGGCTGAGGATGGCACTGTTGGTACGTTGAATTATACCGATGCATCTGTGACGATCAAGCGTTCCGTGTTTGCCAGGAAGGGGAGTGTGGATGTGTATGCGGCGTTTGAGGATGAGAGGCAGCCGAATACTGTGATTTATTATACGAGTTCGGATGGAGAGGTTGTGACGCCGTACAAGACAGATGTTTTCGGGGCGAATATTGTTTCGAATGAGTATGTTGGGGGTAGGGGAGTCATTACTTTTGATGGGGTCGTGACAAGCATCGGTGCGGATGCGTTCTCAATGATCAAAAGCTTCGGCGAGTCCAGCCATCTTTTGACATCAATTGTGATACCGGACTCGGTGACAAGCATAGGTGCTGGCGCCTTTAATCTGTGTTATGAGCTGACCTCGATCAATATCCCTGATTCCGTGTCGAGCATTGGCTCTGGAGCATTTTATCGTTGTTCTGCATTGACCTCGATAGAGATTCCAAGTACCGTGTCAAGTATCGGTGATGGAGCATTCATGTTTTGTAGTCAATTATCTTCAGTTACAATATATGCAACAACGCCTCCATCATCAGTAACCTGGCAAACATTTTCTGACACCAATAACTGCCCCATCTATGTTCCTGCTGAATCAGTCGATGCTTACAAGACCGAATGGAGTGATTATGCAAACAGAATCTACGCTTTAGGAGAGATGCATGAGGCCGTTGATTTGGGCCTTTCTTCAGGCTTAAAATGGGCATCCTGTAATTTGGGAGCCTCTAAACCGGAGGAGTATGGCGATTATTATGCGTGGGGGGAGACGGTCCCAAAGGATAATTATGACATGTCGACGTATTTATGGCTTGATAATTACTCAATCACGAAATACCTCTACTACAGTTATGGTTATAGTGCTATAGATTATGATCACATTGACAATAAAACGGTATTGGATCTTTCGGATGACGCAGCACAGGTTAACTGGGGCGGTGATTGGCGGATGCCGACTCGAGTTGAAATGAAAGAACTGATGACGGAGTGCACATGGAAATGGGATCAAAAAGGGGAAACTGAAGGATTGCTTGTGACAGGAAAGAACGGGAACAGTATTTTCCTCCCTGCCGCAGGCGCCCGGAACGGTACCACAATCATCGATGTGGATCATGGAGGGTATTGGACGTCATCTATCTGCTATCCTTTTGCGGATTATTCGATGTTTTTGGATTTCTATAATAGAGATGGCAGTATTCCTATGGTCCTTGCTTGTTTTTATCGCAGACGTTTCGATGGGCTTCCTATCCGTCCAGTCTATGGTAAGTTTGTGAAAGTCCAAAGTTTGTCCCTAAATAAATCTAATTTGACTTTAAACGTGGGCGATACCGAAGAGCTTACGACCCAGGTGACACCATCCAACGCAACGCCACAAGACTTTGCATGGTTGTCCAGTGACTATTCGATTGTGACAGTTGATGAAGGAGAAATTACGGCTGTTGCTCCCGGAACGGTCACCATCACTGTCTGGTCAGGCGATGGTGAGAAGTCGGCAACATGTACCGTGACGGTAACTGCCGATACCCACGAGGCGGTGGATCTGGGCCTTCCTTCGGGTGTAAAATGGGCAACCTGCAATATTGGAGCATCATCTCCGGAGGAGTATGGCGATTATTTCGCTTGGGGTGAGGCGGAGCCCAAGAATGGCTCTTCCCATTGGTCAAATTACACATGGTGCAATGGAAGTTCGTCATCTTTTACCAAGTATAACATCCATAGTGATCTAGGAACCGTTGATCATAAGATCGGATTGGATCTTGAGGATGATGCGGCCCATGTGAATTGGGGCGGTAATTGGCGGATGCCGACAATGGCTGAATTGGAAGAGTTACACTATCAGTGTACATGGACCTGGACGACGCAGGGTGGGAAAAACGGCTATCGGGTAACCGGCCCGAATGGGAACAGCATCTTCCTTCCGGCCTCGGGATACTGGGCAGGATCATCACTTAATGGAGTTGGGACCGTTGGTGCGTCTTGGTCATCAACTCTTTGGCCTGATGAGAGTGTTTATGCTAGTTTAATCATATATAATTCGGGAACCGTTTCCGAAAACGGGTTTGATCGAGTCGATGGTATGACTATCCGTCCCGTTTGTGCTGAATATGTGTCGGTGGAGGGTGTCTCCTTGAACAAGTCATCCCTTTCTTTGATGGAGGGGGAGTCAGAGTTCCTTGATGAAACTATTTCTCCTTCGAATGCTACAGAAAAGAGTGTCAGTTGGTCTTCAGACAACCCATCTGTAGCGACTGCTTCATATTGGCATGGTGTTACAGCGGTTTCGCCTGGTACGGCGACCATTACCGCATGGTCAGCCGACGGCCAAAAGACCGCCACTTGTACGGTTACAGTTACGGCTGATTCTCATGAAGCCGTGGATTTGGGCTTGAGTGTGAAGTGGGCGACGTGCAATTTGGGGGCGAATGAACCGGAGGAGTATGGGGATTGTTTTGCGTGGGGCGAGACAAGTACGAAGAGTAGCTGGTATTGGAATAATTATGTTTTCTTTACAGGCTATGATTCTGAGAACCGGGCTCTTCAAAGTAAATACATCACTGACTCAAAATATGGTACTGTAGATGGTAGAACTCAACTAGATCTATCGGATGATGCTGCTCGGAAGAATTGGGGTGGCGGTTGGCGAATGCCAACATCTGAAGAGTTTTCAGAGTTGTGGTATAGATGTACTTGGACTTGGACGTCACAAGATGGTAAGAATGGCTATTTGATAAGAAGCCCTAGAACATTGGCTAGTATTTTCCTCCCTGCCGCAGGTTGGGAGGGCATCGGCGATGTTGGAACTAGAGGATTATATTGGTCATCGACTCTTTGTGAAGGTTCTTCAGCAGATGCTACGGCCCTCGATTTTGATCAGAATGATGTGACATACCTATCCTATTTTGTTCGTTGTACTGGGCTTCATATTCGTCCTGTTAGAGAAGAATAATAGTCGTAACCATTGCCTTTCAACTCCACAGCATTTGTTTTTCCAAATAAGTATTTGTGGTGAATCGAAACGGCCGTTACAGTAGCACCTGTTACTATAAGACCAGCCACTTCATCTACAAATCTACCCATTTCGTGTAGTATTCCGCATCCTCGTTCCGGGGGCAGGGGCGTTTTCCTACTTTTGTGGCAACAAAACAAACAACAAAAGTTATGGAAAAACTGATCAAACTCGCCCTGGCCTGCTTGGTCCCCGTCCTGGGGAGCCTCGTCGGCTGTCAAAAGGAACAAGTAACGATTCTGTCTGTCAATCAGACGGATGTGGCTTTCCAGAAGGAAGCCGGAACACAGAAGGTGGTCGTGTCCACCAACCGGATCTTCACCGCCAGTTCCAACCAGAGCTGGTGTACCGTGTCTCCTTCGTCGGGGGACGGGTCGCTTCAATTGGACAATGATCTGACCATCAATTGCCAGGAGAACGGTACGGAGGCCAGACGTTCGTGCAAAATCACCATCAACGCAGGAGAGAAGAGCATCCGGGTAACCGTGACCCAGGAAGCAGACCTGACCAAGGTCGTCGTCGAAGAGCCCAGTCCGGTACAATCGATATCCTTTGCCGATGCCGTCTTCGAGGCCTACTGCCTGGCCAACTTCGATACGGACATGGACGGGATAATCTCGATTGATGAAGCGAACAAAATCACGTACATCAATGTCTGTACCGACAATATCGAATCCCTGCAGGGAATCGAGTATATGCCCAAACTGACCACTTTGCGCTGTGATGAGTCCTCCTTTGGTTCCAGAAAGGGAAAACTGACCAGTCTGGATGTCAGCAAGAACACGGCTTTGACATGGCTGTCCTTTGAGGGCAATCAACTCACGGAACTGGATCTGGCCAAAAACACCGCCTTAAGAGATTTGTATTGTCGGTACAATCAGCTCAAGAGTCTGAATGTCAGCAAGAATACCGCTATGAGAACGCTTTGGTGCAACAGCAATAAACTGACGAGCCTGACCATCGGCAAGAATACGGCGTTGACCTCGTTGGATTGTGCCGTAAATCAGCTTACCAGCCTTGATGTCAGCAAGAATCCATCGCTGCAGGGGTTGAGTTGTTACCAAAATGAACTAACGGACCTCGATGTACGCA
>JAEEGI010017154.1_pt1 | contig 14895 bp, 11 predicted proteins | sample 8958751 | NCBI WGS metagenome assembly JAEEGI01 (sample SAMN16246545, study PRJNA631951) | gut metagenome | biome: gut microbiome; feature: rumen; material: KS-attached | host: Bos | place: Iran: Karaj | collected 2018-10
ATCGTCTTTTGCGACATAGGAAGTTCTCACAGAGCCGATGTATATTTTCGGAGCGATCTTTCCGTAATAGTTCAAAGCATAGCGGATCTCGTTTCCGACTTGTTCATCCCTGAATGATGCCTGAGAGATATCATTCAGCACATCGTCACAGAAAGCCTTTGTCCTACGCTTATAGACGATGCCGTCAAGCTTTTTCTTCAGTTCTATATAGACTGAATCATCACCTTTTGAAGTACCGTAGGATCTTGCCCTGAGTTTTTCCTTATATTCAGGTTTTTCGATCGAACGCCTGATCAGCTGATAATCATCCGTATCATAATAGATCGAATGGATCTCTGTTTTAGAGAACTTGTCTTCCTTTACATAGCCGGTCAGTTTTTCCATCAGTTTCAGATACTGATCTATGGCTAGAAGGTATTTTTTTTCGTATCTTCTGAATGTTTCCATCGCCTCTGTTTCTCCTTTCTTAGCTCAATACTAAAGGAGAAATGTGAACTCAAACTGAAATCCAGCTAAACAAAACATGAAAAAAGCCCTTTTTCAAGGGCTTTTCATCAAAACATCTTCTTATGTTTGAAATACTGATAGACACAAAGCGAAGCAAGCATCGCAAAGATGATGACGAACGGGAAAGCATATGGGGAATGTTCAAAGGGAACACCCTCGATATTCATGCCGTAGGCATCGAAGATCAGTGAAGGGATCGTGATGATGATAGCGGCGATCGCAATGAACTTCTGTACGACGTTCATGTTATTGGAGATAATGGAGGAATAAGCATCCATCATGCCGTTGATGACACCGGAATAAGTGTCAGCCATCTCTGTCGCCTGTTTGGACTCGATGACGACATCTTCCAGTAAATCCTCATCTTCTTCGAGCCTTGTGAAGGAAGCGGTCTTGGTCAGCTTCTCCAGGATGGCATTGTTGCCTCTTAAGGAAGTCGTGAAGTATAAAAGGCTTCGGCCGAGTTCCATCATTTCCAGCAGTGCCGGGTTTTCGATGGAATGATGCAGAACGATCTCCAGCTGTTCGGACTGCTTGTTGATCTGACGCAGGCTCTTCAGATAAAGCTTGGCATTTTCCAGCAATATCGTCAGCAGCATCCTGTTGGCAAGCCTGGTGTCAACAGTCTTCTTGGCCTTGGAGCTGAAATTGAGGACAGGGCTGGATTCCAGACAGACAGTGATGATCGCATCCTTTGCCAGGATAATGCCCAAAGGGATCGTGATGAAACGATCCTTGCCGTCTTTCTTCTCATATGCAGGAATATCCACCAGTACCAGTGTATATTCGTCTTCTTTGGTAAAACGGGAAGCCTCTTCCTCATCCAGTGCGGCTCTCAAGTCGTCGGGTTCGATCTCATATCTTTCTTCGATCTCAAGCAGCTCTTTCTCACTGGGATGGACCATATTGATCCAGCAGCCCTTGCGCGGTTCATCGATGTTTTCAAGAACATCTTTCTTTGTCAGATAAATCTTAACCATATCCGTCCCCTTTCTTTCGAACAATGAATGTCAAAACAAAGCGGACAAGTCATATGTTCGATCAATCTAATTTCTGCGTTTTATATCCGGTCCTGCATCCATATTTCTAACTCAGAATTTCCTCTTATATTTTAAATACAGCCGGTACAAAAGACAATATGCTTTTCATGAAAAAAGCCCTGTTTTGACAGGGCCTGAATTCAGATAAAACCTTCGGATTACGCCTTGAACAGGGAATGCAGATTGCAATACGCATAGACCGCTTCCACCTCATCGTCTTCCAGAAGAGCGAATACGGCTTTGGGTTCATCACCCGGTTTGAGAGCCTTGCGCTGATTGCCGTGATTGGTCTGTACGGCGATCCATTCGATGTAATGCTCCTCACTCATCGGATGTTCAACGGCACCGACAGTCACATATACCTTGCCGTCCTTCACTTCATATACAGGGACGTGTTTTTCAACAGCACCGTCGGAAGTACCGGCAACGATCTCCTCCATAGGCTCTCCGCAGCACATGATCGGGCAGCCTTTCTTCTTGACGATTGCCACCATCTGTCCGCAGCGTTTGCAGCGATAGAATTTCATTTCCATTAGATCTTTCTCCTTTATCTGTTTTTATTATACAACGGATCGTATCAGAAGCTGTGGCCGCCGCCACCGCCTCCTCCTCCGCCGCCACCTCCGGAAGAACCGCCTCCTCCGCCTCCGCCGGAATAGCCTCCGCCACCGCCGCCGGAAGAATACTCAACATGTCTGGTCTGGCGGGAACGGGTCTTCTCTTTGGAGAGGACCGCAACGGCAATACCGGTCGTCATTGCCGGCGCAGCATCGGACACAGTGCCCCTGTCCGCTTCCCTCTGGAATGTCAGGAACAGGAAATTCACCAGCAGTGCCACGACGCAGGCGATCAGGGCGTTGGAGATATACTTCATCGGCTGAGCGATCCTGCCGCCTCTTAAGAGTGTCAGAGCCTGTTCATAGACCTGTGAGGCACATTCGTAATACTGTCCTCTGGAGGCATAACGGTAGACATTGTCCGTGATCGTGTTGGCATAAGCCTTGTCGATGATACGGTAGATCGCCCCGTTGCAGTGGATCCAGATGTTCCTTCTGCCCATATCGATCAGAAACAGGATGCCGCTGTCCGTGCCGAACAATGAGCGGTACAGTTTCTTGGCATAGGATCCGGTATCGGAATACTGGCTCACGCTGACGAAAGCGACGTTGCCGTACTCCGTGATCTCACGCATCTTGATCTTCAGCATGTTTTCTTCCTGATCGCTCAGAAGATCCTCCGCATCATCGATGATGATCTGATACGAATTCTCCGCTTTCACTATCGAGAAAGGCAGTGTCAGGATATGAAAGAGCAGTACGACGATCAGTATTTTGGAAAACTTACGCATTGTCATTGCCTCCTTTCCTCGTATAGAAAGACGGAAGCGGTCTGGTGGAAGTCTCATTGTAGCGCAGTATCAGATCGATACTCATCGCACAGGCGGCAAACAGACAGATCAGTCCGCCCAGATAATACCACCAGTCTTCCACAGGCTGCATCGATGCGACGAAGAACGCATACACAACGGCACCCAGACCCAGGAAGCAGATCAGCAGCGAACGCTTGTTTCGCAGATACCTGGCAACATTGATCTGTTTCAGGAATCTGACAAATTCCAGGATCAGGATGAGGAAAGTCATGGCGATCGCACCGGTCTGTGATACCAGCAGATCGAACAGTTCGCCCGACACGGCAAATATGATGATGAACATGAACAGCAGGATCGAATAAAGGATGATCCTGAAGACACCGCTGTCTTTTCTGATGCGCCGCCGGATACGGGAACGCTTCTTTTCCGACATCGGCAGTTCCTTTTCATCATTGAGCAGATAACCCTTGTCAAAAACATGATTCTCCCTGTTCCTGATTTCTGTCAGTTCCTTGTGATAACGGATACCCAGCAGATACAGCAGCAGAGCCGAGAACCAGATGACAAAACGGGAAGTGACCGATACGAACAGCGTCAGCAGCGCAAACAAGACCGCTGCGCCGATGGCCGTATAGACCATGAACACGTTCATGTCTGCCGGCAGGTCGATATGGATCTTTCCGCTCTGACCGTTGACGACCGCATAGGCGACACGGTTTTCCTTTCTCCAGGTCAGAAACCACACCGGCAGGAAAATGGTATCTTCTCCCGCATATTCGGCACCCAGGAATTCCTTCAGTTTGTTTCTGCGGTGAGGCAATACCGGAGTGATGCCGTGCAGGTCATCCTTGAGATCTTCGACTGCGACCTGTGCAGCCTTATCCAGGACCTCATCCTTATAGGTCTGACCGTCGACATTCGGTGCATCCGCATACATGCCGGCCAGATAACCCTGATGATACTTCACCAGGTCCTTCTTGTTGAAAGGAGCGATCTGTTCGGCGATCGTATCATCAAAGTTCCTTGAAGCATCATAAGGGATGCCGTACATGCCGTTATCCCTGATCCTGGCCTTGATCTTATACTCTTCGTAATAATCGTAGCCGCCTCTGGTATAGCTCTTATGGCCCTTGATCTCAAAAGGATCCTCTCTGAAACTGACGGTATACATCCAGTAAGGAATGTAGAAAGGCCTGAACTTATTGATGAATTCAGGATCCTTAAACTCCTTGGGCACATAGAACTTGTCCTTGAGTTTCTTCTGATAGATACTCTTGCACTGGGACTTGCTGATCTTGAAAGGAACGATGTATTTCGGCCGTTTCACACCGCTGATCTCACTCTCCAGGATCGCCTCGCTGCCGCAATAGCTGCAGTAAGAAACCGCTTCATCATTGGCTGAGATCAGCTGGGCACCGCAATTCTTGCAGGTATACAGCCTTGCACCTTCGATGATCGATTCCTCGGCGCTGTTATTACGGTCGTAATCTTCGACTTCAAAGACGCCGGAACAGTGAGCACATTTCAGTTTCTGTGTCTTCACATCGAAATACAGTGTTCCGCTACAGTTGGGACATTTCATTGAACACCTCCTGTCTTTTATCCGGTCATGATCAGATAGACTGACATGACAAACATCAGGGTAGGCAGACCAAGCAGCAGCATGCCCGCCCAGAATTCTTCGATTTCAAATTTCCTGAAAAAATCAATGAAAGATCTGATATTGGCTTCACCTTTTTTATCTCTGATCCTTCTTCTTTTCCCGTTCGGTAATATCTGTTTCACCACCGGACAGTCAAAGATATCTCTTCTTAAGAAAGCGATCCAGAAAATAAAGGTCATCGGAACAGAGATCACCAGCCATAAACCCGCATAAAGCAAATGCAGATCTGAAATCAGCAGATCCCTGCACCACTGGAAGAAGATCGCCAGCAATGCACTCATTGCATTGAACAGTATGATCCCGATCGTATAGAAGATGATCCTGCTGAGCGGGAAGAAAGAGATCTCGACATTGACTGTTCCCTCTTCCGTCTGTTCACGGAATACGGGCCTGATCTGTTTTTCTCCCTTTCCGCCTGGATCGGAAGTATAGACCTTCAGCATCGGATGAGACGATCTGTCCTGACCGAACGCCGTAAAGGCAATACAGCCGACCACGGCCATCGTCAGAAGACCCAGTTCCAGATCCTTTGACCAGAATAAGGCGATCAGTCCCAGGATCAGCATCGTCATTAACGGTTCGACAAACCAGAAACGGTTGACATCGATTGTCTCATTGAGCGAGACTGCGATCTTTCCGCTCTGTCCGTTGACCGCCACATCCAGACCCGGTTTCCTGATCACATACATCGGAAGCAGCAGAGGCAGTCTTTCCAGTTCGCCGTTATCGGCATGGATCGAAATACCTGTGCTGTGCATGGCCTTTTCGATCGGCTTCCGGCAGTCCTTTGTCACCTCTTCTTTGCTTCTTCTCAAAAGCTCCTGATCATCGATATCCTGTATCTTGACTTTGTGATCCGCCACATAGCCGAAGTTGAAATCCCGGCATTCTTCAAAATCAAAAGGTTCCGCCGCATCCAGTACCTCATTATTGAGCTGTCTGCTGGCATTGACAACGATCTCATCGACATAGGATCCGCAGCGATACGTCCTTTCCGACATGTCCCTGCTGATGCTGCATTCGATCGGGCCTCTGACAAACTGGTAAGGCAGATAATAAGCCTCCAGATCATCGATATGTTTCGACAAAGCCTTCTTTACCTTCAGACTGGCTTTTGTCCGGTTCCATTTCTTCAGTTTTTCCCTGGCATCTTCCAGAGAGATCCGAAAAGGAATGATGCTTTCGGGAAATGCATCGTTTCCCGTATATTCCCTGCGTACCAGACTTCCGCCGCAGAAAGAACAGGTCCCCAGCGCTTCGCCTTCCCTGACGATCACTTTCGCACCGCATCCCGGACAGGAATAAAGAAGCGTTGAAGAAAGCTTCACATCTTCTTTCAGTTTCTTCTGACGGAGCTTCTGCCACTGTCTGCTTTTATCCAGCTGTTCACCGGGAGAAGTATCCGATCCGCAGAAAGCACAATGATAAACACGGTCGGCAATATCATACCGGGCGGCTGATCCGCATTGCGGGCATATCAGATGGATGGGATTGCGACCCTGTTTGAGCAGTTCTTCTTTTTCCATAATAAAATGATCAGAATATCTTCTTTTCTTCATTTTAACAAAAAACAGGTCCCGATACGAATCAGGACCTGCATATACGATGATAAAGTGATCTTTACAGGAAGGAAGAACCGCCGGTCACGATCCAGCATGCCAGCATGGCCGCCACCAGCGCGCCGGTATAGACCTTGCCGGTCTTGCGGTAACAGTAGGTGCATAAGATCGAGAAGAAAGCGACCTGCGGCACGAAGAGGATCAGGATCGACATGAACGGCCCGCCGAACGTCGAACCGAAGCACACATCAGCACCCGGTCCGATGCCCATAAAGAACGGGATATACTCCAGCAGTACGATCAGCAGTACACCGCCGGCCATCATGATGAAGTTGCGCAGCCATGTGACAAGGAAGCCGAAGATGCCCTTTCTGTAAGTTGCCTTGGAACGCATATCCTTCATGATCTTGGCGTTGTTGAGCATATAGAAACAGATGAAGAACGGCAGATAAACCGCAAACTGCAGCAGTCTGATCCCGTTGAACGGTCTGAAGAACGGCCAGATGAAACGCAGATCGAGATCAAAGACCAGCGTATAGATGAAGTTGATCACGTAGACAAACAAGAACATGCATACCGACAGAACTGCGGAACCGCAGAATCCCGGCAGATCGAACTTGTCTCTGGTGACATGATTCTTCTTGTCTTTGATCAGTCTGATCAGGTTCGATATCAGCATGATCACAATCAGCAGTCCGTACCAGCTGATGAAGCCGTTTCCTACCGTCATGCGGAAGATGTTTTCAGGCAACGGCAGCAGTGCATGGCCCAGCTGAGTCATGAACGGGAATGAGAGTCCTGACAGAAGGATCGTCAGGATACCGCCTCTTAGCCTTGCTCCGTACTTCATGATATTCTCTTCGCTGGGCATCTTGGTCTCAACATCCGAGAACAGATAGAACTGCAATAACCAGTCCATGAAAGCCATCATCGCAAACAATACGCACAGCATCGCTCCTAAGACACAGTATTCCTTGATCTTGGCATTGATCTGATCATAGGCGATCCTGGTCGGCAGCTTGATCGCATCATCGAACCACTTCAAGGCGACGGCAAGGCCGTTGAGGTCATGTGTCGTCAGACGGTGGTTGGTATTCAAGAGTTCCATCCTTCTGGCACTTCCGTCCTCAAACTTGCCATACGTCGTATTCCAGGCTGCCTTGTCGGCACTTGTACCCAGGAACTTGTAACGAAGAGGTGTCCTTAACAGCTCATCCGTCACGTTGAGCTTGTAGTCTCTGAAATAAGAGAACTCATCATACTTCGCCTGCAACAGAAGGACATTGCTGAACTTGATCTTGTCGGCATCATAGGCATCATCTGTGAACAGTTCACCGCACTGCAGCACGATGGCTTTCGGTGCGATCGCCGTATTGGCGAAATCAGCCGCTACGCTCCAGCTGGACCAGGTACCCATGGAATGTCCTGATACCGCCATGCGCGTATTGTCGACATAAGGAAGTTCAGAGAGATACTTGTAAGCAGCAGAACCGCCGCAGCTGGAATCATAGATCGCATTGCCGTCGCTGTCCTTGGAATAATGATCCTTGAAGAAAGACAGGTTGGAGAAGTTCATCAGAAGACGGTAACGTATCGTTCCGCCGATCTTGGAGTAAGTACCTTCCGCTTCGGAATCATTTCCGTAGTTGACGGAGACCTTGTGATTGACATAGCCTCTTTCCTTGAGACCGATCGTCGAAGAACCGTGCCCGTACTCATCCAGACACAGTACGACAGCCCCTCTTCTGGCCAGTTCGATGGCATAGGCCGCACAGGTCTCATGGTCATTCTGATAGCCATGCAGAAGCAGTACTGCCGGAGCCTTGGAAGTATTGGTGGCGGTCTTCGGCTTATAGAGTTTATAAGTCAGTTTCCCGTCGCTCAGCCTGATCGAACCGTCGACGATCTCGACGTTTCCCTCGTCTTTCTGTATGCGGTCCGCATAATACATCAGTCCTGTTGCACCCGCAAGCAGGACGATCACTAACAGTAAAGATACGATCTTTTTCATTGTCCCTACCTCATGATATTTCGATATTCTTATATTTATTATGACACAAAGCCATCCTATTAAAAAAGGAACTCACGTTCCTTAATGGATATTCCATTTCTTCTTCATGAACATGGCTATCAGGAACAACGTTCCCGAAGAAATCAGGCCGGTAAACAATCCGCTGACACTCTTCTTCACAATCGCCAGAATGACGGCAACAAGAAAACCGAGGATACTTTCAACAAACAGGAAGATGCATAAGATCCTGATCCCTGTCGGAGCGTTGCCTGCAGTTCCGCTGCTTCTGAAGGCCTTGGGCAGACCTGCGATCATCATGCCCAGAAGGTTGGGCAATGCACCGAAGATGATGGCGATCGCGATCGCTTCAAAAAAGATCATGAAACCGGAAGCGACTCTGACTCCGTTGACATAATAAGCATAATGGCCGGCGCCTGTTGAACTGCCGAAAGCACCGAAGCCAAGGATCAGACCGCAGATCAGACCGATCACGACACCGGCCATGATGAAACCCTCATGTTTCTTTGAATGGCCGATCGCTGAAAGAACAAGAGCAGCAAGCGCACCGAGCAGATAGACTATGATAAACCAAGGCATAGATTACCTCCTATAGGATCATTTCACAAAATAAGCGGCAGAGATGGCACCGGGTCCGGCATAGGTACCTACGGTAGCACCCACATAAGATAAAGGCAGATCATCTACATCACCGAAGAGGTCCCTGTTTCCTTCCATGAAACCGTTGATGTTGGTGTCATCGGTCCCCGAATAAGCAACAGAGAAAGGCATATCCAGATCGATACCGCCCTCTTTTTCGATATATTCCCTCATCACCTTGTAGCCGTTCTTCATTCCCTTGACCTTGCCCAGAACATCGACCTTTCCGTCGGTGATCGTGATGATCGGCTTGATCGAAAGCATGCCGCCGACAAATGCAGCAGCCGATGAGATTCTTCCGCCCTTCTTCAGATTCTCCAGTGTGGCGAATATGGCGATGATCCTGACCTTCTTAAGCGCTTCATCCAGCAAAGCCATGATCTCATCTGCGCTCTTTCCTTCTTTGGAAAGTCTTGCGGCATATTCCGTCAGCACTCTTAAACTGATGCAGAAATGTTTGGAATCAAATACCTTGACTCTTCCGTCAAACTCCTTTGCGGCAAGTGTCGCACTCTGGAAACAGCCTGACACACCGGATGAAATGGAAATATAGACCGCTTCGCTTCCGTCAGCCGTCTCTTCCTTGAAGACCTCTGTATACCTGAACGGCGTGATCTGTGAAGTCTTCGGCAGTTCTTCGCAATTCTCCAGTTTCTCATAGAATTCATGATTGGAGATATTCACTCCGTCCTCATATTCTTCATCTCCGAAACTGAATATCAGCGGTATGACTCTCACACCCAGCTGCTTCGCATATTCCTGAGATATATCGCTTCCTGAATCTGTAATGATTTTAACGCTCATTTTAATCTCCCCCGGACAGAGATCTGAATCTGTCCTTCTTCATTATAACAAAAACTTCCGCAGCGCCTTTGACAGGATCGCCGCTAAAAAAAGAATCTATTCATCATAGATCCTTGTTTTCGAACTGGTGGACACTAAGGGACTCGAACCCCTGACCCCCTCCACGTCAAGGAGGTGCTCTCCCAACTGAGCTAAGTGTCCGGCTGTGCCTTTACATTATATAACAAAATCTTCTTCTTTCCAATGAAATAATGATTTTTTTATCAATTTCCTTTTCATCCCTGCAGTTCAGACACCTGCCGGTAACGGTAAATCCACAGGATCAGCTGCAAAGACATCGTCAGGATCCAGCTGAACGGGAAACATCTGAACAAAACCTCCGGACTGTGATGAGCGGCAAAATAAGTATAGATATAAAACAGACGGAAACCGCAGACACCGATCAGAGTGATGATCGTCGGCGCATTTACCATGCCCATTCCCCTGCTGCTGTTAACGATGACATCCAACAAGCCGTTGAGGAAGAGGAAGAAAGTGACGCAGCGCAGACGGATCATGCCCATGGCAATGATCGAAAGATCATCTGACAGCAGTCCCAGCAGGAATTCACCATTCAGAAGAATCACAAGACCGATCGCAAATGCACCGATCCCGCAGATCAGAAATGTTTTGAAAGTCAGCCCTTTGATCTGCTTATACTCTCCGGCTCCGTATAATCTTGATACGAAAGTCAGAGAAGCCAATGGGAAAGCATCCACGAAGACATAGACATATTCTTCGATGGCATTGGCTGCCGTATTGGCCGCAACAAAATCAGAACCGAAGGAATTGATGCTGGACTGGATGATCATGTTGCTGAAAGAGAAAAGCTGATTCTGCAGTGCCGAAGGAATGCCGTACTTCAGCATCGTCACGACCATATCCTTATCCAGAAGAGAAAGATCAGGGATAAGAGCGATCGTTCCCTTTTCCCTTAACAGTCTCGCGATGATCAGAATCGCACCGGTAAACTGCGAGATCACAGTCGCCCAGGCAGCTCCGATCACACCCATGCAAAAAACAGCGACAAACACATAATTGAGGATGACGTTCAAAGCACCGGCGATCGCCAGATACAGTGTCGGGATCCTGGTGTTCCCGTCGGCCCTCAGAACCGATGCACCGAAATCAAAAACACCGATGGCGATGCTTGCCAGGAAGAATACCCGCATATAGGATGCTGCCTGCAAGAGGATATCCTCAGGTGCCGAAAACAATTCCAGCATCTGTTTGGAAAATACGAATCCGAATAAGGCGATCCCCGTTCCGAAAAACAGACCGATCGCGATCGCCGAAAAGACAGCTCTGGGCAGTTTCTCAGAATTCCTGGCACCGATCATCCTGGAGATCAGGACATTGGCACCCAGAGAAAGACCGTTGAGTCCCCAGTTGAAAAAGATCGTAATCGGTGAAGTGGCACCGACAGCAGCCAGACCTTCATTGCTGACATAGTTGCCGACGACCAGTGTATCCGCAAAGTTGAACGTGATCTGCAAGATGTTCGCCAGCATGATCGGCCAGACAAAAAACAGGATATCCCTGACTGATATCTGATTTTTTCCTCTGTTTTCTGTTTCTGTCATATGCATAAGCTTACTCATCTATTATATAAGAAAAATCCCGGCATTCATTGCCGGGATTTCTGATTTCAGTGTTTTATTCGGGTTTGAGCTGCAGATACAGATTACGGTATTGCGCTGCGGAATTCTCCCAGGAGACATCCTTGCCCATATCGCGGATGACCATCTTGTCAAAGCTGTCGCGGTATTCAAAGAACAAAGTCTTTGCCCTGTTGATCGCATCCAGCAAGAGCCATGCATCATAGCCGTCGAACGTGAAGCCGTTGCCGCTGTCTTCAAACATGTTGTAAGGCTCAACCGTATCCTTGAGACCGCCTGTCTCCCTGACGATCGGAACAGTGCCGTAACGCATTGCGATCAGCTGTGTCAGTCCGCACGGTTCAAACAGTGACGGTACCAATAATACATCGGAAGCCGCATAGATCCTGTGTGCCCTGTCCTCATCGTACATGATGTTGGAGCAGACTTCACCCTTATAGGCACCTTCATAGTATCTGAAGGAATCCTCATAGTAGCTGTCACCTGTTCCCAGGACGACCAGCTGCGTATTGCCGTCGATCAGATCCGGAACGATGATGTTGAGCAGATCAAGACCCTTCTGGTTGGTCAGTCTGGAGATCAGACCGATGACGAACTTGCCGTCATCAACTTCCAGGCCCAGCTCTTCCTGAAGCGCTCTCTTGTTGGCCTTCTTCTTTTCGATGACATCTTCAACGTTGTAATTGGTGAAGATCCTCTCATCCGTTTCCGGATTCCAGATCTCGCAGTCGATGCCGTTGACGATGCCTCTGAGCTTGCCGGAATGATAACGCAGATGCGCATCCAGACCTTCCCCGTAGAATTCAGACTGGATCTCACCGGCATAGGTATTGGAAACGGTCGTGATCATATTCGCATAAGCCAGACCGCCCTTCAGCATATTCGCATCATTGTAGCCCTGCTTCAGTGCATCCTTGTTGAAGACATAATCAGGCAGACCTGACCAGTACCTGACGGTACCGATGTCATAGATGCCCTGGAAACGCAGGTTGTGGATTGTCATGATGGTCTTGGAGTTGGCCAGACCGGTATTCTCAAACATCGTATGCAGATAGACCGGAACCAGTGCTGCCTGCCAGTCGTGGCAATGGATCACATCAGGGATCCAGTTAAGATATAAGAGTGCAGACAATGCCGCCTTGCCGAAATAACAGAACTTCGGAATATCATCCACCATGTTGGTGTAAGGATTGCCGCTTGAGAAGAATTCCTCGTTGTCGATGAAATCATACACGACACCGTCCCATACATACTCCATGATGCCGACATAGAACTGACGTCCGTCCGCACACAGATCCATATAGAACTCACCGCGGTAGACCATCTTCTCCTGGTATACCCAAGGGATGCATTTATAACGCGGAAGAATGACCTTGACATCACAGTTCTGTTTTACCAGTTCTTTGGGCAAAGCATACATGACATCGGCCAGACCTCCGGTCTTGACAAACGGATAACACTCGGAACCGATGAAGGCGACACTTCTTCTGGGACCCAGATCCTGAACGATCTCTTCGGCAGCCGCTTTGACTTCCTCAGCAGCTTCCGTTTTCTTTGCGGCCGCTGTCTTGGCTTTAGTGGTCTTTGCAGCAGCCTTCTTTGCCGGTTTTGCCTTTTCCGCAACCTTGCCGTCAGCTGCAACCATCACTTCAGCCACTGTCTCCTCAGCCTTCGCCTTTCTTGTGACCTTCTTGACCGTTGTTTTCTTTGTCTCTTTTACGGCGTCTTTTTCTTCTGTTTTTACTGTTTTGCTCTTTGTCTTCTTTTCTGTTTTCTTTTCGGACATTCTGTTGTACTCCTCACAATTCAATAAATAACAATTGCACAGCAATCCCTGTGCCAACCTTATTATCTCATTTTTTTCCTCTTTTTTCTCACTCCCGTCTTCTTTTCTTCATATAATTGCTTACAGATCAGATCGTCCCGGTTATTCTCTGTCATCTTCTGTACCACATAGGCAACAGAATCACGAAATGAAAAAAGCTCTTAAGAGCTTTCTCACAGGTCAAAATAATAGACATTCTCTGGCAGCTGCAGTTTTTCAAAGATCCTCTGCCTGATGTATTTCCCGCCGATATGAAGATAGAAATCATTTGCCGGATTATGATCCAGACATCCGATCAGCATCCTTTTTAGACCCATATCTCTCAATTCCTGCATACCGGCTTCGATCATCTTTCTTCCCAGACCCTGTTTCTGATACTCACGCAGAAGATAGATCGCATGAATCTCACCGCACTTATCAGACGCTTCATCTTCACTGATACCCAGATTCATATATCCGATGATCTCATCGCCTTTTTCCAGCACGAACTGATGATCATCCTCATCAAAAAATTTCAGAGAATTCTGAGCTCTTTTGGCTTCGTTTTCATACAGCTGATCCAGAAACTCATCGGAAACGATGCCCCTGTATGTTTCGTTCCAGGCCAGTGTGATGAGATGAGCGACTGCTTCGCAGTCTTCCTGTTTCATTTTTCTGATTTGATATTCCATCTTTTTATCACTATCTGCCGCAGCAGTGTTTGTATTTCCTTCCGCTTCCGCAGGGGCAGGGATCGTTTCCCTTCACATCCCTCCACTTTTCTCTTCTTTCCTGTTTCAGGATCTCCATCACTTCCGCTGCACTCAGATTCTGTTTCAGCAGTTCCAGTGTTCTGTGCAGGGGCTCATCTGCTTCTTCAAAGACCTGATAAAGACCTTCGCACAGTACGTTTTCTCCGTTCCTGTTCCTGTCTTTGATGCAGCCGCCGTTGCAGAAACCAAGATAGGAGCAGGCCTGACATCTTGGATCGTTTGGGATCTTCTTTGCCGCAAAGGCACGCTGTGTTTCGCTCTCACAAAGATCCGCTAAACAATCTCTGCCGATATTGCCTAAAAGATGATTCTCATTCACGAAGTGATCGCAGGAATAGACACTGCCGTCCTGTTCGACGACCATTACATCGCCGCACTCTTTCTGCAGCCAGCAGATGCTCTGCTTTCCTCCGTTATAGTAGTTCAGCATCTCCGCAAACAGCTGGATGTTGCATTTTCCAAGATCCTGATACAGCCACTGATGAAAGACCGTGCACAGGAAACCTCCGTACTGTTTTCCGTTTACGGATTCTTTCTTCAGTACATCGTCTTCATCCTTGTTGACGATGGGAATAAACTGGATCCATCCGCTATCAAGTTGCCGTAAACTCCGATAGACCTGATAAGCATTCTTCACCGTTTCACTGTCGACGGTACACAGAAGATCCGCTCTGATCCCGTATCTTTTCAGCATCCTGATGTTCTCACAGATCCGCTCATAAGTATCGTTCCCGGCCTGATCCTTTCTGTAAGTATCATGGATCAGCTTCGTACCGTCGATGCTGATACCGACATCAAAGTGATTCTCTTTCAGAAAGAGGCACCACTCCTCGTTCAGCTCCAGGCCGTTGCTTTGCAGATTGTTCCAGCACTGACAGCCTTTGGGCAGATACTGTTTCTCCAGTTCCACTGCCTTCTTATAAAAATCAAGACCTCTTAATGTCGGTTCTCCTCCGTGCCAGACAATTGAAAAAACCGGTCCGTTGTAACTATCAAAGTAATTGCGGATCAGTTTTTCAAGTGATTCTTCCGACATGAACTGCTTCCTGC
>JAEEGI010017159.1_pt1 | contig 14893 bp, 18 predicted proteins | sample 8958751 | NCBI WGS metagenome assembly JAEEGI01 (sample SAMN16246545, study PRJNA631951) | gut metagenome | biome: gut microbiome; feature: rumen; material: KS-attached | host: Bos | place: Iran: Karaj | collected 2018-10
CAGGTCATGATGACCATCGGCGGTTCCCACGCGAACGAACTGGTCGAGATGGGCCTGATGGAATACGGCGAGAACTGCGTCATCATCAAGCCGTCCTATCAGCAGCACTACGACATCCCCAAGTCCGTCAACATGGAGACCCGCATCGTCAACCTGGATCTGGACAACGGGGCAAAGCTGGATATGGCTGCGCTGGACGCCGCCTGTGACAAGAACACGAAGATGATCGCGTTCACGAATCCGAACAACCCCATCGGCAACGTGCTGACCGACGAGGAACTGGGCCAGATCGTCGAGATCGCGAAGAAGAACGACGCCTGGATCCTGTGCGACGAAATGTACAGAGGCATGCAGTCCGACACTCAGACGTCCATCCTGGACTACGGTTACGACAAGGCGATCTCCATCTCCTCCACGTCCAAGATGTTCTCCTCCGCAGGCCTGCGCGTAGGCTGGATCGTCTGCAAGGATCCCGAGATGTACGAGGTGTTCAAGACCCGCAGATCCTATAACTCCATCTGCTGCGGCATCATCGACGAGATCATCGCGTCCATCGAATTCGAGAACTACGAAAAGATGTGGGCCCGCATGCGCTCCATCCTGGTCCCCAACAAGGCGATCGTCAAGGAATGGGCGGACAAAGAACCGCATCTGGAACTGATCGGCGATCCCTGGGGCACCACCTGCCTCATCCGTTACGACTACGACGTGGATTCCGAGACGCTGGCCAAGGACGCCATGGAAGACGAGAGAAAGATCCTGTTCGTTCCGGGCGATTACTTCGATATTCCGAAGACGATCCGCGTCGGCTACGGCGCCTTCCGCGATCCGGAAGTGCTGAAGGCCGGTCTGGCGCAGTTCTCCGATTACCTGAAGAAGTGGGAGAAATAAGAAACTGGGCGGTACCGACTGCCTTGCATCGATCAAAAAGCCCCGGCCTAAGCGTCGGGGCTTTTCTTGCGGGTCAGATATTCTGTTATTTGTAAAGATTGGGCTCCAGACGCAGCTCGTCGATGATGTCCGTGTACCAGCGGAGCTGATCCAGGAAGATCTGCCGGAGCGTTTCGTAATCCGGTTTCTTTTTCCCAAGTTCGAAAAAGTCTTCTCCGCTGTTGACGGCGATATGGAATTTGCCGTCGCGGAGGAAACTCATATAAATAATGCCTTTGTTCTTTTTCTCCAAACTCAGGATGTACTCCATCATATGCGGCGTAAGGACGTAGAACGCTTCCTCGGGATCGTCTGCCGTGACGACGAATTTTTCGTTAAACTGTTCGTTCTCCATCCGGATGCGCTGCCTTTTGACGCTGTCCGGCATGCTTTTCGTGATCTGCGACACGTGCACTTCTCCCGACAGGGCCTTGCCGAAATCGCACATGAGCCATTGACCGTCGAAAACGCGCTCGTCTGTTTCCTCGTCGTCGCCTGTCGAAACTCTGCGGGTCAGATCGATATCGCTCATCTTCAGCAGGAGGCCCTTGTATTCGCCGTTGATGAAGTCGCTTCCCGAGATCTTGTCATAAGGCTGCGGAAGGACCATGTGAGAGGATACGATGATCTCGTCGGAAAGTCGGTAAGGCGCCGCATAGATGGCGTTGTCGAGCACTTCGTTCACGATGCCGTTCACGATATCGCCGCTGATCGTATTTTTGATCTTGATCTCGCTTCGCATCATGAGCAGTACGCCGATGATGACAGGGATGAGCATCAATACGCCGAACAGGTACTTGCCAAGGAACAGCAATACGATCATAACGATGATGCAGACGATGGAAAAGGCCATCGCCGCTCTCGATTTGCTGCGGTTGCTTTTCAGCGAAGATGAGATCTCGGAACTTGTCCTGTTGGTTTGCGTATCCATGGCGAACCTCCTCGTATCAGACTGTCATGGAAACAGAGTCGTGCTGTTCTTCGTCCGCGGAGAAAAAAGCTTTGGGCTGGCGGCCGCCTGCCAGCAGAGAGGCCGGAAAGACCGCGATCGCGGTGTTATACGCGGTCACGTTCGTATTATAGAGGCGCCTGGATGCCTGCAGGTGTTCTTCCGCGTCGCGGATGCCGCTCATCAGCTTCATGCAGACGTCGCTGGCGCGCAGTTCCGGATAGCCTTCCACGACGGCGAACAGACGGTCCTGGAAGCCGTCGATCTGTACTTTTGCCTCATTCAGTTCTTCTACGCTCATGCCTTTGCGCAACTGGACGATCTGGGTAAAGATCTCTTTTTCGTGCGCCATATATCCCTTCGTGACCTGGAGCAGGTTCGTCAGAAGATCGTAGCGCTTCGCAAGAGCTACTTCGATGCCGGAAAGCCCTTCCTCGACGCGGATCTCTTTCGCGACGAAATCGTTCCTCGTCCGGATGCACCAGCCGGCGGCCAGCAGGATGAGGAGAAGGGGGCATATGAGGATCAGGGTGTCTTTCATAAGCGTGTGTTCCTTTACTCGTTATTCTCTAAAAGTATTATAACTTAATAAATAGGGAGTAAAACAAATTTCTGTTTTTGCGTTGCTGTCAAGAAAAATGCTTGACAGCCTTTACGCCACGTGTTAGTATACTCCGGTATGAAGAGCAGTCTGGACAATTTATACGAGATGAGCCTGCTGGCAGACTTCTACGGCGCGCTTCTTTCTCAACGGCAGCAGGACGTTCTGCGTCTGTATCACGAAGAGAACTGCAGCCTGCAGGAGATCGCGGAAGAACTGGGGATCTCCCGCCAGGGCGTGCACGAAGCGCTCAAAAAAGCCGAGAAGTCGCTGCGCGATTACGAAGCGAAACTCGGACTTGTCGTAAGATTCCAGTCGCAGGAGCAGGTGCTGCACAGCGCCCGGGAATCCGTAAACGCTCTGCTGGCGGACTGCGGCGATCCCAAGGTCCGGCAGGGGCTGCTCGCGCTGAAGAACGATATCGATTCCATCGAGGAACAGGTATAAATATGGCTTTTGAAAGTCTTTCGGAAAAACTGAGCGGCGTCTTTAAGAAACTGCGCGGCAAAGGCGTTCTCACGGAGCAGGACATCAACGATGCGATGCGGGAAGTCAAGCTGGCGCTGCTCGAAGCGGACGTCAACTATAAGGTCGTCAAGGAATTCGTCGCCGACGTCAAGGAAAAGGCGCTGGGCGAAGAAGTCCTGAAGAGCCTGACCCCGGCCCAGCAGGTCGTGAAGATCGTCAACGACGAACTGATCGCGCTTATGGGAGGCGGCAGCAGCAAGCTGACGTATTCTCCCAGCGGATTCACTACGATCCTGATGGTCGGTCTGCAGGGCACAGGTAAGACCACGACCTGCGCGAAGCTCGCCTCCTACTTGAAAAAGCAGGGCAAGCACCCGATGCTGGCCGCCTGCGACGTGCAGAGACCGGCAGCCATCGACCAGCTGGAAGTCGTCGGCGGACAGGTGGACGTTCCCGTGTTCTGCGACCGTACGAGCAAAGACCCGGCTGACATCGCGCTGCGCGCGAAGAAAGAGGCGGAACGCAAAGGTCTGGATATGCTCATCGTCGATACGGCAGGCCGCCTGCACGTAGACGAAGCGCTCATGGAAGAGCTCAAAGAGGTCAAAAAGGCGGTCAAACCGCACGAGATCCTGCTCGTCGTCGACGCTATGACCGGCCAGGACGCCGTGACCGCTGCGGAAGCTTTCCACGAAGCCATGGGCATCGACGGCATCATCATGACGAAACTGGACGGCGACACCAGAGGCGGCGCCGCTCTCTCCGTCAAGAAGGTCACCGGCAGACCCATCAAGTTCATCGGTATGGGCGAAAAGCTCGACGCGCTCGAACCGTTCTATCCGGACCGCATGGCCAGCCGCATCCTCGGCATGGGCGACATGCTGTCCCTGATCGAAAAGGCTCAGGAAGCCGTGGACGAGGAAAAGGCCGCGGAGCTGGAAAAACGCCTGGCGAAGAACCAGTTCACGCTGGAGGACTTCCTGGATCAGATCGGGCAGATCAAGGGCATGGGCGGCCTGGGCAAGGTGCTGAACATGCTGCCCGGCGTGCAGGGCAAGGTGTCCGACGACGATATGGACGCCGGAGAGAAGGAATTCCGCACCATGGAAGCCATCATCCAGTCCATGACCCCGGAAGAACGCAAAAAGCCCGAACTGCTGAACGCGTCCCGCAGAAAGCGCATCGCGGCCGGCAGCGGGGTCACCGTGTCGAAGGTCAACCAGCTCATCAAGAAATACGAAGACACGAAAAAGCTGATGAAACAGCTGAACAACGGTAAATTAGGCAAGAGATTCGGAAGAAGATTTCCCGGATTTTAAAGCATAAATCAGTCAATCGATCAGTAACTATAATTTTGGAGGTAACAAATGGTCAAGATCAGATTAAGAAGAATGGGTGCTCACAAGAAGCCTTTCTACAGAGTCGTCGTCGCGGATCAGAGAACGGCGAGAGACGGTAAGTCCATCGAAGAGATCGGTACGTACGATCCTCTGAAGAACCCCGCAGAGATCAACATCGACGCGGAAGCCGCTAAGAAGTGGCTGGCCAATGGCGCCGTTCCCACCGACACCTGCCGCGCGCTGCTGAAGAAGGCCGGCATCCTCGAATAATCGGGGGCCCGGTATGGTAAGTCTGGTAGAAACGATCGCAAGATCCCTCGTGGACAGCCCGGATGAGGTCATGGTCCGCGAGATCCCGGGCAACGATCCGGGGGTGACTGTGGTCGAACTGAAGGTGGCCGCTTCCGATATGGGGAAGATCATCGGCAAGCAGGGACGCATCGTCAAAGCCCTGCGCACCGTCGTCAAGGCAGCCGCAGTCAAACAGAACAAGAAAGTCGTCGTGGAGATCGTCTCGTAGGAGATCTCCCGGAGAAAAGGCGGGGAAGACCCGTCTTTTTCTTTGCCGCAGCTCCCACGGTAAAGCCCTGATATGATAAAATATTTAGTTAGAAAACTGTCAGGAGAGATTATGGATATCATCAAATTAGGCAAGATCACGGCGCCGCAGGGCATCAAAGGGGAAGTCCGGGTCTATCCGTATACGGATAAGCCGACCCGCTTTTCCGAGATCGAAGCGGTGCTGCTCAACGGGCGCCGCTGCCGCATCGAAAAAGCGCGTTATATGAAGAATATGGCGATCCTGAAACTCGAAGGGATCGACGACCGCAACGCAGCCGAAACAATGCGCAACCGCGAACTGCTGCTGCCGCGGGAAGAACTTTGGAAACAGCCGGAAGACACGTATTTCGTGGACGATCTTGTGGGCTGCGCGGTCGTTTCCGAAGACGGCGCGCCTGTCGGCACGCTGAAGACCATTCACAGCCGTCCCGCGCAGGATCTCTATGAGATCGAAAGAGCAGACGGTTCTGCGTTCCTGCTGCCGGCGGTAAAAGAGTTTATCAAAGACGTTAAAACAGACGAGAAAATAATAGTAATCCACTTAATTGAGGGACTGTTTTAAAGAATTATTTCAAAAGGCAATCCATATGCGGGGCGAGGGCCATGTGAATGCCGCCGGTTCTTAGCGATTGGCGAGTCCAAGGGACGAAGACAGAGCTTAGAACCGCTGCGAGCAGAGGTAGCGAAAGCGAGACCCGAGTCCGCATATGGATGCCGGGTAAAAATAAACATGAAAGTAACGATACTCACACAATTCCCCGACATGTTCGGCCCGGTCACGAGCAGCATCCTCGGCAGAGCCGCGGAGAAAGGCCTGCTCGAGATCTCCGTCGTCAACATCCGGGACTATACCCTGGATAAACACCGGAAGACCGACGATACGCCGTTCGGCGGCGGAGCCGGCATGGTCATGACCCCGCAGCCCGCCTTCGACGCGCTGCGCGCCTGCGGCGCGGAGGGCAGACGCATTCTTTACATGTCGCCGCGCGGTCCCATCCTGGACCAGAAACTGGCGGAGGATCTGGCACAGGAACAGGAGTTTTTCATTCTGTGCGGTCACTACGAAGGCGTGGACGAGCGCATTCTGCAGGCCTGGAACATGGAGGAAGTCTCCATCGGCGACTATATCCTGACCGGCGGGGAACTGGCAGCGATGGTGCTCGTGGACTGCGTATCCCGGCTGATCCCGGGCGTGCTGGGCAGCGGGGATTCTCTTTCCGAAGAATCCATCTACAGCGGCCTGCTGGAATATCCGCAGTACACAAAGCCCCGCAGCTACGACGGCATGGACGTGCCGGAGGTGCTGTTCAACGGGAATCATAAACTCATCCACCTGTGGCAGTACGAACAGTCCCTGCGTCTGACGGCGCAGCGCCGGCCGGACCTGCTGCAGCGCTATCTGGACAGCAAACCGGACCTGACGAAAGACGAAAAAAAGATCCTGGAAAGGGTGCTGCAGGAAACACAAAGTATTGAATAGAAGCACGAATAATGCTACAATATTTTGTATGAATAGAAGGGGAAAGAGGACAGCCGGCATCATCGTCGCCATCGTTTTTCTGATCGCTGTCGCCGTGCTGTACAGTTATATCTATATCGTTCCGACGGTAACCGGGGCGCTTACGCCGACCGCCATCGCGCAGTACGGGGAGATGCAGACGCTCAACCCGGCGCGCTGCATCGTTTTCCGAACCGAAAAGGTGGTGGAAGCGGAGCAGAGCGGCAATACCGGCTATTACGTGGACGAAGGGCAGAAGACCCGTCTGGGGGTCAAGATCGCGGACGTCTATCCGTCCGACGGATCCGCGAAGGGTTACTTCATGGAGACGACCGGCATCGTCAGCTACTGGTGGGACGGCTTGGAATCGTCGTTCTCCCCGGACATGCCCGAGACGATCACCCTCGATTCTTTCCCGTCGCAGGAAGAAGGAGCGGAGCCTCCTGCCGAGCCGGAATCGATCCGCACCGCATCCAAGCAGGAGGGCGATCCGCTGTACAAGATCATCACCGGCGACGTCTGGTATATGGCTCTGTGCATCGATTCCCAGTACATGGACCGCTATTCCATGGGCGCGCGCATCGACGTGCAGTTCGACCAGGGAACGGTGGACGCGAACATCACCCGCATGACGCAGTACGAAGACTGCTGGGTGGTCATAGCCGAAACGAACCGGTATTATAAAGACGCCGCGAAGCTGCGCTACTGCGACGTCACGATCATCACGGAAGACAACAACGGTCTCATCATCCCGACGTCCGCGCGTGCCATGCAGGAGCAGGAAGACGGCACGATGCTCGAAGGCGTCTACGTCAAAACGATACGCGACGATTACGTGTTCCGTCGCATCCAGGTGCTGGCGGAAGACGAGGAGAGCGGCGAAACGCTCATCACACCGGACAGCTTCTACGAGAAGGACGAGAACGGGGAGAGCGTGCTGGTCGCCACCGTAGACGTGTACGACGAAGTGCTGCGGGACGCAGGCGGTCTGAGCGACGTCACCGTGACAGACGAAGAGGAACCGGAAGAGGAAGAGATCGTCTTCGAATGGGAAAAGACGAAGGAAGAGCCTGCTCCGGAAGCGCCGGCAGAGCAGCCGGAAGAACCCGAACAGACTGTGGAACCTGAAGAAGGTGAATAACACATGAGCATCACACAGAACATCGAAGAGATCCGGGGACGCATGGCGCAGGCGGCCGTCCGCAGCGGCAGAAAGCCGGAGGACGTGCTGCTGATCGCGGTCACGAAACTGCACGAACCGGACGAGATCGAAGAAGCGATCGCTGCCGGGGTCACGGATATCGCGGAGAACAAGGTCCAGGAGATCCAGAAAAAGTTCGACCAGATCCACTCCCCCGTGAACTGGCACCTCATCGGCCATCTGCAGACCAATAAAGTCAAATACATCATCGACAAAGTCGTGATGATCCATTCGGTCGACAGCGTGCACCTCGCGCAGGAGATCGATAAACGGGCCGCGGCGGCAGGAAAGACCATGGACGTGCTGCTGCAGGTGAACGCGGCGCACGAGGAAAGCAAATTCGGACTGGACCCGAAGGACGTTCCCCAGGTGTTCCGGGAGATCCTGGATTCCTGTCCGAACGTAAAGATCCGCGGGCTGATGCACATCGCGCCGTGGTCGGAGGATCCGGAGGAGATCCGTCCGTATTTCAAAGAAGTCAAAGACCTGTTCGATACGCTGGCGGCAGTGGAGCATCCCAACGCGGACTTCAAATATCTGTCCATGGGGATGAGCCACGATTTCGAGACCGCTATCGAGGAAGGCGCAAATATCATCCGGGTCGGCACATCGATCTTCGGAGAGCGGGATTACAGCAAGAAAATGGGAGGAATGTAACATGGGAGCTTTCAGTAAGTTAAAGGAACTCGTCGGCATCGAAGAGATCGAAGAAGACGAAGAGATCGAAGAAGAGGAAGAAAAAGAAAAGAAACCTCTGCTTCCGCGTCCGGCTGCGCAGCAGCCCGCCGCAAGACCTGCCGCGCCGATGCCTGCCGCAAGCAGCAAGACGCCGCAGACCGCCGGCAGATATACCAGCGCCCAGAAGATCGTCGTCATCGAGCCCCAGGGATTCGACGAAAGCCCGAAGCTCGTGGACAGCCTGAAGGCCAAGAAACCGGTCATCATCAATCTGGAAAATCTGGAGACCGACACCGCGCGCAAGATCTTCGACTTCCTGTCCGGCGCTACCTACGCGCTGAACGGCAACGTCCAGAAGGTCGCGAACAACATTTTCGTCTTCGCGCCGGAGAACGTCAGCGTCGATTACAAGAACAATCAGACGGCGTCCGAAAAGGCGTCCGAAGGATATAAGAGCCCCTGGAGATAAAAGATCATGATCACACCACTCGACATCCAAAACAAGGAATTCAGCAGAGCGGTCCGCGGTTACAATCAGGAAGAGGTCGACCTGTTCCTCGACGAGATCATGGCGGATTACGACAAGCTGATCAGCGAGAATCAGGAACTGAAGCGCCAGCTCGAAGAGACGAAGGGCAAGGTCGAAAGCTATAAGGACACCGAAGGCGCCGTCCTGAAGACGCTGGAAGCGGCGAAGTCCCTGATGAACGACATCTCCGCCAGCGCGGAAAAGAGAGCCAGCATCCTGGTCAAGAACGCCGAACTCGACGCCGACCTCAAGCAGCGTCAGGCGAGAGACAACGTGGAACGGCTGAAGGAAGAAGAGGCGAAGCTGAACGCGAGAGTCACGGCCATGAAGGCGAAATTCCGCAGCTTCCTGGAGAGCGAACTCGAGCGCTTCGATTCTCTGTCCGACGATATTTTCGGCATTCCCGACGGCAGCCTGCTGCGGGACAGCGACGGCACGCTCGCCCGTGCTCCGAAGATGAACGCCGCCGCGTCTTCCTCCGATGATCTGTTCAAGACCATCGTGAACGTGAAGCCGGAAGAATAGCAGCGGAGCAACGCAGTGTTCTGGGTCATTGTCCTGCTCTGCGTCGCCGTCGACCAGTGGAGCAAACTGCAGATCGCGCGGACCATGGAACTCGGAGCGAACCGGGCCCTGATCCCCGGCGTTCTGGATTTTACGTATACCCATAATACGGGGGCAGCCTTCAGCATCCTGACAGGCAGACAGACGTTCCTGATCGTAGTCACAGCCGCGGTCATGATAGTCATGACCGTTTACGTGATCCGCAAGGGAAAAAGTATCTTTCCGCCGGAAAAGATCGCGCTGGCCCTGATCGTCGGGGGCGGCTGCGGCAATCTGATCTGCCGCTGTGTCCGGGGATACGTGATCGATTTTATCAACATCCACATCCTGCCCATTTTTAACGCGGCGGACATCTGCGTCTGCTGCGGATGCGCGCTGCTCGTTCTTTCCGTGCTCTTCCTGGAGCCCCGTTTCGAGAAGGCGCCGGAGAGACCCGATGAACGAAGAAGCGACAGTTAAATTCCTCATAGACGAAGAGCACGCCGGGCTGAGAGCTGACGGCGTGCTTTCTCAGCTTTTTGAAGAGGCGAGCAGGAGTTACGTGCAGAAGCTCATCGCGGGCGGACACGTGTTCTGCGACGGAACCCCTCTTCTGTCGAAAAAGGAAAAACTGAAACAGGGCAGCGAGATCACCATCGAACTGCCGCCGGCCGTTCCCTGTGAAGCCGTGCCCCAGGACATCCCGCTGGATATCGTTTACGAGGACGGCGACCTGATCGTCGTGAACAAGCCGAAGGGCATGGTGGTGCATCCGGCGGCAGGAAACGAGGACGGAACGCTCGTAAACGGATTGCTGTACCATTGCGGAGCGCTGTCGAACATCAACGGCGTCGAACGGCCGGGCATCGTCCACCGCATCGATAAGGATACGTCCGGCTTGCTGGTGTGCGCGAAGACTGACGCCGCGCACCGGGGTCTCGCGCAGCAGATGGCAGACCACGCCTGCACCCGGCAGTACCGGGGCGTCGTGTTCTACGGCATGAAGGAGGAAAGCGGAACGGTCGACGCTCCCATCGGCCGCGACCCGTCCAACCGCCTTCGCATGGCCGTCGTTCCCGGAGGCAGAAGGGCGGTCACCCATTGGCGCGTATCCGAAGTATTCAACGGGTTTACCGAGATCCGCGCCAGACTGGAGACAGGCCGCACGCATCAGATCCGCGTGCATATGGCTTCGATCCATCACCCGCTGCTGGGCGACACGGTCTACGGACCGCAGAAGCAGCCTTACAGCCTGCAGGGGCAGATGCTGCACGCGGAGATCCTGGGATTCCAACATCCGGTGACGGGTCAGTACATGGAATTCAGGGCAGATCCTCCGCAGGAGTATCTGCAGACGCTGGAAAAACTGAGGAACCGAAAATGAAGAGAAGCATGAAACCGGGTACGATGCTGTACCCTCTGCCTGCCGTCCTGGTGACCGGCGGCGATATGGAACATTCGACCGTCATGACGGCTGCCTGGACCGGCATCGTCAATTCGGACCCGCCCATGACGTACGTCTCGATCCGGCCGGAGCGCTACAGTTACGGCATCATCAGGGAAAGGGGCGAATTCGTCATCAACCTGACGACGGCGGACATGGCAAAGGACGTCGACTACGCGGGATGCGTTTCCGGCAGAAAAGAGGATAAATTCGAGAAACTGGGCTTCGTGAAGGAACCCGGAGAGATCGTAAAGGCGCCGATGATCGCGCAGTGCCCGGTCAGCCTGGAATGCCGCGTGACGGAAACAAGGGAACTGGGCAGCCACACCATGTTCCTGGCCGAGATCGTACGCGTCCATGCCGACGAAAAACTGTTCGATGCGAACGACCGCATCTGTCTGGAAAAAGCGGGGCTGCTCGCCTATATCCACGGCGGCTATCTGCCGCTGGGCACCCGCAAACTCGGCACGTTCGGTTATTCGGTCATGAAGCCGAAGACGCAGAAAAAGAAGGCTGCCGAGAGCCGGAAGATGTCCCTGATGAAGAAGAAAAGCAAGCACAGCGCGCCGAAAAAGAAAGAGTCTGTCTTTACGGGAAAGAGCAGACTCGTTTCGAAGGATTAGGATAAGTTTTACGGAAAAGCCGTCTCCGGTCAGGGCGGCTTTTTTTCTGTTCTTCTCGGCTGCGGGAGCTACCTACTTTCATCACAAATTAACCGGAATGCTGTTGGTAAATATTGTAATGGTAAAATATGGTATTGTCAAGGCGATAACCTAAATTTTACCATTTTCTTTTTGTCCGGGATCTTTCGGATCGACCCAGACGGTCCGGTTGTTCGTAAAGATGACCATGCCCGGTTTGGCGCCGGCGGGTTTCTTGACGTAGCGCAGCGGGACGTAGTCCACCGGCACGTTCTGGGAGTCCTTGCCCTTGGAAAACCAGGCGGCAGCGGCTGCAGCCTGATAGATCTCGTCTTCTCCGGGCGTTTCTCCGTTCATAAACAGCACGACGTGGGAACCGTGGATATCCTTGGTGTGCAGCCAGTAATCGGTCTTGCCGCCGACCTTGAACGTGATGTAATCGTTTTCCCCGTTGTTGCGTCCGACGGCGATCTCTCTGCCGCAGGGCAGGATAAAGCGCCGGGGCTTCGGTTTCATTTTAGCGGCAGCTTTCCTGCGGTCCTTCGCCTGTCGGCCCCGCAGATAACCTTCGCGGATCAGCTCGTCCCGGATCAGCTCCATCTCTTCGTAGGAGGACGCCAGAGAGATCTGGTCGCGCACCGTGCTCAGGTATTCGATATCCTTTTCGCATTCTTCGAGCTGGATGAGCTTTTCTTTCTTGCCGGTCTTCGCCTTGGCGTATTTTTTATAATAATTCTGGGCGTTCCGGGCGGGGGAAAAGCGTTCGTCCAGTTCGATCGTCACCGGCTGGCCGTCGTAATAACTGACCACGGTGACCGCCTTATCGCCCGTTTTCGCAAGGGAAAGGTTCGCGTTGAGCAATTCCCCCTTCAGACGGTAAACGTCTGCTTTTTCGGCCTTCTGGATATCTTCCAGAAGCCTTTGTTTCTTCAGCAGGAGCTTGTCCGTCAGCGAGGCGACGCTTTTCGCGAAACTTTCGCTTTTCTGCATCACCCGGTTCGTTTCTTTCCGGTGCGAATAGAAATAATCCAGCGCGTCGCCGGTCTCTTCGAAGGGAACCGTCTCGCAGGCCTGCGCCAGTTTCTTCATGGGGAAGATATGGACGTCCACGGGGCGTCCGTGTTCGTCGCAATAGACAGCGGGAGAGATCTTTCCCGCCAGGACGTCGTCTCTGACCCGCAGAAGCGCAGGGATATCGTTCTCGAATTCGTCTGCGGCGGACGCGCTCAGGCCCTGGATCTGCCGGATATCGGAAACGCTGTTTTCGGCGGCAGTCCAAAGATCGACGCGGTCCTGGGGCGGGGGAGAGACGTACAGCATGCCGGGCAGGATCTGCCGGTAGCGGTTGACGTCGATGGAGATCCTCTTGATCGCGTCGATGATCTTGCCGCTCGCTTCGTCTGTCAGGATGAGGTTGCTGTGTTTGCCCATGATCTCGCAGATCAGCTGTTTGTTTACAGAATACCCCATTTCGTTGATCGTCTCGAGATGGAATACGAGAATGCGCTCCGTCGCCGGCTGGGTCACGTGAAGGATACGTCCTCCCTGCAGATGTTTGCGCAGCAGCATGCAGAAGTTCGGCGCTTCCGCCGGATTCTCGTAGCTCTGTTTCGTATAATGCACGCGGGCGCCCTGGGGCGACGTGCAGATCAGCAGTTTTCTGCGCTGACCCGTCGCGGGAGCGTAGAGCTGCAGGATGACCGTATCCGCCTCGGGCTGCTGCACGCGTTCGATCTTCGCGCCCTGCAGTTCCCTGTCCAGTTGTCTGGCGATGGTTCCCGCCAGAAATCCGTCGTATGCCATAAGATCCTCGTCTGAATTGTTTCTTCCGGTACGTTTTTATGCTAAAATCTTATTCATAATAACACGGATCCGGCATTGCAGCCAAAGCAAATCGCGTGTTGGAAAGAGGAGAATATGGCAAAAAGCATGACAGGTTTCGGCAGAGGCGTCTACGAGGACGAACTGCGCAGCGTAACGGTGGAGCTCCGCTCCGTCAACCACAGGTATTCGGATATCACGGTCAAGATGCCCCGCCGGTATCAGTTCGCGGAGGACGCGATCAAAACGATCGTAAAGGGCGTCGCGCCCAGAGGAAAGATCGACGTGTTCGTTAACGTGGACAACATCGCCGCAGACGATACCGCCGTCGAACTGAACCCCGCGCTGGCAAAACGGTATTATGAAACGCTGCAGACGCTGCGGCAGGAGATCCCTGAACTGGCGGGCGAACCGACGCTCGCGATGATCGCGAATTTCCCGGACGTCGTAAAGACCGGCGCCGCGGAAGAAGACGAGGAGCTGCTGCTGAAAGCCCTGAGCGAAGCGACGAAAGACGCTGCCGCGAATCTGGACGCCATGCGGGTCACGGAAGGGGCGAAGCTGATGGAGGACATCCTGCAGCGCGGCCGCCTGATCGAAGAAACTGTGGGCGGCATCGAAGCCTATGCGCCCGAAGTGGCGAAGAACTATACGGCGAAACTGAAAGAGCGCATTCAGGAGCTGCTCGGCGGAGACGTGGCCATCCCCGAGGACCGCATCCTGCTGGAAGCGGCCGTCTTCGCGGATAAATCCAACATCACGGAGGAGATGGTCCGCCTGAAGAGCCACTGCAGCCAGCTGCGCGCCATCGCGGCGGATACGTCCGGGCCCATCGGCAAGAAACTGGATTTCCTCGTGCAGGAGATGAACCGCGAGTCCAATACCATCGGTTCCAAGGCCAACGACATCCATATCACGAACGACGTGCTGCTGCTGAAAGCGGAGATCGAGAAGATCCGCGAGCAGGTGCAGAATATCGAATAATCTCTTGCGGATCGCCTGTAAAAGATATATACTAAATTGTTTCGATGAGGAATAACGATGAAACAAGGTAAACTGTTCGTATTTTCCGGCCCGTCCGCCACAGGAAAGGGCACTATCTGCAGAGAACTGCTGAAAGATCCGGATACCTGGCTGTCCGTTTCTCTCACGACCCGCGCGCCGCGGGAGGGAGAGGAACACGGCGTCCACTACTATTTCGTGACCCGCGAGGAATACGACAGAACGGTGGAGGAGGACGGTTTTCTGGAACACGCCGAGATCTACGGCAACTGCTACGGAACGCCGAAGCGCTACGCGCTGGAGCATATGGCTGCCGGCGAGGACGTCATCCTGGAGATCGAGATGCAGGGCGCGCTGCAGATCAAGAAGGCGTACCCGGAAGCGGTGCTGATCTTTGTGCTTCCGCCCAGTCTGAAAGAACTTCAGAACCGCATCCGCAAGCGCGGATCGGAATCGGAAGAGCAGATCGCGGCACGGATGAAGACGACGCTCTCGGAGATCGAACTGCTGCCGGAATACGATTATTTCCTGGTCAACGACGACCTGGACGAGGCGATCGCGACCGCCCGGTCCATTATGAAGGCAGAACACTGTAAAACCGCGGGGACCGCGCAGGCCCTGATCGACAAATACAAGGAGGAACGCTAGATGTTATTATATCCGTCCGTAGACCTGCTCAAGACGAAG
>JAEEGI010017160.1_pt1 | contig 14893 bp, 16 predicted proteins | sample 8958751 | NCBI WGS metagenome assembly JAEEGI01 (sample SAMN16246545, study PRJNA631951) | gut metagenome | biome: gut microbiome; feature: rumen; material: KS-attached | host: Bos | place: Iran: Karaj | collected 2018-10
ATTATCTTTGAACAATACGTAGGCGAAGACTCGGACGATACAATCCCTTTCTATAATATTGATAATGGTGTTATTCCTTCACCTGAATATGGTCTGGAAGACATTCTCGATGCCGGTTCGACGGAGCGTTTGCGTGCTTTGTGCGCGGATGAATTGACAAGAATACCTGCACATTCTTTTGGCAAGGCTGAAACTATACTTAAGTCTATCAATGCGAGACTTGACCGTATGCCGGAATGGAAAAGATATGTCTATTCACTTAAGAACTTTAATGTAGAGAAGAATATCCTAAATGGCGGTCTCTATATGAGACAGGATGAAGATAAAAATCTTTATCTGTATATCCGTAGCGTATATGAGGATGAACGTGCGGTTGAGGAAGTGTTCAGGGCACTTGCTGACAGAGCTGATATTGAACTTAAAATTCCTATTTCACCTGAAAAGTTTAAGAAGAACCTGAAGAATGAAAGTTCAAAACTTCTTGATAAAGAGGATACTGCCGAGAAGTATGAGTTTATTTTGGATAGACAGGCTGAGGTCTGTATGCAGATCTTCAGGAAGCCTATTTGCGTTTTGTCGGGTGCGGCAGGTACAGGTAAAACAACAGTCATAAAGGCTATTCTTGATAATATTGAAAGAGTACATGGAGCGGGTACAAGCTTCCTGCTCATGGCACCTACAGGCAAAGCTGCAGAGAGGATAAAGGTTCAGACTGGAAAACCTTCATCGACAATTCATTCTTTTTTAGCGAAGAACGGATGGCTTAATAAGAATATGACCATGAAGAGATCTGGCGGAAAAATGAGCCAGGATGTAAATACGCTTATTCTTGATGAGTGTTCAATGATTGACTTGAATCTGTTTGCTACGCTGATCCGTGCAGTGAACTGGAACAGTGTACAGCGTCTTATTTTGGTCGGTGATCCTAATCAGCTCCCACCTATTGGAAGAGGCAAAGTGTTTGCCGATGCGATAGATTGGCTTAAGGGTAGCGATGAGTATTCAGATAGCGTTGGTGTTTTGACGGAAAACATCAGACAGCTCGTAAACACCGCTGAAGGTAATGGTACTGGAATCCTTGATTTGGCTAATGTCTTTATACAGGAAAAACAGACCACGGGCGAGGATGTAGATGCCACCACTAAGCTGAAACTGGAAAAAGAAGAGATATTCACAAAGGTTCTTGAAAATGGCAATGGTGATGTCGATAAGGATTTGAGCGTTTATTTCTGGCAGGAACAAGATAATCTTGAAAAGTTGCTTCAGGACAGGCTTGTGACTGATATGAAGACTCTTACCGGAAAGAGTGCTGATAACGAAAAAGAGGTGCATGATCTTTGGACGGAGGCTATAAAAGATGCTCCGGAGAGATTCCAGATAATATCTCCATATAGAGGAGAGTTTTACGGAACTATGTCGATTAATACATTCATGCAAAGCGCTTTTAATGGATATTGGAGTAGAAGGCTTTCGGTGGATGGCATCGGACTGTATGACAAGGTTATCCAGATTCGTAACAGACCTGCTTCTGATAAGGCATATGTTTACGATTGGAGTACAAGAAAACGTGGAAGACAGGAAGTATATAATGGCGAGATTGGTATGGTTTCCCCTATGCCATATGAGGCAAAAAATATTTCATGGATGACAAATATCCAGCATTTCCAGTGTAAATTCTCTGGGGGATCAAGATCTAATTATAGTTATATATATGGTAAGTATCTTGGTAAGGATGAAAAGGGAAATTGGATTCGTGATCAGAAAGTGACAGACAATCTTGAACTCGCATATGCTATAAGTGTCCATAAGTCACAAGGATCGGAATTTGATTATGTGTATATCGTTATTCCAAAGAGAGATACTCATCTTTTGACTATGGAGCTTCTTTATACTGCACTAACAAGAGCTCAGCGTCATGTGACTGTATTCCTTCAGCAGGATATTAGTACGCTGACAACCATGAGTCATGTTGAAAAGTCTGCTGTAAGAAAGATAAATTCTTCTATATTTGAATTTAATCCTTTACCGGATGAGCTACTTTATAGTGGTGACTGGTATAAGGATGAGAAGAAACTGGCTACGTTATCCCAATACTTTGTTCGATCTAAATCAGAAGTAATCATAGCAAACATGTTAGTTTCAGAAGATGTCCCGTTTGTATATGAAGAACCGCTTTACGCCAAGGATGGTACGATGTATCTGCCGGATTTCACAGTAAAGTTCCGCGGCGAAATTTATTATTGGGAGCATGTGGGTCGATTGGATCTGCCTGATTATAAAGCACATTGGGAAAAGAAGGAAAAGTGGTATAATTCTCATTTCCCTGGAAAATTGATAATAACTTACGAGGGAAAAGATTTGTCTATTGATGCAAAAAAGATAATTGAAACCTATAAATGATAAATTGAGATTTTAACGCGGATATAAGGGAGAGAAAATGTGTGAAAATAAAGAAAATACCACAGATTCGAAATTTACTAGTTATATAAATGAAGATAACAGAATACAGATTATTAACTCGGATATAGAATTGATAGATAAGGTATTGTTGTCTAATGATGTGACGGAAGTGAAAAATACGCATATTCGATTGGATGGAAAATACCAATCATGTATTAAAAATTGGGGTATGGGAATGTATGGATTTGTTTTGAATCATGGCTTTTCCTATAATTATACAGGAATAGATTCTTTGAAGCATAACCTAATGCTTATGCAGTCTAAACTAGAAGCGTTCAAGGAACAGTGGAATGTTGATGATTCCTTGTGCTGTGATAATAATGGTGTAAATGTTGTTGTAAATAATAATAATAAAATTGATATAAACGTTTCTTTTGAACAAGCACGTAGTGTGATTGAAAACATGCCAGGACTTACAGAATTTGATACAGAGCAAATAATAAATAGAATCAATGAATTAGAAAATATATCTGAGGAAAAAATTTCAAAAAAGAGTAAATGGGAAAAAATCAAGCCAATATTACTATATGTGATTGATAAAGGGGTGGATGTTGCTGTTCCAATAATTCAGTTAGTTCTACAAAAGAATTTGGGTTTGTAGTAAATATTCACGGTTTTGAATCATGATGATTGTACAAGAAAAGATTGAAAAGGATTCTACATTTTACGCACATACTTTATATTGTAAGAGTAACAGAGTATTTTTTAAACAATCAAACTATAATAATGCAAAGATAAAAACATATGTGAGAAGAATAAATAGATATCAGAGATTGAACAGGCTGTTATAGATTCTATGCGTGATTGGGGTAGCAGATATCCTTATGCCGGATTTGGCGGTAGGTTCGGAAGATGGTTGGTCTCTGATGATCCTAAGCCTTATGGAAGCTATGGAAACGGTTCTGCAATGAGAGTTTCCGCAGCAGGGTGGCTTTATGATTCACTTGATAGGACCAGGGAAGTGGCTGCGGCTACAGCAAGGGTAACACACAATCACCCGGAAGGAATCAAAGGTGCGGAGTGTACTGCGGCCGTGATCTATCTTGGAAGAACCGGAGCATCCAAGGAAGAGATTGCGGAGTATATTACTCGTGAATTCGGATATGATTATTCAGAAAGCCTTGAGGAGATGAGAGCAAGGCACAGACACGACGAATCCTGTATGGATGCGTTGCCCAAGGCAATCAGAAGCTTTATGGACGGAACTTCGGTTGAGGATGTTATCAGGAATGCGGTTTCTCTCGGAGGAGATACGGATACGATAGCGGCTATAGCAGGTTCAATGGCTGAAGGATTCTACAAAATGCCAGTGGAATATAAGTTGGAAGTGGATAATAGGATTGAAGAGGATATGAAGCCTGTGCTCAGATTTTTCGATAAGGTTGTGTGTAGTAATATGGTAAAATATTGAGAGATGTAATTGAAGAATATTGTATGGAGTAGATATGGTCGGCAATTATCCTGTTATCACACTTTGCGGAAGTACAAGATTTAAGGACGAATTTATTGAAGCTCAGAAGAGGCTTACACTTGATGGCAACATTGTTATCTCGGTAGGCCTCTTTGGCCATTCGGGTGATAACGAAGTCTGGGAAGGGATGGATGAAGGAACTCTTTCCAAGACTAAGGCAATGCTCGATGATATGCATAAGCGCAAGATAGACATGGCTGATTCAATATATGTTATCAATCCGGGTGGATATATTGGGGAAAGCACAAAATCAGAAATAGAATATGCCATTGATCACGGTAAAAGAGTAGATTATTTAGTTCCGGAACAGTAATCTGATTTTATTTTTGAGGTGTATATGGACGAATTACAACAGGTTTTAAGTCAATCTATGTGGAATATAGCAATGGATATTATGAAGATATGCCTTCTTGCCTTGGCTATTTTGCTTATTCGCATATTAATAATTGCAATTCCTTATTGGAAAAGTACATATTACAGCTCAACTCATAAATCCTTTTTATCCCTTATCTTAAATACCGGAGCATACGGAGAATATTTGACCTATAAATGCCTTCGCAAATATGAGGCTATAGGTGCCAAATTCCTTTTTAACTGTTATCTGCCCAAGGATAATGAGGAAACATCAGAAATTGATGTAATGATGATTTATAAATCCGGTATTTATGTTTTTGAAAGCAAAAACTATAGCGGATGGATATTCGGATCTGAATCAGGCAAGACATGGACACAAACACTTCCGAACGGACGCTCATCCAGAAAAGAACGTTTCTATAACCCGATAATGCAGAATAAAACTCATATCAAGTGGCTGGAAGAGCAGTTGGAAGATACAGTTCCTCTTCACAATATTGTGGTTTTCTCACAGCGTTGTGAACTTAAGAAACTTGATGTTACAAGCGGAGATGTATCTGTGGTAAAACGCGATGCACTTCCGAAATTGATTCGAGAGATGGATGAAAGAATCGGATCGAGATTGGATGATGAGAGTATTACAGCTATCTATGATAAATTGTATCCTCATACTCAAGTATCCGGTGAGGTAAAGGAATCTCATATAGAGAATATTGAGAAGAAATATAAATCCTCATCGGATGATACGTCAGTTACGGAAGATAAAGCTATAAATGAAACAAATACCGGTGAAGATATGATTTGTCCCAGATGTGGAAGCCCTTTAGTACTAAGAACTACTAAAAAGGGCGAAAACGCCGGGAAACAGTTCTACGGATGCAGTTCTTTCCCTAAGTGCAGATATATGAAGAATTTGTAATATGGACTCTACTAAGTACATGATAATTGCCAAAGGCAAGATATGTACTCATCAAGTCAAGGAATGCAGGTATAATCCTAACACTCACCTATATGATTTGACCTATATGAGTGGTGCACGTTACTCCTATGCTTGGAGTAACGTAACCTTTCTACGGAATCCTAATATAATCCCTATTACAAACAGCATTGTTGAGACCGATGATGGAAAGAGATACTCCGATGTAGCACGTATTTATGAGTTTAATGATAAAGGGTTGATATACTATCACTTTTTCTCTTCCGGGAAGGGATATTATTATCGAAAAGCCCAGGTTAAGATCTGCTCTAAAAATGAGGTTAACAAAACCGTATCTGAGAGCACATTTGACTATTTTAAAGAGATATCCGATCTTAGTGAAATCCCCAATGATAACGGCGAAATAATACTTCGAAAATATTATGAGAAAATGCATGGTGTATCTCGCACCTCCGCATTGTATAAATATCTGAATCCACCTTTCCACGGTAAATCTCCTGAGGGGATTGTTCCTGTTTTTCCGTTTGGATGTAATGAAAGTCAGTATAATGCCGTATATAAGGCATTAAATAATCAAATCAGTGTGATACAGGGCCCTCCGGGAACCGGGAAGACCCAGACTATTCTGAATATCATCGCTAATCTTATTATCAATAATAAATCCGTAATTGTTGTTTCCAACAATAATTCTGCTACAAAAAATGTTTTGGAGAAGTTGTCCGATGACAGGTATCGTATGGACTTTATGGTGGCTTCTCTTGGAAATAAGGATAATAAAACCGAATTTGTTAATTCTCAAACAGGAAAATATCCTGATCTATCCGGCTGGGAGATAGGGATGCATCCAGGAATTATGAGAGAATTGATGGATCTTTCCAATAAATTGCACCGAGTATATGAGATCAGGGAGGAGCTGGCAGAACTTAGAGAGAAGAAACATGAAATTGAGCTCGAGTATAAATATTTCGAAGAATATAGTAACCAATCTTTTCCTATAGATGTAAACACGAAATGCAGGCCATTGACCTCGGCAGAGACAATAATGAGATCTATCCAGGAGCTGGGACAGATTATTGAAAAATCACGAAAGGTGGGGAGATGGTATTCATTAAAAAATCGTTTTGTTTACGGAATAGGAAATAAAGCATTTTTTAAATATGATGCGCCCAGAGTTTTAGTCGGACTACAGGATCTATATTATCGGAAGTCAATAGCCGAAATAAATGCGACTCTTGAAGAACTGGAAAAAGAATTGGGTGAGTATCCCAGAAACATAGAAAATCAGGCTGAGCAGGAAGCGCTGAGTTTATTGAAAGCACATATAGAGAAGCGGTACAGCTGGAAATGTGATCGTGAAATCTTCTCTGAGAAGACGCTTTCTTCTAAAGCGAAGAATGTGCAATTTGAATACCCGATTGTTTTGAGTACTACTTTTTCTGCGAGAGCATGTCTTAATCCGGATCAAGCCGAATTTGACTATGTAATCATGGATGAGGCTTCTCAGGTCGATGTGGCAACCGGGGCTTTGGCTCTTTCGGTAGCTAAAAATGCGGTTATTGTAGGAGATTTAAAACAACTTCCTAATGTATTGACTGAAGATACAAGGAAACGGGCAGATGTAATAAGATCCAAATATAGGATCAGGGAAGCTTATGATTTTACAAAGAACAGTTTTCTTAGTTCGATTATAGCCGCACTTCCCGATGTGCCATCAACTCTTCTAAGGGAGCATTATAGATGCCATCCCAGAATAATTTCCTTCTGTAATCAAAAGTTTTACAATGGAGAACTTTTGATCATGACTCAGGACGATGGAAATGAAAATGCACTGAAGGCTATCAAAACCGTCGAGGGAAATCATTCAAGAGACCATTATAATCAGAGGCAGATAGATGTTATAAAAGAAGAAATTCTTCCTAATCTTAATGTATCAAACGATGAGATTGGAATAATAGCTCCATACAATGCTCAGGTTAACCAACTGAGAAGGCAGATTCCGGGTATAGATATATCTACTGTTCATAAGTTCCAGGGTAGAGAGAAGGATGTAATAATTCTTTCCACGGTAGATGATAAGATTGGTGATTTTACGGATGATCCATATTTGCTGAATGTAGCTGTTTCCAGAGCAAAGAAGCAGTTGATAGTTGTTGTATCCGGGAACGAGCAGTCTGATAATGGGAACATAGTTGATCTTGTTTCATATATCAGACATAACAATATGGAAGTCGTTGACAGCAAGGTATTCTCTGTTTTCGACTATTTGTATTCACAGTACAGAGAACAAAGGTGGAAGTATCTAAAGGATAAGAAGCTAATATCACAATATGATTCCGAGAATTTGATCTATAACTTGCTTATGGATATTTTGAAGGACCACACAGAGTATGGCGTGCAGTGTTTTACCCCTCTCCGAATGGTGGTCAGGGATTGTACTGGGCTCTCTGAAGAAGAAATCAGATATCTGAACAATCCTAATACTCACCTGGATTTTATGATATATAATAAACTCAGTAAGCTTCCTGTATTGGCTATAGAGGTTGATGGGTATTCTTATCATAAAGAGGGAACTACTCAGCATGATAGGGATATGAAGAAAGATCATATCCTTGATGTTGTTGGGATACCTATAGTTAGGCTGAATACTACGGGTAGTGGCGAGAAAGAGAAGATTTTGAATGCTATAGGTTTGAATACTTATGGGGAATAAATGAGCTAAGGGGGCTGCCCCACTAAGTAGAAAACTTTGACCGGGAAATGAGGTTCAGACAGATGAGCTCAATTGAAATCAGGAAGATAAGTATCACAAAACTTGATACAGACGCAGTGGTCAATGCGGCCAATACAGGCCTCTGGGAAGGCGGCGGAGTATGTGGTTTTATTTTCCGCGAAGCCGGTTCCAAGGATATGACTGCGGCATGCCAAAAGATCGGACATTGTGATGAAGGATCTGCTGTAATTACTCCCGGATTTAAACTCCCGGCCAAATATGTGATACATGCAGTAGGACCGAGATGGGCCGGAGGGGATCATAACGAACCCAAACTTCTGTACAGTGCATATAAGCAGTCACTTTTGCTTGCAAAAGAGCATGGTCTGCATTCCATAGGATTTCCACTGATATCTGCAGGAATATTCGGATATCCGGTGGACAAAGCGTGGCGAGTAGCTATTCAGGCTTGTAATGATTTTATTCAGAATAATCCTGATTATGATATAAGGATCATCTTTGCAGTATTGGATGATAAGATCCTTACGACCGGGGAGGAAACTCTTCAGGAGAGATCATTTCAATGAAGGCAGCTGGATCGCTGATTCCGTTGCTCATGGACATATGGCTATGTTGGCAGATGCATTGTTAGATAGGTGCGTAATTACTTAAGAAGACTTGATACACAGTTCGTCCCATAAGTGCAGATATATGAAGAATATTGATAAGTGGGGTTGGTTTCTATGAAAGAGAATCTCAAGGTATTTGGCTTCGAAACATTATATCTTCTGGCCACGTTGATAGTGGCTGCCGGTTCTTTCCTCATTCAGTTGATCGGAAGGTCGTATTCAGGGGAGTGTGGGTTCTTTATTTTCGACGGAAGTGAATATACATACAACATTATTTTCTATAATTTAGGGATGGTAATCTATATCTCATTTATGATCGCAGGATACAGATTCTTCCTTAAAAAGAGGATAGCCGGATTAAGTGGCCCCGGAATAGCAGTGAAGATTGTTTTTCCGATCATAGCGCTTGTTTTTTCCGTATTAATGTTTATATTGCTGTTGGTCGTCGCCTTAATGGTCTTGGGATTTGATAACATGAAGCCAATTTCTATGTTTGAATTCACCTTATTCGGATGGCCTGTAATTTGCATGGGATTCATGATCTATGCGGAAGTTGATGCGATAAAAACTGACACCGGCAGTAAAGATATAACCGATCCCGGAGGTGATGGCAAAACCTTGATCAAGGAATGGAACGAAGTAGTAACAGATGCTGATATAGAAAATCTCAACAAGATATATAATTACTTTGAAGATTCAATGATCGTAAGTATGAATTATATAAGCGGAAACAGTGTTGATGAAACCCTTCACGGTAATATGCTTGGAGATAATGATCTTAAAATTGTTTTTCAGAGGCCGGACAAGGATCCGTTTTCTGTGGAATTATGGTTTACACACACGCGTCAGATGCGTATGTTATTTGTTAATCCATCCGATAAATGTCAGATGGATATTATGAAAGCCAAGGTGTGCAGAAATGAGAGGTCATTGTTCTGGACCATGTGGGAAGACTTTGATCCTGATAATGAGGAACATAAGAACCTGAGTGATGTAGCGTATATAGAGGCTGAAGGCCTTAAATGGAGAGTTTTAGCGTAAATAATGCTTCGGGTTATACTATCCGGAATGAATTTAGGAGGAATCTGTCATGAGCGAAATAGATGATCTTATCAATATGATCGACGGCAAGATGAACAGCGGAGTCAGCAGGCTTAAAGTCGGCTTCAGTGAAGAAGTCGAAGAAGGTCAGAAGAAGGAAGCTTACCACCTTGGCAGATGTGATGTTGGAAGCCCCTGGGCTACCGGAACTGTAGGAAATTGTGATGCCGTTGATACGGATTTACAGGTGAAGTGATTTATTATGGTTAAGAATATTGTCAGAGATCCCATGTTCCTGATGCAGAAGTCTGAGCCTGCAACTGAAGCGGATAAGCAGGTGATCACGGATCTGATGGATACATTGAGAGCCAATCTGGATGTGTGCGTCGGTATGGCGGCAAATATGATCGGAGTGAAGAAGCAGATAATAGTAGTTGCCGCGGGACCGATGATATTTCCTATGGTGAATCCTGTCATCACCAAGAAGACGGGGATGTATAAGACAGAAGAAAGCTGTCTTTCTCTTGAGGGGGTAAGACCCTGTACCAGGTATAAGGAGATAGAGGTGGATTACCTGGATCAGGATTTCAAGAAGCAGCATGGGAAGTACAGCGGATTTACTGCTCAGATAATACAGCACGAGATACAGCATTTCAGCGGGGAATTGATCTGATGGACGGCATTAAATGGATTTTTTTTGATATGGGATCTACTTTGATCGATGAGAGCAGGGTAACGGAAGATTCTGGAAGATTTCCGGAGATGAAGAGAAGGCTGATTTAGAGGCGGAGACTTTATCGGATATAGTGGATATGTTATAATGTTTTCGTTTGATAGACGTGGCGAGGGATGATCAAATCTTGATCAACTTCGCCTGTTTTTTATGGTGAGAAAGATGGGTATCAGAAAAAGTATTCTTTTGAGTGTAGCTGTAGTGATTTTAGTTGCTTTAGCCGGATGCGGGAATAAGATAGATTATTCTCTTCCGGATAATCCTATTGCATTTGTATCCGGTGAATATGTAAATCCTGATGCCCCTGATGATGGGTATATGTCTATAGAGTATAAAGACAGGATTTATATTCCGTACGGCGTGCTTGATGGTAAGCTGGGCGGTACGGATGTGGGTGAATGTCTGGGATATATTGTTCAGGACGGGGAGGTGGTAGAAAGCTCGAGGGTATTTACACTTTCAGAGGATCCTGACTATAATTTTCTGGTAGATTTGAATGCTGAGGGATTTATGGATGTGCCTATGTTTTACCGGGCACTTGATACCAAGGGACAGGATATTGATATCCCGGGGTATATATATGACCAGGGATATGAGGTGTGGAAGTAGAAGTTTCGAGAGGATTGATTAGGTTATGAAAAAGCATTCAGGTAAACTTACATTTGCATATATGATCACTGCTGGAGCGGTTATGGGACTTGGGGGATGTGAACTGACTGATCCCGCATCGGGTGTATATGGACCGCCCGAGAGTCTTGAGTATGAAGATGATACTGATGAACCTATGGAAATGTTGTATGGTCCTCCCGCATGGTTTGATGAAGAGGATGCTGAGTCTGAGGATATAGCCGAAGGGCATTATATTGGTACATTTTACTCGGATGACGGAACGGTTTCCATTGTTCAGGATTTTGATGCGGGCACAGCTGTGATAGTGGACGGGGATGAAGAGATCCCTGTGGAAATATCTGACGGAGTATATGGCCCGCGCATCATGAAGTGTGATATTGACGGCGACGGTGAAGACGAATATGTGATTTCAGAATGTGAGGGCACAGGTACAGGTTTTTCTACCCGTGGTCTTTGCATTATTGAAAAGACTGATTCGGAATATATACTTACCCGTTATGATTGGAATTACTTTGCCGAAATACTTAACAGCAGGTTCAGTTATTCGTATGATCCTGATGAGAACAAATTACGCTTCTATATAGAGAACAGCGATAAAAATTTAGAATTTTTTGTGGCCTTCGAGGGTGATGATAAATTGGAAGAAGTTGTCTTTACAGATATAGTAGATGTTTATTTCGCGGATGGAAAAGTTTACTTATCTGCGGCTTTAGGACTAATCTTCGAAGGTCATGGCTATCCGGATTACGAGCAGGGTATAGAGCCTTATGCTCCGATTACGGTTGATACTGAGTCGGAGATTACTGTCGGAGACTTTACGGTGATATGAGTGACAGAAGCGTCTCCACTGTCACCTGAAAAATGATATACTTAAAGAGGTGCTTCTGAAACACAGATCGGAGGTGGTAGGAATGGTCCTGACTGAGTTTAATGAAGAAGTTTATAAGAAGGGGATCTATGAAGAGGGCGTGAACTATGGAATGACTCAGGGAATTGCTCAGGGAATTGTCCAGGGAAGGTCTCAGGGTCAGTCTGAGATTGTAGAGGCCATTAAGAGAATTCATTCCGGTGCTACGGTGGATGATCTGATCAAGGCGGGATTTGATAAAGAAACTGCAGAGCTTGCGTGGAGCTGCAGATAATATGTGATGGCGGGGGTGATCAAATTGGTCAACCTCGCCCTTTTTTATTTTGGAGGTAGATATGGTTGAGGAGATGATGAAGAGGTTTTCTTTTCCCTACAGGGTATTTCCTGCGGGAACACCTTACTCGGAGATAATGGATGAGTATGACAGCAGGTTTGAAGCGGGGAAGATAGAGGGCTTTGTTCCTGCGTTGATACCTGTGGATGATATTCTGGATGAGTATTGGAATACCATCTTGGAGGAGGATTACAATGCTGAGGATATAATAGCTGCGGCATCATCCGAAGCGGGTAAGGAATTCCTGGATAACAGGTATAAGCAGTATCTTGATGGGTACGGGATATCTGAGGAATCATTCATCGGATCTTTTGACGGGCCCGGACAGGATATTTATGAATATACCGCCATATGCAGAATGGGTACTAATGAAACGGTTCAGACCATCATGGCAGAGGTTCCTGCGACGGAAGCCTGGCAGGTTGTTGCACGTCTTCCTTTCGGTGGATGGAATGAATGCCCCGATATTCAGGACATGGCAAATGTGTGTAAGTACTGGTTCGATAAGTATGGTGCGGTACCCGTAACTATCTCTCATGATGTAATGGAGATGCATGTAAGGGGAGCGCTTTCGGATGAAACAGCACTGGAGCTTGCCAAGGAGCATTATGCATTTACTCCGGACAGAGTAGATCAGTGTACGGTAAGCGGAACGCTGGATGAAGTTGCCAAGTGTATTCAGGAATCCAGCGTGTGGTATTTTTGGTGGGATTAAGTATATACTCATTTGAGGACCGGGGTATTCCCGGAGATGTCATCTTGATGCCAAACGGATAGATCCGGAATTTATATTGATAATATAATGACATCTGAATTTCATTGTGATATTCTACAATGTATATAAACAAAGCACCATTGAAAGGCTAATTACAGATGCTTGCAGTAATTTGTAACACATATCTTTATACAGGACAGCTCGAAGCACAGAGAACATACCACCAGTGCTTTGAATTTTTACGCCTGCATAAAGATAATGTTAACCGGGATTACCGCTATGAATAAAACCCGATTACAGGTAGATCAGTTGATTACCGCTTATCTTGTGTAGGACACGGATAAGCGGTTTTTTTATACAAAGGGAGGTTGTGATATGACTGTACTTAACATGCCGGTAATTGATATGAGAGGAACGGGACTCAGGATCACGCAGCTTAGAAAAGCGTCGGGAAAATCCGTAAGAGATCTTCAGGATATCTTCGGATTCGGTACTCCTCAGGCCATCTACAAGTGGCAGCAGGGGGCTGCAATCCCTTCCATAGACAACCTGATCGTATTATCAGTGATATTCGGGGTATCGATAGAGGATATCATTGTTTTGGAGGATGCGTATCACGCTGAAAGCGCGTAATTGATAATGGATGACAGTGGGGACGGGATGCCGGCGGGACGGTTCTCGTCCCCATTATTTCTGAAATTGTGGTAAAATAACCCGTATGAGTGACCATGCAGAGGAAATCAATCTTGATATCTCCGGTGTTGTGGAGAAAGACGGTAAGAAAATAGCACATATTCGCTTTTCGCGGGGTGAGGACTATGCCGAGGGTTATATCCCGGACTGCATCCTTACAAAGGTTTCGGGATTTACCGAAGAGGAGGCTCTGCAGCTTTCGGATTATCTCAGAGCCAACCTGACCGAATTTAAGAAGCGTGCGGCTGCCATTAATCCTTTGACCGCACTTATGGGTAAGGCTGAAAATAAGAAATAATCGATCAGGATATATTTATGTCTATACTGGGGTTTATAGATAACTATCTGGCGCTGATACTTATTTTGGTGGCCATGACAATTCTCACGAAAAGTGACCAGCCCCCGTTAAGTGACAAAAGGGTGTGTACCCGGTGTCACACGGGGCTAAATATATTAATATATCCTTCCGATATAATAGATGTAGTATGACTGTACATTTATCTGTCGGAAGGATTTTTTTATGATAATTCAGCATAATCTGCAGGCCATGAATGCAGGCAGAATGCTCAATTTAACAGGGAACAGACTGGCTAAGGTCACTGAAAAGCTATCCTCCGGATATCGCATAAACAGGGCCGCTGATAATGCTGCCGGTTTGGCTATTTCTGAGAAAATGCGCCGCCAGATAAGAGGCCTTACTCAGGCATCTAAGAATGCCCAGGACGGAATATCAATGGTCCAGACGGCAGAGGGAGCCCTTAATGAAGTTCATGATATGCTCCAGAGAATGAATGAACTTTGTGTACAGGGAGCCAATGATACTCTCAGCCTTGATGACCGAAGGTATATAAATGCTGAAGTCAGTCAGCTGAAAACAGAGATCAACCGGGTGGGAACGACCACGGTTTTCAATGAACTGAAGCTTTTGAACGGTCTGCCTCAGGAAAATGCCACAGCTGTTCCTCCGGATATTGTGGGTGCAAGCGGAAGCATGATCCCTGCTACGGACGATGAACCTGCTAAGTTCAAGCTGGATTCTCCTGTCCGGGACGGGGATGTCATAGGAATAAAAGACGGTACTTCGTATGTTTATTACAGAGCAGGGGATGCAGTAGGTACCGGTGACGGATCTTCCGAAGAAAATGCCAAAACATCAACAATAGATGATATTTACGATAAGATAGTGTCATCACTGTTTGAAGAAAACAGAAAAGCCAATCCTGATGTGCATCACTTTCACTCGTCATATCATAGTGCCGGGTCGAGTTTGGCTGGAGAATTCACTATAGAATTCCTGGCACCTTTGAACGTGAAACTT
>JAEEGI010017168.1_pt1 | contig 14887 bp, 10 predicted proteins | sample 8958751 | NCBI WGS metagenome assembly JAEEGI01 (sample SAMN16246545, study PRJNA631951) | gut metagenome | biome: gut microbiome; feature: rumen; material: KS-attached | host: Bos | place: Iran: Karaj | collected 2018-10
GCTCTAGTGTACAGAACAAATCTGCTACTTGAAATAACTTATATTCACTAGGAACTACTTTTCTAACATCATAATCAACTAATTCAGTAGCTAACACAGTATTAAGAATTCTGTTTAACTCATGCTGACCATTATCATAATAAAGAATTACATTATCAAAACTTTGAAAGAATTCCAAATTATTTCTAATAAACTGCGATATTTCTCGAGCCATTCTTGCTTCGAGTTTAAACTGATTTTCATATTCTGATTTATAAAAAATAAAACTTTTATATTTTATTCCACAGTGTAAAGCAAAATAGTATAATTTCGAAAAAATGGCTCTTCTCTCGTTAGGAAGATACGCTTCATATGGGTATTCTCTTCTTATAAGAGGTTCAGTATGCACTGCCTGATTATTTCCATATTTCAGCATTTCTAAATTACGATTAAGAACAGATATTTCTTCGTCAATCTCTTCTGACTGATCATGAAAAACCATTGTGACAATATAATAAGGATTATGTTTCTCATAATCCCCAAAATCACCAGCCTCATCCACAAAAATACTTAACTCTTTCACAACAATCTCCTAACAAAAAATGGCGGGGAGTCTCCCCGCCTAATAGGTTGGACCTGGGTCTTACGACCAGCCCTAATTTGTACCATTATAGTATCAAATTTCTTTAATATTTTCAATAGTTAGCAGACATCTCGCCCTCTCATTAGATGGCCAAAGGTCTTTCTCCTAGCCCAGAAGCATTTCTGCTTCGTCTTGGTATAAAATGCTTCATTCCCTGTGACTTAGCACCAGGGTTGTCGTTGCCATAACCTTCAAGAAGGTTGATAGCGCCCCAAACTCCAAGGCCTGCGCCGATTGCTGTTATTACTTGTATTTTAATTACTTGTATTGCTACTATTGTTTGCACTTCCACTATTGCTTGTATTTTGGTTGGTGGTGCTGGAGGATGAACTTCCTGCACTTCCAAGCTGCGCAAGTTTTGCATCTGTCAGCGTAAATGCCTCTCCGTACATCGTCCAAGACAACGGAAGATTCAAATTATAATTACCTGCCTGCAGAAATGCACGCTGAGCATTGATTCTGGACAAATCAGAATGCGCTTCTTCCTGCAACATAATTGTGGTACGAGCAGAAAAAAATGCCTCAAGGAATGTCGCCTCGTTTCCACCGTTTTTCGGCGTTTGAGCAGCTCTTTTTGTAGCATTTCGGATGCCACCAAAGCTGTCTGAGCTTTCTCCGGGGCCATGCACTACAATCGCATCATAATATACAAACTGTCCTAAAACACTTAATCCGTCCTCTTTTGCCGCCTGCACAGCCGGTTCAAGATACCACTCATTTACGAGACTGTTCTGTGCTTCAATCATCTCTGCATCTCTCGCAGCGGTCTTCCAATCATTTTCAAACGCTGTACCCAAACCGTTATGTGACGAAGTTCCATTTACGGACCGCAATGCCGAAACATATTTGGACAAAACATTGTTGTTAGGCTTATTCTGTACATAACGTTGAACAACTTCCAACATATCCCCTGTTCCAGAAGTAAATCCAATGATACCACCTGTGTAGCCACGCCCGTCTCCAATATCCTGAATATAAGCATATTGCTGTGTGTAATCCAAAGATGAATTTTCAGCACTGCTGACAAGCGCATAGGCAATTTTTCTCAAATTTCCACTACGGATATCTCCGGTTGTGTTCGTTTGATTGTTCTGATTTCCACTGTTACTTGTGCTTCCGCTATTACTTGAACTCCCACTGTTGCCTGAACTGCCACCGGTAGAGCCATTATTGGTTGTGGAACCTGCTCCATATACCTCAAACTCATAAATAGAGAACCCATATGCAGTAGCACGCTTAATACAGTAAAGCTTTACATATCTGGCGTTTACAGGGGAAAAATTGATCGTCTCCGTTCCGCCTTTACCATTATAGTTCTCGTAAACGGTTGTCCAGGTGGAATAATTGTTGGATACTTGTACCTGATACTGGGAAGCATAAGCAGCTTCCCATGCAATCTTCACACTGGAAACATTCTGTGCCGCCCCCAGATCTATGATCAGATTCTGGTTGTCGGCATAGGATGAGGACCAACGTGTGTTGCCGTTTGCATCCACTGCACTTGACGCCGGATAACTTCCCGATTCCGTAGAGGAAGCTGTAGCAGTCTTCATGTATGCAAGATTTTCTCCTGCGGTACTGGCCCCCATCGGCAGATCAGCAAACAATCCCACTCCCAAGGCTAGTAATAGCAGAAAAACTGATAAGTTTTTCCCTTTGAATTTCTTCTTTGCTTTCATTTGCTCGCTCCATTCTTTGTAATTTTATGTTTCCTTTTGACTTCAACAACCCCCCAATACACTGTCATTAATTACTTTTGATCAGAAAACAGAAAACACATTTCTCTACAAAGACGCAAAAAACTCTCAAAAGACTTGTTTTAAAATGGAATTATACCACTCCCATTATATTTTGGCTAGATACTCACCATATCTGAACCTAAACCAAGCATAAAAAACCAAATATTACGGGTATATTTACATTTCCATAAACTATACCCGTAAAATTTTAAAACAGACCCTTAGTTATGCCACACTGGAGCATTTTCAGCAATATTTTGCGCACCCCTCCACCGCTATCAATATAAAAAGAGGTCGTCGCAAACTTTGTGACAACCTCTTCCATAACAAAATTGTGCCGTCATTGACGGCACAATTCTTTCTTATTCCATTAAAAATCATCCGGCAGCTTATCCGAAATCTTATTCCACTCATAAGGGGTGTTCTGATATACGTAGTAATTGAGCCAGTTAGAATACATAATATTCCCATGACTTCTCCACTGAAGCAGCGGCTTCTCCTCTGGATCATCATTTGGATAATAATTCTCTGGGAGGGCGATGTCTAAGCCCTTGTCACGGTCGCGCTTGTACTCACTATCAAGAGTGAAACGGTCGTACTCTGGGTGCCCCATAACGAAGATATTGCTTCCATCCTTTGACATGCAAAGGAATACGCCAGCCTCTTCACCTTTAGCGCAGACAACTAAGTCTTCGCAGGCTTCTATGTCCTCGGTGCGCACGCCTGTGTGACGGCTATGAGGTGCATAGAAAATATCGTCAAATCCACGTACAAGAGGAATCTTACGATTCTGTACTCTGTGTGGAAATACTCCAAATTTCTTTTCATCTAAGTCATATTTAGGAATACCATAGCGGTAATATAAGCCAGCCTGGCAGCCCCAGCACAAATGTAGTGTTGATGTAACATGTGTCTTGGTCCAATCGAATACCTTACACAATTCATCCCAATAATCTACTTCTTCAAAAGGCATCTGTTCTACAGGTGCGCCAGTGATAATTAAACCATCGAAATATCTGTCATAAACATCCTCGATGTGCTCATAAAAAGTATCAAGATGAGTCTTGCTGGTATTCTTGCTTTCATGGCTTCCAACTGTTAAGAAGGTAACATCCACCTGCAGTGGTGTATTTGAAAGAGAGCGAAGTAGCTGAAGCTCTGTATCCTCCTTCAGTGGCATTAGGTTTAGTATTCCTATACTAATAGGTCTGATATCCTGATGAGTTGACCTATTTTCGTCCATAACGAAAATATTTTCATTTTCAAGTATGGCCTTAGCAGGTAAGTCATTTTGTGTTCTAATTGGCATACTTATTATTCTCCTTTTTTCTCACAACTCTATATCTTCTACATAACTTTTCTTATAATATCACAACCTAACGCCTGATGCCATGCATTAATTCTTTCTTCTTATACATACGCTCATCAGCTAGAAGATAAACTGCATGATAATCCCCCTCCGCTACCTCGTGTCTATATGCATAACCAAAGGCGGCACTTCTAACTAATTTAGGATCAGCTTTATTCAGTTTATCGAGACTTGCGTTCATGTTTTCTATATATTCATCAACCTTTGACATGTTATCACCTGTCAAAACCGCAACAAACTCATCTCCTCCTATTCTAGCAATAAAACCATTATCATCGAAACAGTCCTCAAGCACTGAGCCAAACTCAAATAAATATCTATCGCCCATAAGATGGCCTTGATTATCATTTACCGTCTTTAATCCATTTAAATCAATGCTTATTACGATAAAGTCCTCATCTGTACTCCAAAGATTAGTCATATATTTCTCGTACCTAGATCGATTTGCTATTCTTGTCAGTTCATCCTCATAAGCAAGATGGGCAAGTGATGCGTATTCGCTTCTTCTAGAAAATGATTCCGAAATGAACAGATAGTAATTTACCATCGTTCCAAATACCATGCACATTGCACCAAGAGGCACAACCTTCTTTGATATCATAATCTGTTCTGATATGCCCATAACCTCCAGATAAAAGAAGAATACATTAAATATAAATGAGATAGCAAGCAATGCCTGTCCCACTATCTGAATTATCTGAGAGCTTGGAAGCTTTTCTGCTCGCAGGTCTATCATAAGAATCATGATAAACATGAAGGCAATTAATACCAATGCATCTAGCTGATATATGAATAAGAATCTGTTAATATGAACTACACCGCAAAAATGCAATATGATTAATATTAATGGAATTATTGTTCCAACAAGAGAAAACGTCCAAAAAACCTTTTTCTTTAAGTAATTTCTCATGCATCCCATAACCATATACATAAGAGGCACAACCATGTATAAAGAAATATATTCTATTTCTGTCTGATGCCCTTTGGTATCTACGAACAAATCCAAAAGCTCAAACTGAGCCAAAAACCAGGTTCCAAGTACAATAAATAGCAGCGCTGAATACATCTGCATATTTATTTCAGGCATGTCACTTCTAAATGCAACAGCAATGGCGAAAAATATCACTCCAAATACAATTAAAAATGCTGATAGCAGGAAGAAGAAGCTATGCCTGTAAATCTGGTAAGCCAGTACATCCAAATAATCTCCCACTACTGGGGCATCATAATAGTTATAGGCTCCATTTTCGTTAATGAATAACGAAATTTCCAGCTTAACATTACTTTCTGATAAATGTAGTGTCACGAAATTATATCTACAGCCTATGAACTTTCCTTTCTCATACAAATCAAGAAAGCATTTGGTAACAGGCTTGTCATCCTGATATAAAGTCCACGCGCTAAATCTGCTTTCAAAGGTCAAGGTTGGAACAGATAAATCCTTTAAACAAACATCATCATGAATAAAGACAATATGGTCCCCTTTGCTTGCGCCTCTACCAACTAGCTTCCTCAGTTCTGAAAGCTTTACATCCTCATATTTGGTGTCGTTATAGTACACGGTCCAGCCATCGTCAATTACATCAACCTTAGAATAGTTGGCCGGTTTGATTAGCCACTGCCCTATGATAATTAAAACCAAGAATAACATGAAGGACAGCATAAGATACATAATCTTTTTAACCATGATGCTCCTCCTTCATTTTGTACATTCTCTGATCAGCCAGATAAAATACATCCTGATATTTTTTATTTTTAACTTCATAGCTATAGGCATATCCATAAGATGCTGAAAGGGTTAAGTTCTTATCCTCTTCATTAAACTGATTCATGGCAGCCTCAAGCTTTCTAATGGATTTATCACAAACATCGGCAGTAGGATTTTCAAAAACTGCGATAAATTCATCTCCACCTGTTCGCCCTACTATATTGGCTCCATCAAATGATTTGACCAACAACGCTGCAAATGCCTTAAGCATTCTGTCACCTTCAAGATGACCATAGGTATCATTCACATATTTCAGACTATCTAAATCCAGGCTGACTATAGCATAATCCCCTGAAAGGGATGCGTAGAACTGACTACATCTAGCTCTATTCATTAGACCTGTAAGAGCATCCTTATAAGCAAGGCCCTCTAGCTGTGACTTTATGCGCTTTTCACTCATGTGTTCAATACTATTCATAAAATAATAAATAAAATGACACATCATGAAAAATAGCATACCAACTTCCATGAAATTTAAAGATGATAAAACACTTCTTCTAGTGATAACTTCATTTTCTCTAATTACATATATCTTAAATATTTCTAACAATGAGAACAGCATCAAAATAATACAGCCAATAATCAGATAGATTTCAGAATCAACACCAGTGTCGTAATCCTCTGCCATCCTTTCCCGCTGTTTTTGGAATATACCCTTAACTAATGCAGGTATTAAGCATAACATCTCAATAACAGCAAGAATACCTACGAAAGGTAAAAATTTATGAATATGCATATAATCAGATATGTGCATATCCAAAAAAATTATCGGATATACGATATTCAATGTAATAAATATTTTTTGTCTTCTTGTGGCAACATTCGAGTGAAGTGAATATAAAAGAATAGTTAAAGCTAATGGCATAAGATAAAATGCCAGATACTCTAACACAGAAAAAAGCAGAGCATGATTGCCAATCACACAGGTAATGTCATTGTAGGCATAAACATAGTAGCCCATTAATAATGAGAAAAATGCTCCTATAAGCAATTGTGATGAACCTTTATTTGTTAATGATAAATAAACCCACAGTGAAAAAGATAGGCACGAATAAATTAAAAGAAAGGCACCTACGAAAAATGATGTTCGCTGATAAATAAAGAAATAGCTGATTAATTCATGTTTAGGTCCAAAATATACTGGTGGAAATTTATTTAAAAAATTATTTTCACCAACTGAAAACTGAATAATGATGTCATGTTCCCCTGGCTTTCCTAAGGTCACGATATTATATTTTTTAGGAACAAATCCGTCCTCCTTTAAATAATCATCACCATAGGAATGTAATAATCTGCCATCCATATATACATCCACTGATGTCAAAAAACTCTTAAACATCAGTGTAGATTCAGGAGATTTTGCAAATACGGTATTTTTGAGTGTGATTACCTCTCCCTTTTTTGTTGTACCAATTTGATAATTTAAAATATTTACATGGGTGAGTGTTTTATCCCCATAAGAAATAGACCAGCCATCATCTAAACAGCTGATATCATGAACTGCAGACGTTGTGAGCCAACCGCTCCCATACGTAACCAGCAAAATGAATAAAAGCATGATTAGTAATGGGAGTATTAGCATGTTTTTAATTAGAATTTTTCGCCCATTTTCCATAATAAAGTTATTATAAACTGCAACTGTGTGTATTTTATGGATTAAAAATGTAAAATTGCTAATTTATTAAGGCAAGTAAGCCCTCTTCATCAAGAACGGTAACGCCAAGTGCATTTGCTTTGTCAAGTTTGCTTCCAGCAGCTTCTCCAGCTACCAGATAGTTAGTCTTCTTAGAAACAGAACCTGAGCATTTACCACCGTTAAGCTCGATTAATTCCTGAGCTTCTTTTCTGCCCATATTAGGAAGAGTTCCTGTAATTACAAATGTAAGTCCAGCAAGCTTATCTGTAGCCCCTTCCTTTTCTTCCTCTACCATGTTAACACCGGCTGATTTGAGTCTGTTTATAATATCGATATTCACAGGATTATGTAGGTATTCATAGATTGATTTGGCACTGATTTCACCAATATCATTAACCTGTGTAAGCTCATCTACGGTAAGCTCCATAATCTTTTCGATATCCTTAAACTGAGATAACAAAGTCTTGGCTGCGGCCTTACCAACATTTGGGATTCCAAAGCCTGTAAACAATCTATATGCATCGTTAGCCTTAGCTGCCTCAATTACACCTAAAAGCTTATCTGTATTCTTTACTTTACCGATAATTCCCTTTTCAATCAACTCATCGCGATAATTATTTAAATAAAATACATCGGCTATATCCTTAATGTATCCCTGTTGAACCAAATCCTCAACATAAACATCGCCAAAGCCTTTTATATCCATTGCATCCCTGGATACGAAATTAATGATATGTCTCACTAGCTGTGCTGGACAGCTAGGATTTGTACACTTCATATCAGCTGTATCAGCATCTCTGGAAACAACGCCCCCACATACAGGGCATACATTTGGGATTTTGTATGTGCTAACTCCATCAGGTCTCTTTGAATGAATGACCTCTTTTACCTTTGGAATGATTTCGCCTGATTTATAAACTACGATAGTATCACCAATTCCAATATCCAAATCATCAATAAAATCCTGATTATGCAAGGTAGCACGGCTAACAGTTGTACCGCATAAACGAATTGGTTCGAAAATAGCTGTAGGATTTACTCTACCAGTTCTGCCAACAGATAATTCTACATCAAGTAGCTTTGTTTCCTTTTCCTCTGGTGGATACTTGTATGCAATATGTCCATTTGTATATTTAGCGCTGGTAGAAAAATCATTTCTGTATGCTACCTGGTCGATTTTAACTACCGCTCCATCTATATCAAATGGGAATGTGCCTCTAAGCTCTCCTATTTCGTCTATAACCCCAAGGATTTCCTCAGCTGTGGTACATTTTTTATGAAATACAATTGGTACTCCTGCATCTGCAAGCAAATCCATTCCATCGCAGTGGCTAATGGTAAGCTCATCTGGTCCCTGCTGTACGTTGAAAACAAACATCTTAAGGCCACGTTCCTTTGTGATGTTTGCATCAAGCTGTCTTAAAGTACCAGCAGCAAGATTTCTAGGATTAGCAGCAAGCTTAGCTCCCTTTAATTCCTGTTCGCTATTAAATCTGTCAAAATCCTCATGGGACATATAAACCTCACCACGAAGCTGAAGATTTTCATAAGGTAAATCAAGATACTGCTTAACATCTGGAATAACAAGGGCGTTTGCAGTAACATCTTCACCTATAAGGCCATCTCCTCTAGTTTCAGCAAGACTAAGCTTTAGCTTTCCCATTGAATCCTTTTCGTATCTAAGAGTCATGCTAAGTCCATCGATTTTGGCTTCAACGGAAAATTTAGCGTCTGAATGCACGGCCTTTACCTTATCAACCCAGGCTACTACATCAGCCTTATCAAACACATCCTCAATTGATAGCATAGGCACATCATGTGTTACCTTAACACCGGCCTCACGCATAGCAACTCCACCGATTTTCTGAGAGGGAGAATCTGGTGTAACCCACTCAGGATGCTCCTTTTCAGCCGCTTTTAGCTTTAGCATAAGCTGGTCGTAATCATAATCAGATATCTCTGGCTCGTTTTGATTATAGTAACGATTCATGTGGTAATCGATTGTATCGATTAGCTCTTTATATTCTTTTAATTCCATTATTCTTCCTCTTATTTTTAGTTCTTTGAACCTTCTAGCATTTTATTTAAAGTAGCAATTTCTGATGGTGTGACATCTCTGTACGTGTCCACCTTCAAATCGCCTAATTCAATATTCATAATTCTTACTCTTTTAAGAGTCTTTACCTTGTAGCCTAACATCTGACACATTCTTCTAATTTGTCTATTTAGACCTTGGGTTAAGATAATATTGAATTCGTATTTAGATAACTTCTTCACCTTGCATTTTCTAGTTGTTACCTCTAGCTCATCAAGGTAAACCCCATCAGACATTTTCTTTATAAAATCTTTATCGATTTCTTTATCTACAGAAACAATATATTCCTTTTCATGAGCATTAACAGCTCGCATGATTTTATTAACTAAATCACCCTGATTAGTAAGAAGAATTAATCCATTGCTATCCTTATCCAGACGTCCTATAGGATATATTCTTTCAGGATATCCAATATGATCTACGATATTGTTCTTCTCCTTTTTCTCAGCGGTACAAACGATACCAACTGGTTTGTTATAAGCAATAAGCACAGGCTTTTTATTAGCATTAGAAACAGGCTTTAAGTCAAACAAAACTTCATCAGAAGGTGATATTCTCTGTCCCATAAGTGGGATTTCTCCATTAACAAGAACTCTTCCCTCTTCGATGGCTTTGTCTGCAGCACGCCGGCTACAAACACCAGCATCACTTAAAAACTTATTTAGTCTAATGTTTTCTTCCAAACAAATCCTCCTAAAATATAACACAATGGAGACCAATTACATGGTCTCCATAACTTGCAAATTTTATTTCAAATTACTGTAAAAGGTCTGTTCTGATATAGCCCTCTTTCTTGCCATATTTAACCTTTGTCCAGCCTTCAGAATAGCTCATAACAACGGTAACCTTTTCACCTGCGTAAGCAACTGCTACCTTAGATGATGATGTATCCATCTTTGAGCGGATGTTAATTGTTGAATCAAGAGTGATTTCTGTTCCCTCTTTAATACTAGCAGCGTTCTCTGCCTCCCTAGTCTCTTCTGTGGCTGTATCGTTGCCATCAGCTGAATCTATTGTTACGGCATCCTTTGTGATATAAGCCTTTGTTCCATTGTAATCAAACTTGTAGAAGTCACCCTCTTCACCATAAATCTTAATTTCTACACCTGAGTTAATAGAACCAAGTCTGTTACTGTTTTTATCAGCAGCTTCTCTTACATTTGCCTTAGCGTTAGTCTTACCTGTGTATGAATTAGCTTCCTCTTCTGCTTCTGCCTGTGCAGCTGCCTCAGCCTCAGCCTGTGCTGCAGCCTCCTCTTCAGCCTTCTTTGCTTCTTCTTCTGCAGCGGCTACCTCAGCATCGTAATCTGTATGCCACTGAGCATGTGCAGCTGGAAGTGTTTCGCTCATAAATGTATTAAGTGCAGAATCTTCTTCAAGAGCCTTTGTGTATGCATCCTGTATATCGGCTTCCATATCAAGCAAATCCTGTTGACGGATAAATACGCCGATTAAATCAGACACCTCTGAGTCCATTTCATAAATATTGTTATTCTGATTGAATGAACCATAAATGTTATTAATGAATAACTTTCCATCTTTATTAGTTTCAACATAGAAGAAATCAAGTCCAGGAGCTGGTGTATCGATATCTTTGTATTTAAGCTCTACTTCTGTAGTTACAAGATATGATTTATCTGTAAGTCCCTGCTTTGTATAAATCTTAATATCGTTGAAGCTATCGATATATGCACTATAGAATTTAATGTAGCTGATTTCCTGGTCGCAAACTGGAGTTGCGATTGAAGAAATAGTTTCTGTATCGCCATCAGCATATGCGATGTAGTAATCATTGATTAATGCTTCTAGCTCTTTATTACTGTTTTTCTTAAATTCTTTAGTCGCATTAGCTGTTGATTTAGTTGATGTGGTTTCCTTCGCTTCCTTTGGAGTGGTTCCTAAAAATAAGATCAGAACCATAGCTAAGAAAATGCCCCCTGCTAAGAAATATCTTCTGAATGTATAAATAAACTGTCCACAAAATAGACCAATATTTTTTATTTTAGATTTGATGTCTTGAAAATTCATGTGTGTCCTCCACTATGTCATCGTATTCTGAATAACTGTAGACGGCCGGATTCGAACCGGCGGTCTTCGGAGTCGGAGTCCGATGCGTTATCCAGCTACGCTACGCCTACTAATTTATCTGCCGAATTATTGTAACACAACTTACATTCTACATCAAATTTTCTGTTATCTTTTTTAACGAACCTTTAGTTGATAAAAGTGTTAAAGTGTTTTAAAATAATGTCAATTTTTAATAGGAGGACATGTTTATGAATCCATCAGGTTCAACTAATCTAATATGCTTACTTGGAAGTCCTGTTTCCCACAGCATCTCTCCCGCTATGCATAACACAGCTTTTGATGCACTGGGACTTGATTATTCTTACATGGCCTTTGATGTTAAGGAAGAAAATCTTAAAACTGCAGTGGAAGGATTAAAAACCTTAGGCTGTATGAATTTCAATTTAACCATGCCTCTTAAAACAGCAATTATTCCATTGTTGGATGAAATCGACGAGGCTGCAAAGCTTTCCCATTCAGTAAATACTTGTGTAAATGAAAATGGAAAACTTAAAGGCTACACCACAGATGGCATCGGCTTTTTAAAATCCATGCTGGATTCTGGAATAGCCTACAAGGATAAAACAATTACAATTCTTGGTGCAGGCGGTGCAGCAACCTCTATCGTTACCCAGGCTGCAATAGATGGCGTTAAAAAAATAAATATTTTAAAACGAAATAATGCATCCTTCGTATCCACCTGCGAATTCGCTGATAAAATATCAGCTGCCACAGGCTGCGAGGTTTTAGTTCATGATATTAATGATATGTCTGTTATGAAAAAAGATATTTTAGATAGTCATATACTTATCAATGGAACAAACGTAGGAATGGGCGATGATGACCGTTCCTTAGTCCCAATGGAATTCCTTAACCCAAGCTTAACTGTATGTGATGTCATTTATCATCCCCCTGAAACAAGGCTTCTAAAAGATGCTAAGGAACAGGACTGCAAAATCATGAATGGCAAATACATGCTTTTATATCAAGGTGCCGCAGCTTTCAAGCTATGGACCGGACATGAAATGCCAATAGATCTTATCAAAGCCAAGTGCTTTGATGTATAGAAAGGACGAGAATAATGAGCTTTAACTACTTAAAGAAAATGCCAACACCCGAAGAAATCAAGGCTGAGCTTCCTGTTCCAGAGGAAGTAAAGAAAATCAAAGCTGAACGTGATAAGCAAGTTGCTGATATTATCACAGGCAAGGATGATAGATTTTTATGTATCATCGGCCCATGCTCTGCTGATAACGAGGATGCAGTATGTGAATATATCGAAAAACTTGCAAGAGTAGCTGATGATATCAAAGATAAGGTATTAGTTGTTCCTAGAATATACACTAACAAGCCTAGAACCACAGGAAGCGGTTACAAGGGCATTGCATCACAGCCTGATCCAAACGAAGCTCCAGATATGGTAGCAGGACTTAAGGCAATGAGAAAAATGCACATTAGAGCTATGACAGAAACACATCTTACAGCTGCTGATGAAATGCTCTATCCAGAAAACTGGGGATATGTTGATGATTTACTTTCATATGTTGCTATCGGTGCACGTTCCGTTGAAGATCAGCATCACAGACTTACTGTTTCAGGCTTCGATGTAGCATCCGGAATGAAAAACCCTACATCAGGCGATTTTTCTGTAATGCTTAACTCTGTATATGCTGCCCAGCATCCACATCATTTTACATTTTCAGGCTATGAGGTTAAGACAACAGGTAATCCTTTAGCTCATACAATACTTAGAGGCGCCGTTTCAAAGCATGGTAACAGCACTCAGAATTATCACTACGAAGATTTAATTAGACTTCACAATATGTACGAGGAAATGGATCTAGTTAATCCAGCCTGCATCATAGATGCAAATCATTCTAATTCAAACAAACAATTCAAGGAGCAAATCAGAATTGTAAAAGAAGTGATGCACAACCGTAATCACTCAGATGCTATTAAGAATTTAGTTAAGGGCGTGATGATTGAAAGCTACTTAGTAGAAGGCTGCCAACCTATCTCCGACCACCAGACCTACGGACAGTCTATAACAGACCCATGTCTTGGATGGGAAGATACAAGACACCTGCTCTACACAATAGCAGAGCGAAACTAAAAGGCTTCCCCCTCTGGGGGAAGCTGTCACCGCAGGTGACTGATGAGGGAAATATCTAAAAATGACCCTCATCCGTCTGCTACGCAGCCACCTTCCCCCAGAGGGGGAAGGCTATTTTTTTGCAGCATAAGCCATAATAGCTGCCACAGTTTTGGCATCCTGGAGGGTGCCGCTGTAGCACATATCCATAAGTTCTTTTAGATCGTAGGCTTCAATATCTATATCTTCTGCCTCATCAAGGTGCTGCTCCCCTATTTTTTCTAATTCAGTTGCAAGATATACATCTATAAATTCATCACAGAATGCCACTGTGGATTTTAAGGCTAATAGCTTTTCCAGCTTTCCTGCACGATATCCTGTTTCCTCTTCTAGCTCTCTAGCGGCGCAAATGCTGGTGTCTTCATTAAGTGAATCACGCTTTCCAGCTGGAACCTCTAGTGTAAATCTATCAAGGGCGTTTCTATATTGGCGTACCATTAGTATTTTGCCATCAGGACGAACCGCTAACACACAGGCTGCTCCCATTCTGTGACTTACAAAATCCCATTTCTCTTCTTTACCATTTGGCAAGCGAACTGTATCTTCATAGATATCAAGGATAGCACCCTTATGAATTAGTTCTCTTTTAACTCTTTCTATTTTTTCCATAACAAACCTCTCTTCAAAAAAAGCGGCTGGATAAACCAGCCGCAAAATTATTTACTTTGCATAGTCAGTAACTCGTGATTCACGAATTACATTTACCTTAATCTGTCCAGGATATTCTAGCTGTGATTCAATCTGCTTTGAAATATCCCTAGCCATGATGACCATATCGGCATCTGAAACCTGTTCAGGAACCACCATGATTCGAATCTCTCTACCCGCTTGAATAGCAAAAGACTTTTCTACACCCTTAAAGCTGTTAGAAATTTCTTCAAGTTCTTTTAATCTGTTTGTGTAAGTTTCCATAGCTTCACGTCTTGCACCAGGTCTAGCTGCACTGATAGTATCAGCTGCCTGTACAATACAAGCTATGAGTGTTTCTGGCTCTACATCGCCATGATGTGCCTCAACAGCATTAATAACTGTCTGAGACTCTTTGTACTTACGGCATAAGTCAGCGCCAAGCTGTACGTGTGTACCTTCTTGCTCTCTGTCTACTGCCTTTCCGATATCATGCAATAAACCTGCACGCTTTGCTACTCTAACATCAAGACCAAGCTCTGCAGCGAGTAATCCTGATAATTGAGCAACCTCAATAGAATGCTTTAATACATTCTGACCGTAGCTGGTTCTAAATTTCATCTTGCCCAGTAATCTAAGAAGTTCTGGGTGAATACCCTGAACACCAACCTCAAGGGCAGCTGCATCGCCTTCCTCACGGATTTGTTGTTCAACTTCCTTCTTAGCTTTCTCTACTGTTTCCTCTATTCTAGCTGGATGAATTCTTCCTTCTACAATGAGTTTTTCCAAAGCAATACGTGCAATTTCGCGTG
>JAEEGI010017174.1_pt1 | contig 14880 bp, 12 predicted proteins | sample 8958751 | NCBI WGS metagenome assembly JAEEGI01 (sample SAMN16246545, study PRJNA631951) | gut metagenome | biome: gut microbiome; feature: rumen; material: KS-attached | host: Bos | place: Iran: Karaj | collected 2018-10
CTATGCTACACCGTATTATTATATAAATGGACAAGACGGCCCGAAAGAGCTGACGCTGAGCGCCGGACTGGGACTGCCCCTGCTGAACAAATGGGAGAACCGCTCGATGCTTAACATCTCGGCCGGATGGGTGCACACGTCGGCCAAAGACCTTATCACCGACAACACCTTCCGCATCTCGCTCGGGCTCACCTTCAACGAGCGGTGGTTTGCCAAGTTCAGAATCAACTAAATGAAGAATGAAGAATGAAGAATGAAGAATTGGCTGCCGCTACAGAGAGGCGGAGAAACACTATGATGGGAAGGAGGTTCATACTATTGTTTGGTGTAACATTCTTCATTCTTCATTCTTCATTCTTCATTTCCTGCACTGAAGCACAGGAGCACATCGCCAAAGCCGTGAACCCCGAAGACTCGGTGGCCATGATGCAGAGCTTTGGCGTGAACACGCTCATCAGCGACTCGGGCGTCATCAAATATCGCATCGTGACGGAGCGCTGGGAAGTGAACAACGCCAAGAACCCCACGCGATGGGAGTTTATGAAGGGCATCTTCTTCGAGCAGTTCGACGAGCAATTTCATGTGGAAGGCTACATCCAAGCCGACACGGCCTGGTATTTCGACCATCAGCGACTGTGGAAACTGCGTGGCCGCGTGAGCATCCGCAATGTGAAAGGACTCATCTACACCGGCGAGGAACTGTATTGGGACGGCATAAAACACGAATTCTACAGCACGATGTACTCGCGTGTGGTAACTCCTGAACGCACGATGGAAGGCACCTATTTCCGCAGCGACGAGAAGATGGAGCACTACATGGTGACCAACTCTAAAGGGTCGTTCCTGGCCAACGACATCGACGGCAGCGACGACAACAACAACGCCGCAGAGACAGCCCCGAACGACTCTGCCACCGATGAAACCTACGTAAGGCCTGCTGCTGTGAAGCGACCCAAATACTAAAAAGCAAACTACGACAAATGACATCCCTCATCATAGCATTGCTGGTGGCGATGATTTTCTCGGCCTTCTTCTCGGGCATGGAGATTGCCTTCGTGTCGAGCAATAGGTTGCTGGCCGAAGTGGCCCGCGAGAAGAGCTTGTCGCAGCGGGCCATCGACCTCTTCTACCGGCATCCCTCCAACTTCGTATCCACCATGCTGGTGGGCAACAACATCGCGCTGGTCATCTACGGCATCCTCTTTGCGCAAATCTTCGACCAGACGCTGTTTCTCACACTCGACGACGCATCACGCGTCACCGCCGACACGCTGCTCTCCACACTTGTGGTGCTCTTCACCGGCGAATTTCTGCCCAAGACCATCTTCAAGTCGAATCCCAACGGGATGCTCTCGTTCTTCGCTTTGCCAGCTTGGATCTGCTATGTGGCGCTATGGCCCATCTCGCGCTTCGCCACGCTCCTGTCGAAAGGTCTGCTCCGGCTGGTGGGCATCAAGATGACCAAGGACGAGGACGACAAGGAGTTCACCAAGGTAGACCTCGACTACCTGGTGCAGACCAGTCTTGACAACGCCAACGACAACGAGAAGATCGACGAGGAGGTGCGCATCTTCCAGAATGCCCTCGACTTCTCGGAGACCCGTGTGCGCGACTGCATGGTGCCCCGCACCGAGATGGATGCCGTGGAAGACACCGCCAGCATCGAGCAGCTGAAGCAGCTCTTCGTGGAGAGCGGCCACTCGAAGATTGTGGTCTACCACGAAGACATCGACCACATAGTGGGCTACATCCATTCGCAAGAGATGTTTCGCAATCCGCAAGACTGGCGCAACAGCATCAGGCCCATCGCCTTCGTGCCCGAGACAATGCTCGCCAGCAAGATGATGCAAATGCTGCTGCAACAGAAACGCTCGCTGGGCATCGTCGTCGACGAGTTTGGAGGCACCAGCGGACTCATCGCATTGGAAGACATCGTGGAAGAAATCTTTGGCGACATCGAGGATGAGCACGACTCGGTGCATTACATCGCCAAGCGCCTCGACAACGGCGAATACATGCTCTCGGCCCGACTGGAGATAGAAAAGGTGAACGAACTGTTCGACCTCGACCTGCCCGAAAGCGACGACTACATGACGGTGGGAGGATACATCCTGCACGAGTATCAGAGTTTCCCAAAACTCAACGAAATCGTGAAGATTGGGCATTTCGAATTCAAGATAGTGAAGAATACGGCCACGAAAATTGAACTTGTGAGACTAAAAGTGACCGAAAATGAGAATTTTTCATAAAAAATTGCCGTTGTTTCAGGCAAAATTTGTAATTTTGCACGCTGAATGAAAAAAAGCTAAAAACAAATCATAAAAACATTAACAAATTAAATGGCAGCAATTGGAAAAATCAGAAGCTGGGGACCTTGGCTCGTGGGTATCATTGGCCTTGCCCTCTTTGGCTTCATTGCGACTGACTTTACACGCTCGTGCGAGACTTCAAGCAATCAGGCTCGCCAGCAAGTGGGAGAAGTGATGGACACGAAACTGTCCATACAAGACTATCAAAACACCGTCGAGGAGTACAAGAACGTGTTCAAGCAGATTGGACAGGATGTCGACGAGGAGCAACTGCGCGAGTTCGTGTGGTCGAGCTATGTGCAGAACCAGATTGTGGAGAAAGAAGCCCAGAAACTTGGCCTCGGCGTCACCGACGAAGAACTGAAGCAAGTGCTCCAGGGTGGCACACACCCCATCCTGCAGAGAGGTAACATGCCTTTGCTCCCCATGTTCTACGACCAGCAGACTGGCAACTTCGACTTCAACAACGTCACACAAGTCTACAACTACCTGCAACAGGCTTCGCCCGAACAGTATCAGGAGTTCGACCGCTATTGGAAGACGGTGGAAAAACTGATTCGCCAGCAGCTCTTGATGTCGAAGTATACAACCCTGCTGCAGTCGTGCATGCTCAGCAACGAGTCGTCGGCCAAAATCGCTTTCGACGGTCAGAATGCCGACAGCAAGATTGTGCTGGCATCACTCCCCTTCTCCAACATCAACGACAACGATGTGAAGATTGAAGATGCCGACCTGAAGGCCAAATATGCCGAGAAGAAGGAAATGTTCAAGTGGAACACCGAGACACGCGACGTGAAGTATGCCGTGTGCAATGTGATGCCTTCGGATGCCGACCTCGACAACCTGCGCAATGGTCTGCTCGCCGCAGCTGATGAGCTCCGTGCCGACAGCCTGGCGCTCGCCGACATCCTGGCCTCGCACCGCTCAACCATCTCCTATCGCGAGGGCATGCCTTACAACCTGGCAGGTCTGAACCGCATCTCCCCCACCCTCAAAGCCGCTCTCGACACCTTGTCGGAAAAGCAAGTCACAGCACCCTTCAAGTACAATAGCGTGCAGGCTGGCAAGATGGTTGAGAATATGGCCGTCGTACGCCTCAACCGCCGCTATCAGGGCATCGACTCCATCGGCTACAAATACATCCGCATTGGTGGACAGACCATCGAGGATGCCGTGAAGACTGCCGACAGCTTGGTGGCTGTGCTGCGTGGTGGCACACCCTTCGACACCGTAGCCGTCAACATGGGCCAGACCGCTACCAAGACATGGTTCAGCGCTAACACCTACCAAAACGAGGAGAGCCTCTCTTCCGACAACAAGGCCCTCTTCACCGCCCTCCACGAGGCTAACCTCAACGAGGCACGCCACCTCACCATGAGCGACCACGTGCGCCTCTATGTCGTCACCGAGCGGCGCCAGCCCGTCACACTCTACGATGTGGCCATCGTGAGCAACGAGGTGCGCTTCAGCAACGACACCTACGAGAACGCCTTCAACCAGTTCAGCCAGTACCTCAGCGAGTGCAAGACCGCTGCCGACATGGACCAGAACGCCACAAAGTACAACTATCAGGTGCTCGACCAGCAGAATCTGAGGAGCAATGCCAACGGCATCGGCGCCAACCAGGTGCTGCCTAACAGCCGCGAGGCCGTGAAGTGGGCTTTCGCACAGGCCAACGAGGGAAGCATCTCCGAAATCTACCAGAACTCTGCCGATGGCCGCTTCCTGGCCGTTGCCGTGACGAAGGTGCATCCTGTGGGCTATCTCGACCAGCAGAGCGTTGAGGAGTATCTGCGTGCTGAAGTGCTGAAGGACAAGAAGGCCGAGATGCTCATCAAGCAGCTGGCAGGTGCCAAGACCGTCGACGAAGCTCAGGCCAAGGGCGCCGTCATCGACACCATCAGCCACATCACCTTCCCCAACACCGTCAACGTGAAGGGCCAGCGTGAGCGCGGACTCAGCGGCGCAGTAGCTGCCACAGCCGTTGGCCAGACGGTGAAGAACGTGGTGAAGGGCACCAACGGCGTGTACCTCTTCAACGTTGTCGACCGCATAGCCAAGGAGGATGCCACCTTCGACCGCAAGCAGCAGGAGACATCGCTCATGCGTAGCGCCATCATGGCCGTCAGCCCCTCGCAGTACAGCCGTTCAACAGGCATCTTCGACGTTCTTCGCAACAAGGCCAAGGTGCAGGACAACCGCTATCAGTTCTAAACGGCAATTAGCTAAAACAAAAATAGGGAGAATCTCATGGAGCTGTATGATGTTCCATGAGATTCTTTTTATGTCTTATGTATAGGAGCCGTTTAGCAAAATTTGGGCGTATAGCTCATTTTGCAGGGTATTTTTGAGAGGTAGGTAGTCAATAGCTCAAATTGCAGGGTATTTTCCCTTCTTTACATTTGCCCGATTCAAGCCAATTTTGTACCTTTGCCCCGCAGTCTGAAGCATAGTGGAGCTCTGCTGGGGAGCAACTCCATGAGGAATAGGGCTGTAACACGAAAGTGCAGAAGTCGGATGGGAACCGCATGTGATGTGCGGCTCCCATTCTGCTTTATAACTGCAATTCGTTGTTCAATGCCAAGAAAAACCCAGAAATGAACCGCTTGCGGTTCTCCTGTGTCAGGCCGCTGTGGTTGTTCAGGTTCTTCTTCAAGTCTGTAAAGGTTCCCTCAATCTTGTTGTTCGTATTTGGCATCCCCTTGCAGTCCTCCCGCTGGTAGGTGAAGAGGTAAGGGAGATAGAAATTCATACTGTTCATCGCTGCCCTGAGCCGCTGATGCGTATAGTGCGCCTTCCCGTCCTTGTGGAGGCTCTTGTGGCCAATCGTGTCCTTCCACTTCTCTTTCCAGTCCTGGTAATCCCTCTTGAAATCAGCCTCGTCAGCCTTGTGCAGCCTGTCCGCCAATTGCTTCAGCTCCCTGCTGGCGTGCATCTTTGGATTCAGCGTCAGATACCTCCTGATAATCTGCTTCATGTGGAACTGGCACATCTGTATGTGGTAATCTGAGAACGTCTTGAACAGGCTCTGCTTGCCGTCTATGATCAATCCACGGATGGTGTAGCCACGCTCCTTGATGCTGCAGACAGCATCCTCGTAGTCCTTCGCCGTCTCGCTCTTCACGAAGGCCATGTACAAAGAACTGCCCGTCTGGCTGTCCAATGCCAGCAGCACACCGAAACCGCGTCCCCAGTAAGTCACGTCCAAATGTACGAAACCCTCACCGGACAGAGGTGGCTGGACCCACTCACACTTGATGTCGTGCAGCCTACGCTTGATGGTGGCAACACTCATGCCAAAGCGCTCGGAAAGCTCCTTGATGGTCTGCTTCTTCTGCTGATAGGCATTCCACAGTTCATTCTCACTCACCTCCACTCCTGCACGGAACTGGTAGCCGCAGTCCTGGCATTTATACAACTGTACACCTTTGCGTACACCATACTTAATCGTGTGCTTACCATTGCACACAGGGCATTCCTTCTTGTTCATACTAACTCTGTTTTCAGGCTTTTGAAATGCCTGCAAAGTTAGTATTTATCGAGTTCTATTGCATGTTACACCCTGCAAAATGAGCTATTGAGCATTTTCAACCATCGAATTGAGTCCTGAAACGTTTGAATCTCTCAAAACACTTGTAGGAATGGGCTATTGAGCGGGGGCGCACCCTGCAAAATGAGCTATTGGTCGAAAAATACCGCCCCGCCTATTGTTATAACATTATGGCAATTCTGATTGTTTCACATCGATTGTGGCGGGGCGGCTGGCAAACACCTGTTGTGTACTTCCGAGGCCTTCAGGTTATGCCAAAATACCACTTAGAAACATTTCCCGCATATCTTGCCAAGGGCTGCCAGCTCCAGGGCAGAGAACACCTCACGGTGAAGCTTTGCATACCATGCAGGGTAGGTCATGCGGCTCTCACGCAAGAACTCGTCACGTATACGACGCCTTTCACCAATCTCCTGCTGCTGGTAAAAAACAATAAAATTCTTCACTTTTTCCTTCATTTCCTTGTTCCTTTCAAATTTATGTCGTAATTTTATGCTGCAAATTTAGACAAAAATCGAATAGTCGCCAAACTTTTAATTAGAACACGGTCTAATTTTAACTTTTATTATGGAAATCAAGGAAAGGATTGAGCAATATCGCCTCGCAAAGGGCATGACAGTCCAAGCTTTCGAGAAGAAGTGCGGATTCTCCAATGGCAGCTGGGCAAAGTCGGGCGACCTCTCTGAGCTCTTCCTGCTCAGATTCGTCAAGGCTTTTCCCGAAGTTGCCCCATCCTGGCTCCTCAAGGGCGAGGAAGAACCAGAATTAGAGCAGAGTCAAACAGAATGGAAGGACGAGTCGAAGGTGCAGGAGCTGCTTGGCCTGTGCAAGTCGCTCGTCTCTAACTACCAGCAGCGCGACCAAGTCATGTCACAGCTCGTGTCAATGGTGAAGGGGATGGACGGATAAACACCTCCATGCCCAATTAGCCCACCATTGGGCAACTGAATCAAAATTGAATCAAACACAGATAGTAGAACAACCGGGAACTGCGGTACACAGGGCATTTCCGAAAATCGGAATCACCAGAATAAAGTCCAGTAATCCCGACCAAAAGAATCGCTAAGATGCTTACATCAAGCACTTAGCGATTTTTTGCAATTATACCGTTTTGCTTTTTTATGAAAACACCTAATTGCCCAGCCTTCTTCTTCCCTGTGATCGCCCATGCTCGAAAGGTGTCGTTCACCTTCTCCTCCAACTCCTTCTTACTGTAAGCCTCCAGGGTGAGTTCTGCATGCTTGCGTTTGTTCCTTATGGTGGCTTTGAACTTTCCTTTTTCGCAATATACGAAGAACACCTCATCGCCATCAGAGACGGGTCTGACGTCAAGCTGCAGGATATCCAGCCGTTTAGTGAGTGATTGTGAAGGCGTGTAAGCCAGGCTACTGAACAGGCGCTTCGCACCGTGGTACAGAAAATAAGCCACAATAGCCAAAAACACTAATGCGCCGAGCCACGAAGGGAAATAGTAAAACATAGCATTGTTCCTTTCTTTTGCCGCAAAGTTACGAATTATTGTTTCATCCACAAAGGGAATTTCCCTATTTCTGCGGATGATGGCAACAAAAAGAGACTGTACTAATGGCATTGCCAGGATATTGGCACAATGTTTGCACCTTGACAACAAAAACGGAGAGCATGCCGAAAGTATTATATATAAAGAAGCACCCGTTTGGCAAGAATTTCCTGGCTATTACGCTGACGGAGTTCATACTTACCGTAGCACCCCTTAACAATTATGACCTGAACCACGAGATGATTCACGTCAAGCAACAGCGCGAACTACTCTATCTGCCATTCTTTATTTGGTACGGTATTGAGTGGCTGATACTCTATTTCAAGTATCGTGATTGGACTAAAGCCTACTTCCACATAAGGTTTGAGAAAGAAGCCTATCAGCACCAAGGCGACCTGTCTTACCTGAAACGAAGAAGACATTACAATTATCTGTGACGCTTATAACAAAGGCCTACCGCACGCGATAGGCCTTTGTTATACGAAAGCAACAAATCGGAAAATTCGTGCAAGTGCGGAGCATCACTTCATGATAGTGGTCTTCCTCAGCTTGCTCATCTCCTGATTGCTGATGGCATAGTTGTAGATGCGGAAGTCGGCCACGTCGGTTTGCGTCAGATACTTGTCGCCACGGAATGGGGCGCGCCCTATCCAGCAGTTGGCTGGGGCTGCGTGGAATATCTCTGCGAGGATGGGCATCTTTTCGTTGCGCCCGATGAGCTTGCCATCGAGGAACAGCTCGCCGCAGTGCCCCTGCTGGCGATAGAGGGCGTGCACCCATACGTCGCGCTTGGGTTTGCCACCCTGCATGATGATCTCCTCGTGCTCATAGCCGCCTGTTGAGGTCTCAAAGCGCTGCTCGTTCAGCCGCATGGCCATGTAAGGCCCTTCGTGGGCACTGTTCTCGGCCAGTTGTGAGAAGGCGAAGAGGAAATGGCCGTAGCCGTCGAGCTGATTCTCCGAGCTGACCTTCATCCACACAGAAACCGTGAAGTCGCGCAAGTCCTTGACGAGTGCGCCCGTCGCAGCCGTCAGGTCATAATAGCCATTATTGTTGCCCAGATGAAGGATGGCGGGGTTCGCATCGTCAATCTTGGCACCATTCCTAATATATTCGGGTTGCCACACGAAGCGCCACTCAGCCTGCTGCTCGGCCTTAATCGTGGGCTGTGGCAAGGCCGAGGTCATCTTACTGGTAATCCGCTTGATGTGGTCTTTCATTATCTTATAGGCGGGCTGCGGCATGGCTCCATGGTCGTAGCCCTGCATCTCGTAGAGCGTCGCATCCTGATGCCCCACGAGCTTCAGCATGCGCCAGAAGTAGGCCTGCTCTTCGTAGCGTCCATACAGTTCCAGCTCCCTGTCGCCAGAGATGATGATGATGGGCGGGGCATCGGCACGGACGAAGGTGAGCGGGGCGTACTTGTCGATGGTGGCCTGCAGGGGTGGAATGCCCTGCTGCTTGCGGATGTTGTAGTGGGTGATGCACTGCCCACTGAACGGAATGAGGCCTGCCAGCGAGTCGGCATCCACGCCGTACTTGGCGAGCCAATGCTTGTCGAGCCCAATCATGTCGAGCAGATAGCCGCCAGCAGAGTGTCCAGCCACGAAGATTTTGCGCTTGCTGCCGCCATACTTCTCGATGTTCTTGTAGGTCCAGGCCACGGCGGCCGCAGCATCGTCGAGGATGTCGTCGATGTGTGCCTTAGGCAGCAGACGGTAGTTGGCCGCCACCACCACGAGTCCGCTGTTCTTCAGCTGCGCGTCGATGTGCTTGTTGCCACCCTCTATGCCGCCGCCATGAAACCACACCACCACGGGGGCATCCTGCAGGTTGGTGGGATGATACACGTCGAGCTTGCAGCGCTCTTTGGCGTAGGCATCTGTCGACTCCGTGTAAGGGATGTCGTTCACTTGCTGATACTGGCCGCGGGCAATGGTGGCACAGAGCAGGAGGGCAAGAACAGCCCCGAAAGATAGCTTCATTTTCATGTCGGATTAATTAGTGTTCATAATGTGGGCACAAATTTACTGAAAATCCCTCAATTACGAATACATTTGCAAAAGAATTTTTGCAAAAAAGAACGCCGCCACGATTAATCCCACATTATTCACGCACAGTTGCAGATTATTCTTTGTCTGCGGCAATACGATAATATGCGCCAATCTGACGCAAATTGGCTGGGCCAGTATTGCTGCCATTCATCGAGGAGGAGGAGGAGGAGAACCAAAATCATTTACCTCCTCCTACACGATGAATGGCAGCAAGGCCCCCGATGCTACGGCTCCGTCGCCTGAACGGAGAGGCTTTTCACCTTGCCCACGATGTATTCTGCTATGCGTATGGCATCGTTGACATTGATGCTGCTATTCCCGTCCACGTCGGCCACCCGTGGCACGAAGGTGCCGACGGGCTGTTGGCCCAAGTTGTGATTGATGATCAGCACGACATCGGCAATGTCCACCACACCATTGCGGTTCACGTCGCCCATACGGTCCTTGTTCACATAGAAGCGTGAAAATCCCTTCAGCGTCTCGCCCTCGTAATAGCAGAAGTTCACCACATCCTCCACGGCCTCGGCAGGGGCGGTGTACTGCAGCGTGTTGCCAGCCACCTCCACCGTGCCATAGCCAGCAAAGGCGTGGCTCAACGTGTAGCCATCGGGGAGTCCCGTCGCCAGTGTGACGGTCTCACCATCACCCGCCCATTTATATTTAGGAAGCACCAAGTAGGCCGTTTCACTTACCATACCATTAGTTAGAACTATAGGAAGTGGTTCCTCGCCACCATACTGAAGTTCATGTTTGAAATACTCTCCATCAATTGGTACTTCAGTTTCTTCTCCAACACATTGCAGCCGTACAGCTTCATCCATGTTTGTGCGCACAAGACAATAAACCACAGCAGGAGATTCCGTAGCATCGCAAACGAACTTGCATACATCGAAATAAGGAGCATCATCGTTTAACTGAAGCCCTGCTCCTTCCAAAGTGAAATTGCACGATGAGATTGAACCAAATATGGAGAAATCCCGAATGTAGTTGAAAGCCACATTGATGGTAAGTTTCTTGGACGTGGAGTAAAACAAGTCATTGATACCTTTCAAATTGTTGTAGCTTAAGTCAACCCATTCTAAGGAGTTAAGGACTACGAGCGGTCGCAAGTCGTCCACAACATTGTCGCTTAAATCCAAAGAACGCAACTTAGGAAGAAGCACAAGATCATGGATATCGGAAATACCGCGTCGGGAAAGGTCGAGTGTAGTAATAGTATCCAATTGCAAGAAAGTGATACTTTCATCATCAGTAATATTGAGGTGTTGCCGTATTCCTTCTTCCACGGCAGATGAAACGAAAGTCAATTCCTGCCCTTGGGCTTTTACCGACACCGACAGCCAACAGGCAAATATAATCATTATATATTTTCTCATAGCTAATCTTGTTCTACGAAAGTTAATTTATTAGCGATACTCTCATTATTCAAATTTGCCTCTGATTGTAGTTCGACGGTCATGATGGGAGGTTGTGAACTGGTCTGATTAAAATTCTCTTTCTTCACAAAATGCCCATCAAGCAAGGGGACACGGGTGACACGATTGTTATTCCAAGTAATAATCATCCATGCTTCTGTACTTGCATAGTTCGAGTTATTGACACCTGGGAAAACCACATCTTTTACAATAATCCCGTCACTCGTTAGTTCTTTTTTGCAAGATAAGCTTGGCAGTTCAATGCCAGGAGCCTTTAGCACGAAATCTATTGACCTTATTTGTCCATCCAGATCCGATCCAGAGAAGTATCCCTCCCAGTTCTTACCTGCTGAATACTTACGCACCATAATCTTGTGGATGCCCTTTCCAGAGACAAGCCTTTCCCATATATACCAGCCTGAATAATTGTTCTCTAATCTGCTAACGGCAGAAGCCATCGCAGCACCTACATCGAAATACGTTTTGTAAACTTTCAATGCAGGAAATAGTCTTAAATCCAGATCATCACAAAGTCGAAGCACTTGCTTGCTTGTTTCGAAGAACTTTATATTGTCATCTACGTTTGTGTATGAACCGTAAATGCTCTCCAAACGATTAATAACTTTTTCGAGCCCATTAGCGACCTGTATGGGACCAGAATTTGTGACAAGCTTTGCTGCATTCTTTACTTCTTTATGTACATCACTCAGAAAAACGCTCAACAGCATACCTGCCGAATGTGAAGTGTTGACAATGAGGTCTTGTGCAAATCCATCATAATCCACATACTTGCCACTTCCTAAATTGTCTATTATGGCCTCGTAATCATCTCCGAAGGTTTTTATCTCCAGAGCGAATGGATCGCCCCATTTTGACAGTTCCTTCAAGTGCCGTAGTACAGTTTTATACTCTTCAATGTATGACTTGTAATCTTTTTCCTGAGCTATGGCACAATTAAAGGGATTGAAATTCAGAACTTGAGGGTTTTGATACGAAGTATCCAACTCTTTCAACTGCCCGGTTCCGTCTTTCTGGGAAAAAACATACACATAATAGTCTTCGTTTTTATTCGTTTCAGGCAAATCAACAATATCCAGCTCATAAACTTTAGACCCTTGCTGATACAATTTACCATCAACGTGTACATGCATATTTGCAGCCGTCGTATAGAGAGGAACGTCTTCACAGCTTGTTTCTGTAGCAAAGAATGTTTTTAATTTATCCCAATAGGATGGATCATCCGAATTCATACGTTCGTCGTATTTGTCCTTTGCTTTTTTATTGATGACCATCACAATCAAGTTACCATTCCAAGGTTTACTCGACAGATTCTTCACCGCCACCTCAAACACATTGGGTGTTAATTTAACGGGTTGCGTCATTTTGAGGTCATAGGTTGAATTGTCTGGCAATTCATCTCCTTCCTTTGTGCCGTTGAATAAATAAGTGTTATGGCTTGTGTTTTCATCCACAATCAGCGTGACATCATTAAAATTGTAGTTATCACTATTTACGCCAATGGTTATTTCGCCAAATGGCACATCATGAATCACGAATCGTCCGTATGGATCTTGCCAAATTTGATACCCTAAATTTTGTGCATTTTCACCTTTTATTTCCACCCTATAATACCCATGAGTGACGCCGCGCTTTCCATCAAGTGTGATTTCACCATGGATGGTGCCTCGCTTTACGGCAACGGCAGCTTGCTCAACGGTTACGCTCATATCTCCGGAACATATTTCCTGAAGCTCTCCGTCTTCATCGATATATTTGCCCACCACATAATAGGTATAAGTTCCCGGGCCAGGTTGGTCAGTGGATCGTAAAGCAGCAGGATATTGGGTATTTGGAATAAATTCAACTTTCCTTATCGAGCCACTTGGGTATTTACGAACTACAGTATAGCCTTGCCCCCATGGAATAGTTGCGAAATTCACAGTCACAATGCCATCTTCTGCACTCGCATTTGCAACAATCAAAGGAGCATTCACATGCGCCTTGGTGAAAGTTTGAGTGAGAGGACTATTCCACACGCCTGCAGAGTTGCAATATTGCAAATGGAGAGTGTGTTGGCCATCTGCCAGTTTACGGGTGTCTAATGTGTATTGCTTACTGAAAATATTCTCTGGATTTGTTATGGTAATAATCTCAGGTTCATCGTCATCAAACCAATACGCATGCTCCGTCACCGTCAAATCCTCTATGTTTTCCACATTGTACCGCGACTTCACGATGATGGGCACGGAGGTGACGGCACCAGCCGTTATGCGGCTGCTGCTCACGGGGCGACAATAGAGGCGATGATGGCCGGGCGACACATTGCCGAGGTCGAGGTCGGTGATGAACTTGTAGTCCTTGCCGTCGGAAGCCAGCTCGCCGCTGATGGTGCGGGCGTGCTCATAGTCGCCGTCAACCCAGTACTCGAGCTGTGTGGCCTTACCGGCAGAGAGTTTCAACACACCTGCTGAGTAGACCGCACTCACGCCCTCGCCCGCGATGTTGATTCGCATGTTGAGCTTATGGAAGCCCCAAGGATATTTCGCATTGTTGCGCAAATCAAGGTCGAAGGTCTGCTCCTCATCAGTGTTGCTGATGCTGATGACGTCGCGCTGGTCGAATTTGTCGTCAAACCAGTATTCCATCTGGCTGCTCTGCACCATCGGCCGCTTCAGGAATAGCGAGCTGGTGATGGCGGAGTATTTCCCGTCTGACTGTCGGGCACGGAAGCTGAACTTGTGGACGCCGTTCTCCAACTGGTCAGTGCCGATGCTGAGACTCACCGCGTCGCTGGCACCACTCAGATTGCCAGAAACCCGACCGGCGAAATCATCATCGAACCAGTATTCATATCTTGTCAGCGATTGCGCAAGGGTCAGGGCGGGTAGCAGACAGAGCAGGCAGGCGACGATGCTGATAAATAATTTCCTACTCATAGCTATTCTTTTTTATTCTTCTTCTCCTCCTGCGTTCACGCGAATCTTGACGTTCAGCTTACCAGAGGCATCGGTCTGCTCATCAATCCGCTTGGCTACTATATAGGGCACGGGAGCCAGTTGTTTGTCGAACTTTACCCCATCGGCATACACGCCCACTTCGCTTTCATGTTGCTTGTAGTCTTCCTTGAAGTGGTAGTCGGATGAGGAGTTCGCACCATCTGGCGTGACAAACACATCACTCCAAGCTACTCCTGATAAATCTATTAGTTCTTCGTCCGTTGCGCCAAGACTTATAAATACCAAGTTTTTATTAAAAGTATTATAGTTACAATTTTTTAAAGTGGAAGATCCTTCTTTATGTAAAAAAACGTTTTTGCTTATGAGTGAATTGTTAGCATCTTTTAATGGATTATCCCAAACGGTATTTACTGATTGTGTAATTATATTATTAGACACGAGACCTCCATTTATTGAACTTATCCTATTGCAAACATTATTGGTAATTTCTATTGCAGAACCACCGCCAGAAATATAGTCACGGATGAAATTTTGATTCACAATTGTTCCATAGCAATGATTATTTAGTACATCAACTACATTAAGATTACAATACCTGATGAGTACATCATTAACGGTTGAATCATCATTACCTATACGTGCATTGCCCGTGAGATAGCATCCCATCAACGCACTTCCATCACTTCCTTCGTTAAAAAAGATGTTTCCACTGATGGTGGTTACTCCATCCACATTATCGTTATTTGCCTTATGTCCGATGCCGATGATAGTCACCTTCTTGGTGATTTTCGAATCGTCAGAGACAGAGAATCCGCCACCAGGGAGATAGACGACGCAGCCGTTGTTTTCATTGACAACGGCGATAGCTTCGTCTAAAGTACGGACGAGCGTGGTGCTGCCGTCAGCTTTTACCACGGCGATGCTTTGAGCCATCAGTGCGACTGTCCACACCAAGGCTGCACACAGAATAAAGAATTTCTTTTTCATACGAAAATTAATTATGCTGTCTACTGCGTAGAACAGCGGGTTTTACATATTTTTATGTCTTTTTTGAGCCGTGAGACAAGAGAAGAGAG
>JAEEGI010017178.1_pt1 | contig 14876 bp, 12 predicted proteins | sample 8958751 | NCBI WGS metagenome assembly JAEEGI01 (sample SAMN16246545, study PRJNA631951) | gut metagenome | biome: gut microbiome; feature: rumen; material: KS-attached | host: Bos | place: Iran: Karaj | collected 2018-10
TGCTGGATTTTGGGGCCTCTTCGTGGCATTCGTCGATGGAGGGCATGATGGCGAAGAACAAAATGGGTAGCACCGTATTCCGGCAGAAATAGAATACGTACAGGAAGGGCTTTCCCGAAAACTTGTTCAGGTCGAACAGCGTGACGAATCCGTAGATGAGGATTTCGATGGCTGCGGCGAGGGCGCCCGTGATGCAGAGTGCAATGACAAATGCCTTGATGGTCTTGTGCAAAAATACCCAGAACGCCTTTTCGTCTTTCTGCTTCCAGAAGGGTGCTATGAATACGGCGAGGATGATGGCGGTATAGATAAGGTAAGTGGTCGATATGATGTAGATTGACTTGTAGTAGTCCTTGTCTTCGGGGTAGTAAAGCGCGAGCGCTACGGAAATGGCGAGCCAGGCGAGTCCTGCAAAGACCTGTGGCCTCTGGCTTTCGCTCTTGCGGGATTCCTGTACGAGCGATACGGTAAGCGCGATAAGTATTGCGGCGATGGGGTAGAGGGCGAACCGGAGGCTCGTCGGGGTGTATTCGAAGAACCTGGGTGTGATCTCGTTGGAGCAGATGTGCGCGATGGTCGCGAGGAATGCGAAGGCCACAGCGACCGGGAACCGCTTGAATGCGGAGGAAATCTGGTTCGGGAATTTCTTGATTGAGTCTAGCATTGTTGTTTACTCCGTGAAAAGGATTCCCCTGATGCGTAATGATTTGCTTTTTTCCGATGCTTCTTCTGCATACAGGTAGTTGATTGCGAACGTCGCCCCGTCGGCCTTGATTTGCTTGACGGAATCCTGCTTGAGCGTTTGCCTGTCGACGGTAAAGCTGTAGACGGTCCTGGTTGCGCTTTCGCTTGCCGGGCCTGCGGTGCTGTCGGCGCATGCGTCACTCTCGTCGCTGTTGCAACTGCAGCCGCTGTCTTCTTTCAGCGAGATGCGGAATGTGAGCGTGTCGCCCAGGAATTCGAACTCGTCGTTGTCAAAATAATGGTCTATGGCGACGGCGCCCTTCGTGCCGCGGGGTATCTGGAGCACCGCCTTCTCGGGGTACTCTATGCTGACCTCGAACTGGTCGAACTGTTCTTCGCCGGTGCTGTCCGAACCTTCATTGCAACATACGTCTTCGGTGAGGTCGTTGGTGAATGCGTAGTCGTATCCTGTGATGGGGAGGTATTCGGTGAATTCCGGGTTGTGTGCTTCGGCAAGCTCGAGCATTCGCGAAACAAGTAGCTTCGAGTTTTCGTCGTCTTTTTTCCGCAGGTCAATAACGAATTTCCGGGCGTCATCCTTGCTGAGCGGGAACTCCGTGTAGCCCGCTTCGGCAAGGGCTTCCCTGATGCTCCCCATCCATACGCGCTGCGAAATGTTGTATGCACTCAGCGGAGTGTCGGTGACGACGAAGAATATCGCGCAGAATATGACGGCGATGTAGCGCGACTTGCATTTGACTTTGTCGATGAGGAAGACCGCGATGATGACGTAGAAGTAGATGTTGATGGTGACGGCGTAGATGCGTTCTGCCGAGATGCCGTAGTCGCTGATTCTGCGGATAAGGCCGACGGACATCATGGCCACGAGCGGAATGCACGCTGCGGGGAAAACCTTGAGGAGTTTTTTCTCGAACGTGTTGCCGGGAGCAAGGCGCGTGGGGTACAGGACGGTGACGAGCGCGAGCATGTACAGCATGAATCCCGAGACGAAATACGAAACCATTCCCTGCGGCATATCCCACAGCACGATGAACTTGACGATGTAGGCGTAAAAGAGGAGTATGGCGAGTGAAAGTACCGGCACGAAGAGGAACCGGATGGTGCTCGTAGCGAACTTGTTCAGCACGGGTGTTTCGCTGTGGCATTCCTCGATGGCGGGGATGCCGCTGAAGTAGAGTATGGGGAAGACGGCACTTGCGCAGAAGTAGAAAATGTAGAAATACACCTTCTCATCGAATTCATGTTCGAAAAGTGCACCAAAACAGAAGACGAGCGCTTCTACGGATGCGAGCAGGAGTGCTGTGACGAGCGCGGCGACAACTAGCGCCTTGAGGTTTTTGAACAGGAAAATCCAGAATGCGTTTTCGTCTTTGTTTTTCCAGAACGGGGCGATAAATATGCTGAGCGTGGCGGTCACGTACACAAGCGCGGTGCTTGCAATAAAGTAATATGTCAGCGTAGAGTAATGTGCCAGCAATGAAAACTGCATCGCAACGCTGGAGGTGATACCGAAGGCAAGTATAATTGAAAGCGCGAGCCATGCTGCGCCCGAGATTGCCTGCGGCAACTTGCTTTCGTTTTTCAGGGATTCCTGCACGAGCGATGTCGTGAGGGAAATGAGCATCGCTGCGACAGGGTAGATGCCGAGCCACGCGAGGAATCTCATTCCGGCGAGTCTTTCAAAGATTTCTGTATGTTCCGTGCTGTAAACAAGCGCGAAGAAGGTGAAGAGGGCGAGCGCCGATGCGACGGGGAACCGCCTGAACGCGCTCGAAACCTGGCTCGGGTATTTTTTGAAAGCGTCAAGTACCATATGTTAAATATAATACTGTCGTAATGCTGTCATCCCCGCGGAGGCGGGGATCTTCCCTTCATATCAGGAATCTTTGCGCTACTTCTTTACGCAGCGCACTGCGAGGAAGGTCTGGTCGGTGAATGCCGTCGGGTCCGTATCGGGGTAGGTATTCCGGTAGGTTTGCGGATTGGTGTAGTATCCCCAGAATTCAATTTCGTAATAACTGATATCAGCGATAAGCCGTTCTCCTTTTTCGTTTGTCTCGTTCATCCATAAGAGGGCGGTGTACCCTTGCCAGGGCGAATAGGGTTGGTCGGTGTCAATGATTCTTCCGCTCAGTATAAAACTCAGTCCGTAGGTGTCGGGCGCTGAATAACTGCTCCCTGTGCCGCCGAGTTGCGAAATGTTGTGCGGGGTTTCCGGTTGCCTTGTCCCGAGCGTGAGTATGTCGCTGGAATCGGGGAGGTTCCACCCTTCGGGGCATACCTTGCCCGCGACGTTCACGCTGTAGTACCTTCCGATATTCTTGCAGCTGTCATCGAGGCATCGGGTTTCCTTCGCGAGTTCGCTTTCGGTAAATCCGGCGTACTTCATGTTCTCTGCAATCCATGTGCGGCCCTTGTATTCTATCGTGTGATAGACGTAGTTGTCGCGCGGGTCCTTGAAACTTCCGTAATCAATTTCGGGGTTAAAGTAGTATTCCGCCGGATAGTCGGTATGCCATTCGTACGTGGGGCGCCATGTCTTGTTGTAGCAGATGTATTCGGTGAAGTTTGTCCAGACTTTTTCGTTAATGATTTTTATGCGCTGGTTATCGGTATCGCAGGGCCTATTATAGAACTCGCTCCATCTCCCGTCCTGGCAAACGTAGTACATGTTCGGATCGTTTTCGCTCTGTTGTGTCTGCCCGTCGGTAGTGCATTCTGTCTTTGACATTTCGATGTCATTCTGGTTCGCGTAATCCCAGCCTTCGTCCATGCAGGGGGCATCAGCATTGTAGAAGTCGTAACTCCTGCAGAAGTGTTCCTTGCGGCACACATAGGTTTTGGCCGGGTTATTCGGGCTTGTGTACAGTTTACCGTGCTTGTCGCAGGGCACGTCAAAGGTTTCCGCATCGATAGTTTCTGCTTCGTACCAGCCCGAGTCGAGACTGCATACAAATGATTTGCTGATGGGCTTGCCCCCGTATAAGATGTACTTGCCTTCCCTGTTGCAGGGTTGATTGTACGTGTAGACCTCTTTGTCGGTGGGGATGTCCCAGCCGGTTTTGCGGCATATAAAGCGGATATTCCCGATGCCAACGGTATCAGTTTTGTATTCTCCGATGCGGATGGAATCCTTCAGGTCGGTAGTGCAATAGGGAATGTCAAAGCACTTACGTGCAACGTTGTTCACGATGAACTTGGGTACGGGGCGCGAAAAGCCTCCAGCACATCCCTTGGGTGTGTACGCCGTATTGTCGTAGAGGATGTAGTTGGGGAATGTACTTGCCGAATATATGGTGGAAACGTCGTTTTTCCGGAATTGAAACAGGTCGCTAAAGTTGCAATAATGTTTTTTCTCGAGGGTGCCGGTCCTCGCGAATGTTTCTTCCACTTCCTTGAAGAACTCAGACTTCGTGGTCCCTCCGAAAATGTAGTCAAGCGCATAGTCGATGAACTTTGTATTGACGCCCGGGTGCTCGCGGAGTATGCTGTCTACGCCGATGGCGCCGAGAAGTTCCCACTTGGCGGTGGTATCTGCTGCGTCTTTGGACATTCCGCCCTGGGTGAGTACTTCGATGCGGCCCGCAAGTACGCTGTCGAGCGTGATGAGGTTCAGCGTGGTGCTTGTCGTGGCGGTGTCTATGCCGCCTATGCCACTGCAGCCGATTCCGCCTATACCGCCGTATTCGCCGCCAATTAAAATGTCGCGTGTGTTGGTGTCGATGATGGCGTAGATGTGCTGTTCGATGGTTTCTGGGTTGTTCGGAGTTTTGCTCGCGGAACTCGAGGATTCCGGTTCGCCCGGCTCGGGTTCGCCGACGACTTCGCTCGAGGAGCTTTCGCCCTGCGCGATGACCGTGTTCTCGTCTTCGGTGGTGCCCGTCACCTTCTCCGAGCAGGAGCTGGCGAAAAACGCAATGAAGCATGCAGGTAGAATTAGCTTAATCTTGCTCATTGCTTGTCTCCTTTTTTACAACCCTATTATTTACTTTGTCCGAAAGCGGGAAAAGCTGCAGGTTCACGCGATACACCTGGTTGATGTTCTCGCATTCGCGCGCGATGTTGATAATTTTTTTGCGGCAGTCGTTTATCGTTTCTACGATTCGGGCGTAGGCGGCCTCGTCGATTCCCATGGTGACGCCCGTAATGTTGCGCTCCTCGGGGCTATCCGTGTCGATGGATTGCATGGCGAGGCCCGCCATTTCGCGGTTCATGGATCGGATGGCGAGCGGGATGGCCTCTTTCGAGCCCTTCACGGATTTTTCCGTCTGCTCGTAGGTTCCTTTGCCCGTCTTTACGAGAAACCCCGCCTTCACCAGGAACTGGAGCGCATCCTGCACGTCGAGTGCCGATGTCTTGTTCCTGATGCTCGCTGCGATTTCGCCCGGTGCCGCTCCTGGCATTATCGGGGCGAGTTCGCGCACGATGGGGCAGGCGGGCGTTTCGTAGTAGTGGAAGGCTTCGGCATCGACGATGCGTATCTTGTTGAGCCTGGCCTCCTGTTCGAGTTCGCGAAGTGCCGCCTCCTTCTCCGCGGCACTTTTCGCGTTCCCGAATTTTACGAGCAGCCCGAAATAGGTGTAGTCGAACCCCTCTAACCCCATGGCTCGCGCAACCTTCGCTATTCCGGGCTTGCTCAGGCGCGTCCCCCCGTCGCAAACCAGCTTGAGGTATGTCGGCGAGACAAAACCGGCGAGGCTTGCGAATTCGCGCCATGTGAAATATGAAACCCTCTTGCGCTCCTCGTAGAAGTCGCGCATGTAGGTACGGTAGTCACTGTACTCGGTTATGGGCTTCATGTGAGTAAAAATAATACAAAATATGCGAAAAAGCAATAAAAATCGCAATTTTTATAAAAATAGTTTGTGATTTGAAAAATATGATACAAAATACGGTGTCTATGATACGCGGGTGTATTATATGCGGGCCGGGGGCGTGTTGCGGGGTTGCGCTCGGGTCGCGTTGCGGGTCACGATTAAAAAAATGTATCTTTACTGCATGGCGATGGTAACAGAAGTTTTCACTCCGGCAATGTTCCGGGCAATGGCCGCGAAGGGCTACACGCAAGAGGATTTGTGCTTGCGTGTCGGCTGGTCGCGCCGCAAGATTGTGGACAACTTCACGATGGAACTTGCCGCGGCCATCGAGTTTCTGCTCGACACTCCCGCGAAGGAACTGTGGAATTTCCGGAAGGGCGAACTGCGTGCATTGCAGGCGGGCCGCAGGGAATTCAACCGTATGCTGTGCTCGCGCGAGGTTATCGCGTGGGCGCGCCGCTTCCCGGTGCGTGAACTGGAATCGCGCGGGCTTATTGCGAGCGCCGTCGGCATGGGCACCGCTGGCATGGGTGCCGCCGGCATGGGCGCCATCGGCCACAACGCGGCCTCTGCGACTGCTGCGGGCAATTCGCATGCGCAGCGTTACGAATCGGGGCTCGTTCCCCGCGAGGTAATGAAGTTCATGGGCGTCGCGAGTATTGCCGGCTGGCAGAAGGCCTACGCGATTGCGCAAGATACGCTCAACCCGCACGCCTATTCCGCATGGCTGCGCGTCGGGGAACTCCAGGTGAGCCGCCCTCCCGCAGATTTCGAGATTGACCGCGGGTGCATCGCGCGTAACCTTGCCTTCTTGCGGAACAATGCGGTGCCTTACAGGGCCGGACTGCGGCGCGTATTTGTGGAAACTCTCCGCAAGTGCGATGTCGCCGTATTGCAGGTGCCCGCGTTCCTTGCTGCGCCAGCCCCGCGTGCGGCGTGCTTCTGGAAGGGTGCGCGCCCGGTACTGCAACTGCCCACGGGTACGGCAAGCGACGGCGACTTCATGGAATCCGCATACGGCGCGATGGGGCATATCCTGTATAACCGCAAGAGGCTCTCGTGTCTCGTGACTGCGGATAAAGTAATTTCGAGCGATCCCGCGCGGGGCGGTGCCGCGATGCACATCGCGGAGAACCTGCTGCTCACCGAAGCCGAGGAATGCGAGATTATCTGCTGCGGGCGATTTGAGGAACCGCGCTGCATCGAGTATTTTTCACGTGCGTTCCACGTGCGCCCGGGTATCATCGTCACGCGCCTGCAGGCCCAGCGGAAAATCCCCGCGATAAGCCCGCTGAACGCATTTAAAATAGCGGTTTAGCACCCGCTGGCATCCCCGCTTTAGGCGGGGATTTCCCTTTTATACAGACCAAATTGCCTTGAAACCTTGCATTGGTCTGCCCGCCAGCCGTAAAACCATCCAAATTGTTGCCTACAAACTAAAAATCGGCAGACCAAATGGCTTTGAATCCTTGCTTTGGTCTGCCCGCCAACCGTAAAACAGCTTGGCCGCCGTAAAACAGCCCGCCCTAGTCCATGCGCTGCACGCGGCGCCCTCGCTACCCGTTAACTAATTTCACGAACTCGCGGCACACCGCCTCGGGGTCGCTCTTCCCGAAAATCGCGGAGCCCACTACGAACACGTTCGCGCCCGCTTCTTTGCAAGCGAGGATGTTGTCGAGCTTCACGCCGCCGTCAATCTGGATGTCGAGTTCCGGCTTCATCTGGCGCAGTTCGCGAATCTTGTCGAGGCAGTACGGGATAAGGCTCTGACCGCCAAAGCCAGGGTTCACCGACATGATGAGCACCATGTCCACGATGTCGAGCACGTACTTTATGCTTTCTAGCGAGGTCGCCGGGTTGATGGCCACCGCGGGCTTCACTCCGAGTTCCCTAATCTGGTGCAGCAGGCGGTCGAGGTGGTTCGTGGTTTCGGCGTGCACGCTGATGATGCTTGCACCCGCCTTCGCAAATTCGCCCACGTAGTTCTCGGGATTCTCGATCATCAGGTGGCAATCGAGCGGGAGCTTGGTGCCCTTGCCCACGCATGCGGAAATCCCCGGGCCGAAACTGATGTTCGGCACGAAGTGTCCGTCCATGATGTCGAGGTGCACGAGGCCTGCGCCGCCGTTTTCGATGGCCTTGAGGCCGTTACCGAGTTCGAGGAAGTTAGCGTTCAGCACGCTGGGGGCGATAATTTGTTTGAGCATACGCCAAAATTAGCAAAAAGCAAGGCCCGGCGCATCACCAAACCAGAAATACACATCACCAAACCACAAATACGCATCGTCAGCCCCCAAAACGCCTTCATTTTACATCTAGCCACGAAACTTATTTTTTACTAACTTTGAACCCGAACTTAACATTAGGAGATAAAATCATGGCTAAGACTACTGCAAACAAGGTCGCAAAGGCCCCCGCAAAGAAGGCCGCCGCCAAGCCGGCTGCCGAAAAGAAGGCTTGCGCTAAGGCTTGTGCAAAGCCCGCCGCCAAGAAGGCTGCCCCGAAGGCTGCTGCCAAGCCGGCCGCCGAAAAGAAGGCCGCTCCGAAGGCCGCCGCCGCGAAGAAGGTCGCCGTCGAATTCGTCGCCGACTGCCCGCTCGCAACGACCGTTTCCGTCGCCGGTTCCTTCAACAACTGGGCTGTCGACAAGGACATGCTCAAGAAGGACAAGAAGACTGGCCTCTGGACCGCGAAGATTTCCCTCGCCGCAGGCGACTACGAATACAAGTTCGTGTGCGACGGCAAGAACTGGGACGCAGGCGACAACAAGATCAAGCACGTCTAATTAATGTTCTTTGTCATTCTGGAGCGCAAGGCGCGATAGAATCCATATAGAAATTACGCCGGGCCATTCGCTCGGCGTTTTTTGCTAGATATCATATTATGGTGTGTAAAGATGCGTTTGCTCACATTTTTGGTGCGACCCTATTGCGGTAGCGCTTTGGTTTAGTTATATTTACATTCACATAGCGGGGTAACCTGCGTCCGGATTTATGGAGCTTTGCTTCTTATTACCTTCTTGACTGGAATCGGCAAAATTCAAACGCAGAAGGTAATAGGCAAACGCTCACGTCCCCTTCGGGGCGTGGGTTGTTGACTTTTGTTTGTGCGTTATGGCTTTGCCGAGCCTCAGTCTGCAAACAATTGATTGGCAACACACGCCTTTTTCTATGCAATGACCGCCTTTGATTGGCCCTCCGTTTTTCGCCGCTTTCCTCCCCGCAAAAAAACGGAGACTCTATGGAAATCAAAGCGCGTTTTTCCCGATACGTTCCTGCATGCGCCGCCCTTGCTACTGCGGCAATCCTCCTGTGTTCGTGCGCGACAAACCCTCCCGCATGGTATAAGGCGGGCTACTCCAAGTACGAAACCGATAACGCGCTCGCCCAGTGCGAATACGACGTGAGCATGCAGATGCTGCCCGACGACAAGCAGGGCCGCGCCGTGAACAACTGCATGATCCGCCAGGGCTTCCGTTTTGTGGACAACCCGCCCGACGACCCGGAAATGGACCACTACGTACCCCCCGCACAGCAGCCTACACATGCGGCGCAACCCGCACTCCAACAGCCTGCGCCGCAACCAGTTCTGTCGCAACAACCCGCATACCAGCAACCCACACTGCAGCCCGCCCAGCCTGCTCCAGCCCCGCAGCCTGCATACCAGCAGCCCGCCCAACCCGCTCCTGCACAGCCCGCACAGCCTGCGCGCAACCAGATGATCGATGAATCCGGGGATAACCAATGGTGGAAATAAGGACATTGAAGGCGCTGTGTGCCGCGAGCCTTCTCGTGGCCGGTATGGCGCTTACGGGATGCGCAGGCAAGACTGTGGTTATCGGGCAACAGACCTGGATGACCGACAACGCGAATGCGCCGGTCGAAGGTGCAAAATGTTACAGGCAAGGTAATAATGGCCAGCAGTGTGCCGACAACTTCATGGTCTATGACTGGCAAGGTGCGAACAGCGCGTGCCCCGAAGGTTTTCACTTGCCGAGTCTCCAGGAATTCTCGACTCTCGAAAGTGCGCGCAAGGCGAAGAACGATGTCGTGAACCTGGCATGCCATGATGATGGCAAGACGTTCGATAACGGGCTCTGCTACGAAACAGCCTTTTCCGCATTCTGGACAAGTACGCAGGCCGACAATAAAACCGCGTTCGTGTGGGACGTGGAGCTCGACTACACGAACCTTGCTCCGCGTGCTGCCGGGAAAAAAGAACTATTCGCCGTGCGCTGCATAAAGGACTAGCCCATGCTTAAACGAACCGCCATCACGCTTATTGCCGCATGCGCATCCGTTTTCGCAGGCGACATTTCCATATCGCTTCCCTCGTCTGAGAACCTGGGTGAAAAAATCAGTTTCTTGAAGGGCCTTCGCGAAAGCGCGAATCTTGATGCCACGCAACAGAAGGATTTCAACGACCTGTGGACACAGGCGAATAATGTCGCCGCCATGAACAATCGCTGTGGCTCGATTCTTTTGAACGATATCCCCGATGAGGCGTGCCAGCACTTTTACGAGGTTGAACTCCCTGCATTCGAGGCGAAGTTTTTTGAACTCACCGGCGAATTCAAGCTGAATGCGGTCAAGGCTTCCAACACGCTCTCGGATAAGCGTGCGATGATCGAGGCGTGTGCTGCTGCCCTCACTCCGGAAACATACCAGGTCTCCAATATAATGACGGTCATTGGCGAAGTTTCTCCCGAGCCTCTCGATGACGGAATGGCGATGATCAGGTATAACCTGGCGCTTGCAATCAACAGGGCGAAGCGCGAGGCTATTGAAGCGCAGCTTTCCAAGTGGTTCGAGGCCTGTGGGGAGGGTGTCCTGAGTCAGGGGGACTATTCGCCGCTGTTCGTACAGAGAATCAAGAAGCAGGTCTCGCGGGCCGGTAACTATATCGACATTATTGGCGGCAAGATTGTGGTGGTACAGGCCAAGCAGGAACGCTTCAGTTACTACGTGAACGACCGATTCCTTTTCGGCAAGTCCATCCTTGCGGGTGCGAAACTCCTTTCCATTGACAAGGCGGGCGTAGTGCGTTTCATAAACACGTCGGGTATCCAGTGGAAGGATTACGCCATCTTCAATGAGGAAGAAATCCAGAAGAGAGGGTTCAACGGACGCATGCTTTGGGGCGACCGCACTGCCCCGCTCCGCACGGTCCGTGCGTTCAAGAGCGGGAGGATTTTCAAGAGCGTCATTATCGGCAAACAGGAATGGAGCGCGATGGATCTAGGTGCTGGTGATTGGAGGCGCGCCGTGCAGTCCTGTCCGACGGGCTGGCACCTGCCCACGGATGACGACTGGAAAGAACTCGGGAATTTCGTGAATGCTAATAGCTATGGCGCCCCTATCCCGCCCATGCTCAAGGCCGCCCGCGGGTGGGCTAATCCGGGCATCGACCTTTACGGATTCAGTGCGAGGCTGGCTAAGTACACGGAATACGGGACACAGGTTCCACCGCAAAAGAAGGAATGTGCCAGGTACTGGAGCAATACGCAAGTGAATAACATGGTTGCAAGTTACTGGGAACTTTGTGACGATAAACTCCGTTTGGGCGAGTCCGACAAGCGGAGTACATATTCTGTCCGTTGTGTACAGGATGGCAACCTTTCTTTCAAGAAATAACGGTCGGGCGAGCTATGAATAAATTAGTTTTATTGTTTTTGATATTGCCTTTTGTCGCCGGATTGTGCTTTGCACAGGATAGTGTGTCGGCTGTTACTGAACCTGCTCCCGTTTTCGTAGATGAGGCGACATCACCGGATTCTCCTGAAGAACCGGCTGCACCTGCTTACGACAATCGTATTTTTGAGGATCTCGGGAAAATTTGTAGCAAGCGCTTCTGTGCCGTAGAGATATTCTTTAGGAATGGAACCTATTCGCAAATGACAAAGTCGAGGTCGCCGCTGTCGAATAAGGAACTTCTAGATTACGATTCTGCCCACAATGCTCCCGGTACGGATGTAGAATGCGATTCTCTTGAATCCGGTGTTGAAAGTGCGGCTCCGCTTGACAGAGATGCTCAAAAAATGCAAATTGCGGATAAACTTGCAAAAATGTGCGCGGGCAAGGAATTCTGTACCCTCGAGGCAACGTTGCACGGGCCCTCCTTTACGTTTGCTTCACTCAAGAACGTGACTACGGATATTCGCCCCAGGAATCAGGAAATCCCGCGCTACGCCGAGATACACTATTCTTCCGATACCGAGGTAAAGCCTTTCGCGGTTCAGGCAATCGCCATGCCACGCAAGTCTACAAGGCAGGCTCCGCAAGAAGTTGCCCCGCAAGATGTTTCGCCGGCATCAAGCGATGTTTCCTCTCCCGTCGCGAAGAAACCCGCAAGGCGCTTCAAGAACAAGAAGTTTTCGCATGCAATCGCGTTCTCGCTCGGGTTCCTGGCCGAAGATGAATACGGTTATATTGGTGGACAGGATGTTACGCAGGCGCTGGAACTTTTCCCGCGATACACGTTCAAGTGGGCGTGGCACGACTATGTTACGTTTGCTCCCGGCATAGGTATCGCGTTCCGGAACAATACTCTCAACATTGATGACGAAATGACTGTATCCGGGAATACCTATGATTATTACTATGGCTATAGCTACACCACAGTTAGTGAGGAGGGCTCGATCAGTTACCAAAACATCACGCTGGACATCCCCATTGAATTTCGGTTTGGTAGCATGTTCTTCGGGAGTGTCACGCTTGACCTGCGCAAGCCTATAGCCGAGTGGTACGATTACGAGGTAGATTTTTACCGGAACTATTCTTACAGCAGTTTTGATTACGATAATGGTGACGGGTTTGATTTCTTTGCGGCGGACGATGCTGAAATTGGCCTCTGGCTTGGTGTGGGCGTCCAGCACAACGGATTTGGTTTTGAATTTCAGGCTTTGCTCGCAAATGATGGCTCAAGCAATGGAACTCATCAATACGAATATCTTTTCGACGGATATTTCTCCTTCCGGCTCTTGGCTGAATACACTTTCTAGGGAGGCACCATGAATTGCAGACATGTTTATAAAAAATGGATTCACACCCTTCTTGTCGCACTGGCGACCGGCCTTGCTATGGCGTTCCTCACTGCATGTGGCGATAGCCCGCTGAAAGCGGCCAGTGAGGATATTGACGATGCCGAAGATTGGGCACGCAATGACACGTATTATTCTATGGAACGTGAAGCGCAGATCAAGGCGTCGAGCAGTTCGATGGCGCAAGCCCGTAGCATGTGCGAGGCCCGCTATAACTACACTTGCTGCAGCAACTGCTACTATGCCTACGGGTACTACGAATGCTCTTACTGCACCAATAAGTGCTATGATGATTACGGATACTATATCTGCTACTCAAGTTCGAGTTACCGCTACAGTTCCTCAAGTTATTACTCGTACTACAGTTCTAGCAGCTCGGCTCCTGCCAAGACATATTACCTAAAGACCTCGAAAACGATGAAGTTCTCGCTCACCTATTACAAGCAGGTGTCGAGTGACTGGGACATATTCGATAACGCGGGCGATCCGGAGGTGAGTTTTACGGTCTATTGCTATTCGGAGGGTTCGCTGTTGAAATCCCTGTCGACGGGTCTGCTTTTGGACAAGGTCGATATCACGTCGTGGAGCGGTACAAGCAGCAAGGCACTGACTATTCCTGTAAATACGGACGAAATAAAAGTCTGCCCGAAGGTCGTAGACGATGACCCCTCCAGCGATGACGAGAAGACCGTGTCGGGCGGGTGCAAGACGGTTTCTGAAGTGGGTTACTTGGCCGATTACAGCGTGCAGGCGCAGTACCAATACACCAGTGTCTACAAGATTGATTGGGAATGGTATCTGTATTAGGGAGATTTACTATCTTTCCCCCCATGAATTATTCCATCCCCCAAGAAGTTTTCGTGAAGGCTGCCGAACAGTACGGCACCCCCCTCTGGCTCTATGACCGCGCCACCATCGAGAAGCGCGTCAAGGAAGTTCAGGTTTTCGACACCGTGCGCTTTGCCCAGAAGGCATGCCCGAACCTCTCCATCGTAGCGCTCGTACGCAAGCTCGGTGGCGTGGTGGATGCCGTTTCTGCAGGCGAAATCGTCCGCGCATTGAAGGCGGGTTTCAAGGGCGGCCAGCAGAAGGGCAAGGCTCCCGAAATCGTCTACACCGCAGACATCTTCGATCGCGACGCTCTTGAGCTCGTGAAGAAGTACGACATCGCGGTGAACGTGGGTTCGCCCGACATGATCCAGCAGCTGGCCGATTTCGGCGTGAAGTCGGAACTTACGCTCCGCGTGAACCCGGGCTTTGGTCACGGGCATTCCAGCAAGGTGAATACCGGTGGCCCGCTCAGCAAGCACGGCGTGTGGCACGAACAGATCAAGGACTGTGTCAAGCTCGCGCAGGCAAACGGCATGTGGATTACCGGGCTGCATATGCACATCGGTTCCGGCTCCGACTTCGAACACCTCTCGCAGGTTTGCGATGCTATGGTGGACGCTAGCCGCCGCCTGGGCTCTCATTTGCGCACCATCAGTGCAGGGGGCGGCCTCCCGATTCCGTACCACGAAGAAGACAAGGGCAACCGCATTGATATGCAGGCCTACTACGACCTGTGGGACAAGGCCCGCAAGAACATCCAGCAGAGCATCGGCCACGAGGTTCACCTGGAAGTCGAACCCGGTCGCTACCTGGTGGCCGAAAGCGGTTACCTGATGGCCGAAATCCGCGCCGTCAAAAAACAGGGCGACAACCTGTTCTATCTGCTCGACGCTGGCTTTACCGATCTCGTGCGCCCGAGCTTCTACGGCAGCTATCACGGCATTTCCATCATCGCACGCGACGGTCGCGAGATGAACGAGATGGTCGACGCCGTCGTGGCAGGCCCGCTCTGCGAATCCGGTGACGTGTTCACGCAGGAAGAAGGCGGATTCGTGGTGACCCGCAAGCTCCCGAAGGCAAAGGTCGGCGACTTGCTGATTCTCCATGATGCCGGTGCCTACGGTGCGGCCATGAGCAGCAACTACAACAGCCGCCGCTACGCTGCCGAGACCATGTACACGGGCGGTGAACTCAAGGTCATCCGCGAAAGGCAGACTTTCGAGCAGCTGTTGCAGAATGATAGGGTGATTGAACTGTAAGTGAATGTCACCCTGGAGGGAGAGCTATGCTCGACCGATAGGGTCTATAATAAAAGCCCACGGAATAAATATCCGCGGGCTTTTCGTTATAGGGCTATTCCTTATTGATAATCGCTATTGACTTTTCGTTTAACATTTTGTAATATACAAAATGTTAAGTGGATATGTTGAGTTGACAAAGCGGCGCCCGTCGGGGCGCCGCTTCTGGTTCACCACAAAGAAGAT
>JAEEGI010017179.1_pt1 | contig 14876 bp, 11 predicted proteins | sample 8958751 | NCBI WGS metagenome assembly JAEEGI01 (sample SAMN16246545, study PRJNA631951) | gut metagenome | biome: gut microbiome; feature: rumen; material: KS-attached | host: Bos | place: Iran: Karaj | collected 2018-10
TCCTGCTTGTGGGTCTTCCCCTGCTGCGCGGTTGGCTTTACATGCAGAACCTGCGCCGCCGCGTCAATGAGTCCTTCCGCGGCCGCCAGCAGCACGAGCGTCCCAGCCGCGAACGCTATGAAGAGGAAGAGTACACCGAGACCGGCGAGCGAAAAATCTTCACCAGCAACGAAGGCGAGTATGCCGACTTTGAGGAAGTGAGCGGCACCGTCATTGAGGAGACGACCTCGACGGGCGACACCCGCACGATCATCGAGGAACAAGTCACCGATGCCGAATATGAAGAAATATAGCACCTATAGAGATTATAGATGCTATAGATAAGATAGATGCTATAGATTATTTCTATAGGGATTTCTGCTATTACTTATTTTTAGAGTTTCAGGTCCTCTTCGTTTTTGGGTTGAGGGGGATAGTCGATTGTGTAGTGCAGGCCGCGTGATTCCTTGCGGTCCTTGGCCTGACGGGTAATCAGGTAAGCTACGTTGATGATGTTGCGCAACTCGCAGATGCGGCGCGACACGTTACTGGTCTTGAACAGTTTCTCGGTCTCCTCGTAGAGGATGTCCAGGCGGTTCCATGCACGGTCGAGACGCAGGTTGCTTCGCACAATTCCCACGTAGGTTGACATGATTTCGCCCACCTCTTTCTCACTCTGGCTGATGAGCACCATCTCCTCGGGGTGCGTCGTGCCGGCGTCATCCCATGCGGGTATGTCTTCACGCCAGCTGTACTCGCCCAAATGCTCCATCGCGTGCTTGGCTGCTGCATCGGCATAGACAACTGCCTCGATGAGCGAATTGCTGGCGAGGCGGTTGCCGCCATGCAGGCCCGTGCATGAACACTCGCCCACAGCATACAGACGCTTGATGCTCGAGCAGGCATTCAGGTCCACCTTGATGCCGCCACACATGTAGTGGGCAGCAGGTACCACGGGGATGTACTCCTTGGTGATATCGATGCCCAAATCCAGACAGTGCTTGTAGATATTGGGGAAATGATGCTTGGTCTCCTCGGGATCCTTGTGCGTCACATCGAGGAAGACGTGGTCCTCGCCTCGCTGCTTCATCTCGTTGTCGATGGCGCGGGCCACCACGTCGCGCGGTGCCAACGACAGGCGCGGGTCATACTTCTGCATGAATTCCTCGCCGCCCAGGTTGCGCAACACGCCACCATAGCCACGCATGGCCTCGGTAATGAGGAAAGCGGGACGGTCGCCGGGGTGATACAAGGCGGTGGGATGGAACTGAACAAATTCCATGTCTTGAACCGTACCCTTGGCACGATAGACCATGGCGATGCCGTCACCAGTTGCCACCAGCGGGTTAGTCGTGGTGTGGTAAACACAACCAACGCCACCCGTTGCCATCAACGTCACGCGTGACAGGAAGGTATCGACCTCACCAGTCTCCTGGTTAAGGACGTAGGCACCATAGCACTCGATGCCCGACGTGCGGCGCGTCACGATTTTGCCCAGGTGGTGCTGTGTAAGGATTTCGACGGCGAAGTGGTCTTCGTAGATGTCGATCTTGGGGTTAGCCTTAACGGCTTCGATGAGCGACACTTGGATTTCATGGCCCGTGTTATCGGCGTGATGCAGGATGCGGAACTCGCTATGTCCGCCCTCGCGGTGAAGGTCAAATTCGCCCTTCTCGTTCTTGTCGAAGTCCACGCCCCATCCCAGCAGTTCCCGGATTTGTGCAGGCGCCTCGGTGACCACCTTTTTCACGGCTTCGGGGTCGCTGAGCCAGTCGCCAGCCACCATTGTGTCGTGGATGTGCTTGTCGAAATTGTCCACCTCCATATTGGTCACTGTGGCCACGCCACCCTGTGCGAGGTCGGTGTTAGCCTCTTCCATCTTGGACTTGCAGACCAATGCCACAGTTCCCGTCTTTGCCACCTTGAGGGCAAAACTCATACCGGCCACACCCGAGCCGATGATGAGGTAATCATATTTGCGTACCATAATTTTTTCTTTGGCTTTAATCTAGATGGTCTAGAGATTCTAGATTTTCTAGAGATTTGGTTACTCTTTCTCGCCGTAGAGGAGATCGCCGCAGTCGCCCAGGCCGGGCACGATGTAGCTGTGCTCGTTGAGTTCGTTATCAATGTCGCAGGTCCACAACGTGGTCTTCTCGTTGGGCAGGTGCTGACGCACTACTTCAATGGCTTGGGGCGTTGCCACCACGCTAGCCACGTGGATGTGTGCGGGATGCCCCTTGGTTACCAATGCCTGGTAGGCCAGTTCCATCGACGATCCCGTTGCGAGCATCGGGTCAACGATTACCAGCGTTTTGTCGTCGAGGCGGGGGCTGGCAATGTACTCGATGTGAACGACAAAGTCGTCGGTCTTGGGGAAGTACTTGCGGTAGGCCGAAACGAAAGCGTTGTCGGCTCCGTCGAAAAAGCTTAAGAACCCCTCGTGGAAAGGCAAACCAGCACGCAGGATTGTAGCGAGAACCACACGGTCGTTCAACACGTTGCACTGTTTCACGCCCAGCGGCGTTTCGATTCCCTCAGTCTTGTACTGCAACTTCTTGGATATTTCATAGGCCATAATCTGCCCCAGTCGCTGAATGTTGGTGCGGAAGCGCAGACGTTCCTGCTGCAGGTCCTTGTTTCGGATCTCGCTCATGAACTGCCCCACAAGCGAATTGTTGTCACACAGGTTGATGATTTCCATACTCGGTTTATGATTGATTGTTGATTAAATATTCCAGTAATAGCCGCTTAGCATTGTCGCGGTCCAGTGTCAGCTGATGCTTGAGTTCGTCAAGGCCGCACATTTTGAACTCCAGGCGCAGAAAACTGATGAACTCCAGTATGATATCCTGTCCATAGATATCCTCGTCAAAGTCAAACAGGTTGACCTCGATGCTGATTTTGTCTCCGTTGTCCAGTGTGGGCCGCTTACCGATGTTGGCCATGCCTTGCAGTACCTGTCCGTTGACATGTGCCAGGACTGCATAAGCGCCATTGTGAGGCAATATCAGTTGCGGGTCAAGTTCTCCCACATTGGCCGTGGGGAATCCGAGCCCCCTCCCATTGTGGAAGCCGTGCACCACCTTGCCACTGATGCGGTGTGGGCGCCCCATGCAATGCATGGCGTCCACTACCCTTCCAGCAGCGATGAGTCCACGGATGATGGTTGAGCTTACCGGTGCATATTGCCCGAGATATTCGGGTGCCTTGACCACGTTGACGCCCAGACCCTCGCCATGGCGGCAATAGTCCTCGAAAGTATCCCCCTTGTTGTGTCCGAAGCGGTGATTGTAGCCTGCCACCAGCACTGCCACGCCATAGCGTTCCTTGAGCAGCTCGATGAACTGCGACGAGTCGAGACTCGCCAACTGTGCGGTGAAAGGCAGCGCCAACAGCAGGTCGGGTTTCAGGTCCTGCAGATGTGCCAAGCGATCCTCCAACGGCATAATCAGCCTGAAAGGCTCATCGGGGTGCAAGACCTGTCGGGGATGATTCAGAAAGGTGATGACAAGCGACTGTTTACCTTGTTCTGCAGCCTGCTGTTTGAGAAAATGTACCAAGGTGGCATGTCCGCGGTGTACACCGTCAAACATACCGATCGTAGCGACTGTGCTGCCAACTGGCAAGCGGTCGTTTTCGCCCAAAATTCTCATCAGCCGAAACCTAAATCCTTAATCGAAAGCCTATTTATCCAAATGCTCCTTGAGAATGCGCATCGTGTCGTTGCACACGCGGATAAACATCTCGCGGTTCTTGAGCATGGTAGATGTCTTCACCTGCCTGTCGGCGCCCGAGAACAAGTAACCCGTTTCCTTACTCTCCAGCGCACGCAGCGTAGGAACCACGCCAGCCTCGGGGCTGGGGATGTTGCGGCTGAGGTAATCGGGTACACGGTCCATCCATCGCGACATCGCCAGCGCACCGCTCTTCAAGAGTCCCGGATTGACACAGTTTACCGACACGCGCCTTGTTTTCATCACGCTCGACATGTAGATAGAGAAGAGCGTCAAGGCCAACTTGCTCTGAGCATAGGCGCCCCAAGGAGTGAAATGTGATACAGCGGGGAACTCATAAGGCAACGAAACCAGACGGCGCGATACTGAGGTGGAAAGGATGATGTGTCCTTCCTCCTGGATGAGCGGATAGACCTGCATCGACAGGAGCACTGTGCTCAAGTAGTTGACTTGCACGGAGTGCTCGAAGCCATCCTCAGAAATCTCGCTGCGTCGCGGCAGAATTCCCGCATTGTTGATCAAGGCGGCCACCGGGCGTTTCAAAGCCTTGAGTCGAGCGACGAAGTCATTGACCAGAGCAAAGGAGTTGAGGTCGAGTTGCAGACAAGTGATATCCTTGTTACGTGTGACTGTGCGCAGTTGAGCGGCATAGTTTTCAGCTTTCTGGATATCTCGGCTGGCAAGCAGCACGGCTTTGCCCTGCTCGGCGAGTTTGCGTGTGATTACGCTGCCCATGCTGTCGGTCGAACCAGTGACGATATACAATGGTTTCTCTTGTTCTGCCATCAGTTTGTCGTTATCGATCATCATATTTAGAGTTAGTTTTGGGTTCATTTGTTTCCAACCTGCAAAGTTATAAAACTTTGCCCATATTGCACACATCTGGGGCAAAAATAATTCGGTTTCTAGTTTCTAGTCCCTAGTTGGCTTGCGCGTTCTTTTGCCTCACGCTAAGACGCTAAGGCGCTAAGTTGTTTTTATTGCTTGCAGATTAGTCCCTAGTTTCTAGTTTCTAGTCCCTAGTTGGCATCCGCGTTCTCTTGGGCTTTCGCTTTTTTGGGGGCTTCTGTTTTTTTTGGGCATTAGGCTAAGTGGGTGGAGAGTTAGTAGGAAGAGTTTTTGGTCAAATTGTGTGAAGGTATTGGGCTGTTAAAGGGTGGTATTTTTTAGTCTTGGGAATTTTTACAGCCAATTATTTGATGTGTGGGCGATAATCTTAGTATTTTTGCAAAAAAATGCGTTAATGTCTAGTACACGACTGTATGAGAATTTTGATTTCAGTCCTATTGCTTGTTTTGTCAACGGCAATCGGACTTCGTGGCCAAAACGTTCAAGCCATTGCTGATCGCATTGACCGTCAACGGTTTGACTACCCGCAAGAGAAAATCCACGTGATGACTGACCGTGGCCGCTATCTTGCGGGAGACACCATTTGGTTCAGGGCTTGGGTCGTGGATGCGACTACTCACCAGCCGGTGAGCGCCAGCCAGTTTGTGTATGTCCAGTTGGTCTCCCCCACCGACTCGGTGATGAGCCGTATCAAGATACATCCCGACCTTCAAGGCACATTCAAGGGTTACCTTCCCCTTGCCATTGACCTTCCCGAAGGGAGATACCAGCTGACTGCCTACACCATGTTCATGCAGAGCGTTGGAGAACATTATTTCTACCGCCAGCCCATCGAAGTAGAGGCGCTCACCTCGGTACAGCGCCGCGTCGTGAGCCGATGCGTGCGGTATGGCAACGAGATTGACGTGACTTTGCAGTATGAGAACGTTGCCGACGGCAGCCCATGCCCCTATTCGGTGTTCAGCTACTTGACGGCTGAAGGCGAGTGGAAAACCCAGCAACACAGCCACAGTACCAAAGAAGCACATTTCACGCTCAAGGGCGATGAAGCCAAGCAGGACGCCGTGTTGGTGACTTTTGACAACTATGCCAAGTATATCACTCTTCCCCCTGCAGAGGCTGTAGATGTCACGTTTTATCCCGAGGGCGGTTACCTGATTCCCGATGTGGAAAACCTTGTGACCTTTAAGGTGGCAGGCAGCGACCCGAATGTCAGAACCGACGTTGGCGAACTGGTGGACAGTACAGGCCGTGTCGTTGCCCCGTTGACAGTGGAACACGACGGTATGGGCATGGTGAGTTTCACCCCACAAACGGGCGAGGCCTACACCGCCCGATGGAAGAACAATTTCGACGAGTATTTCACTGTTCCCCTGCCCCACGTGAGGCCCGAAGCCACCGTCTTGCAGGTGCGTTACACCCAGGACAGCTGCATCGCCATTCAAGCCGCTGGAGCTAGGTCTGACGGAGCGCTTATCGTTCTGCAGCAACGCGGCTGGCTGCTTGCCGCAGGCTATGGCTCCCTGACCGTGCGAGAACAAGACCTGCCTGCCGGCGTGCTGCAGGCTATGCTCTTTGATGACGAGATGCACTGCCTGAGCGAACGCCTGTGCTTCACCCGCGGCACCAATACCCCGATGCCCGATTTATTGACCGACCGAGAGACCTATGGCGACCGTGAGCTCGTCAAAGCTACAGTGAATTTGAGCCAGTTTGCGGCCAGCGACGGCAACTATGCCGTATCGGTTATTGACTGTCAAGCCACCGAATCCTCGTCAAGCAACATCCTCGCCAACCTGCTCTTGCAGAGCGAGTTGCGAGGTAAAATCCATCAACCGGAATACTACTTTGAGCCCGTTGACAGCATCGGCCAGCATGAGCGATTGCGCCATCTGGACATGCTCATGCTCACTCAGGGCTGGCGCCGCTATGACATTCCCCGTGTGCTGAGGGGACTGATTGCGCAGCCGCAATATCCCATCGAAAAATCGCAGGTTATATCGGGACGTGTCCTGAGCGATTGGCGCCATCGCCCCGTAGCCAACGCCAAAGTGAGCCTCATCGCCCCACGGGTGGAATACAGTGCCATCACCACCACCGACAGCCTAGGAGAGTTTGTCGTTAACCTGCCCCTGCTTCCTGACAGCGTTGAATGCATTGTCATGGCCGAGAACATCAAGGGCAAAAAACTCATGAGCCTGGAACTCGACGCCGAGGCTTTCCCCATCACTTATTATCATCTGGGCAACGAGCAACCGTCGAGCAGCCAAGCTGCAGACCTGGAGCAGCTGTCCTGGCGACTGGAAAAAAGCGGCGACTGGCGTCACGTCATGCTGAAAGAGTTGCTGGTCACTGCCGTGAGGCCTCGCCGAAACATGTACAATCCCCACCTGCTGACCCGCGCCAGAATGGACCAGCAAGGTATCAATTCGGTCCAAGGCGCCGTGAACGCCATCCCAGGTATCGTCACGTATCATGGCAGCGTATATACGCTAGGGGGCGAAGAAAAAGACAGGGTGGACATCGTGATTGACGGCGAAGCTATTATGAGCAATTACAGCACCGATGATGACCTGGTCGCTAATCTCGGGATTTACAACCCGACAAGCAGCAGGCCGGACGATTTGACCATCGCCGAAGGTATGGTGTCGATGCATGATGTAGAATATGTTTATTTCGCCCGCAAGCTCCATGGTGGAGGCACCCTGTATATCCAGCGCAGGGCCGACTATGCTACACGAGGTCACAGGGAGCCAAACGTCTTTCTCAAGATTGCCCTGCCACTTGGTGTTCAGCGTCCCGCCGAGTTTTATGCTCCCCGTTACGACCATGGCGACGAAGGAGAGCAGCCATGCAGCGACCTGCGCACGGTCGTGTATTGGAACCCGTGCGTTGCAGTGAACGAGGACGGCACATCAACGTTTGACTTCTACACGAGTGATGCCCCCAGCACCTCCTATGCCATCACCATCGAGGGCATAGGGTCAGACGGCTCGATATTCCGCACGACGCGCCGCGTGACCAAACGATAAAATCGTCATTAACCGCAAGACAGACAAGTGATCATTCATGGCTAGCAAACGGGGAAAAAGACGGATATGGATTGTGGTGCTGGCGGTCCTCGCAGCGCTTGCAGCAGCGGTGGCATGGTGCATGAGGCCTCCAGCCAACTCCATCCCCACTGCAAGCCGCGGCCAGCTGGAACGTTTCCCGCAGTTCACATCACAGTATATCCAGCCCCGCGATGTGGTCGTGTGGCTGCCGGATGGCTACCGAAGCGGTGACACGTGCGCTGTGCTGTACATGCACGACGGAAATATGCTGTTTGATGCCACCACGACGTGGAACCGCCAGGAATGGCGCGTTGATGAGGTGATGGACAGCATGATAGGGTTAGGACAAATCAGGCCGTGCATCGTTGTGGGCATCTACAACACCGACGAACGTATTGCAGAATATCTGCCCGCCAAAACGGCGCAATATGTAGCCGAATCCAAACGCAAGAATGTGGATATGAAACGACTTACCGCCGATTCCTACCTGCGATTCATCGTCGAAGAACTGAAACCCTTTATCGACGAGCGATACAAGCCACTCACCGACTGCGAGCACACCTTCATGATGGGATCGAGCATGGGCGGTCTTATCTCGCTGTACGCCATGTGCGAATATCCTCAAGTGTTCGGCGGTGTGGCCTGCCTCTCGTCGCACCTGTCGATGGCTTACCTGTCGCGCAGCATGGACAGCGAACTGTGGGCCACAGGCTTCCGGAATTATGTGTCCCAGCACCTGCCCGAGGCAAACGGCAGCCTGATTTATATGGACCACGGCACGAAGGCCTTTGACAAGAGCTATGGCAAGTATCAAGAGTTGCTCGATTCGGTTTTTCGGTCCAACGGATGGGACGAAGAACATTACAGGAGCCTCGTCTTTGAAGGAGAGGGTCATAACGAGTCGGCCTGGAGCCATCGCCTTGACCATCCCCTGCGTTTCCTGTTGAGGAAATAAGCAATTAGGTTTGCCCGTGCGAGTGAGTTGATGTAACTTTGCAGACTATAACTGAGATTTGCACAAGATGAACGATTTGATAACTGTTATCGGAGGAGTGAACATGGACATCTCGGCAGCCCTGACAGCTCCCTTTGTTCCCGCCGATTCGGTTCCCGGCCAGGTGAGGCTGGGCTGCGGCGGCGTTGCCCGCAACATTGCCCACAACCTGCGACTAATGGGACACCCTGTGAGGCTGGTGAGCGCGTTTGGCGGCGAGACCTTCGGTGAGATGTGCTGGCACGAGTGCCAGGCCATCGGGCTCGACCTGTCGCTGAGCGAACGCTGCGATGGCATGCGCAACGGGCTGTACCTGTGCGTGAACGACCAGACAGGCGACATGATTGCCGCCGTTGCCGACACCGACATCGTGGGCTGCATCACACCAGCTTTTCTTGAAGCCCGCATCGATGCCATCAACGCCTCGGCGCTTGTGTTGGCCGACACCAATATCTCGACTGAGGCGCTGCAATACCTCATCGACCATTGCACCGCCCTGCTCATGGTCGATACCGTGAGCACGGCCAAGGCCCCCCGCATCATCAAGGCGTTGCAGCAAAGTCAAGTTCATCGCCTGCATGCCCTGAAACTCAACCTCCAGGAGGCCAAAGCCGTAACAGGCTGCGCCACCGCCCAGGATGCCGCCACGAGCCTCACTGCCATGGGCGTGCATGAGGTGTATATCACGCTGGGCAGCGATGGCGTGTATGTTAGCGACGGTACTCGCCACGAGCACCTCAAGGCTATTCCCTCGCGCGTCATCAACACCACCGGTGCCGGTGACGCCTTCATCGCAGGCGTTGCCTATGCCCAAATGCAGAACATTGCCTTTCCAGCATGTGCCATTACCGGCCTGAAAGCCGCTCATGCCACCCTGCTCTCGCCGCAGACCGTCAATCCCGACATCAATAATTATCTATCATAAAAACAACTAATAACCAGAATAATATGAATCCATATCTTTCCATTTCACCCGAAGTGCAAAAGGCACTTGACGAAGGCCGCCCCGTAGTAGCCCTCGAATCCACCATCATTTCCCATGGAATGCCCTATCCGCAAAACGTGGAAACAGCCATGAAGGTCGAGCAGACCATACGTGAAGGCGGCGCTGTGCCAGCCACCATAGCCATCATAGGCGGCAAATTGAAGGCAGGCTGTACTCCCGATGAAATCGAATATCTGGGCCGCAAAGGCCAGGCCGTCACCAAGGCCTCTCGCCGCGACCTGCCCGTGCTCATTGCCCGCGGCGATGACGGAGCCACCACCGTGACCACGACGATGATTATTGCCGCTATGGCGGGCATCAAGGTGTTTGCCACCGGCGGCATCGGTGGCGTGCACCGCGGTGCCGAGACCACCATGGACATCAGTGCCGACCTCGAGGAACTGGCCATGACCCCCGTTATGGTCATCTGTGCCGGTGCCAAGTCCATCCTCGACCTTGGTCTCACGCTCGAATATCTGGAAACCAAGGGCGTTCCCGTCATTGGCTACGGCACCGAGGAGCTGCCGGCCTTCTACACGCGGCACAGCGGCTTTAAGGTGGATTACCGCATTGACAGCCCCGAGGATCTGGCTGCCGCTTTCAAGGCCAAACTCGATATGGGCCTGAAGGGCGGTATGCTCGTCACCAACCCCATCCCCGAGGAATTTTCCATGCCCGCCGACGTCATCAACAAGGCCATCGACGAGGCCATCAACGAGGCCAACCGCTTGGGCATCAAGGGCAAGGAAACGACACCGTTCCTGCTAGCCAAGGTCAAAGACCTGACCGGCGGCGACAGCCTCGCCAGCAACATCCAGCTGGTGCTCAACAATGCCCGCCTCGCTGCCCGCACCGCTTCAGCGCTTGCCGCCCTTGACGTGCGCTAACCGTCATTGTAGCGACACGAAAGCTATCGTCGATATCAGTAGTGCATGGCGATGAATCCACTTTTTTCTCGCATCGTCATGGAGATTAGATGATGCCGTGTAAGGAAAGAAAAAGGCCCCGCAAATAGGGGTCTTTTTCACTTTGACAAGCAAATTATGTTAAAACGATGTAGAATTTCACGAAATTACTATATATTTGCACGTTTTAAGCTATCATCATTCGAGACTATGAGCAAACGAATCATATTAGCGATAATAGCCGTGCTGTCACTAACAGCACAGGCCCTCAACGTGCAGAATACCGCCGGCACGCTGTCCACTCGGATCACTGACCCGAGTGTGACCACCTTGACCATCAGCGGCACGATGAACGCTGTGGACTTCTACTTCATTACCGACTACCTGCACAATCTCTCGACTGTGGACCTGTCGGGCGTGACTGTTGTCGCCTGCAGCCTGCCTACCTACCGCTACTGGCAACAGGAATTTGCTAACGACGAGCTGCCGACGGGCTGTTTTGCTGACAAGACGTTGCGCAGCATCAAGTTGCCATCATCGTTGCGCAGTATCGGCAAAGCCGCATTTGCCAGTTGTAACAATTTGGGTCGAGTGACGTTGCCAACCGCACTGGACAGCATCGGCGACTATGCCTTTGCCGGTTGCACTGCGCTGCGTACGGTCACGCTGCCCGCCAGCGTGGTGAAAGTGGGCCGGGGCGCCTTCATGCGGTGCACATCGCTCATCTCCATCCAAGTCGAGGCACCCAGCCGCTTGAGCCAAGTTGACGCCACCGCACTGATGGACTGTCCGGCATTGACGATCGTTGATTTGGGCAACGCCCTGCACACCCTGGGAGAGCGATCGCTGGCAGGAACCGGCGTGACGCAGTTGGACCTGAGTGAGAGCGATAAACTGAACGAGTTGGGGGACTGGGCCATTGTCAAGACTCCCGTCACCGAGGCCAAATTGCCCTCTAGTGTCAAGACTGTGGGTAAAGGCGCCTTCCTGTATGATACCGAACTCGAAAACATCACGCTGGGCGGCCATGTATCGGCCCTAAGCGACTATATGCTGGCCGGCACGAGCCTCAACGGCGAGTTCGACTTGAGCGGCGTGAACAGCCTGGGTGACTATGCCCTGTGGAATGTTGACGGCCTGTCGGTTGTCGCGCTTCCTGCAACCGTAACCTGGCTGGGCACCCGCGCAATGGCGGGCATGACGGGACTGACTGAACTCACCAGCGATGCCACCGAGGTTCCTGCCCTGGGCGAGGACGTGTGGCAAGGCGTTGACCAACAACAGGTACAGCTGACGGTGCCCACAGAGGCACTGTCGCGCTACCAGGAAGCCGAGCAGTGGAAAGAGTTTCTGTTCTATATTGCTCCCCCCATTTGGGTCAAGGGCGACGTGAACGGTGATGGCGAGGTCAATATCGCTGACATCAACACCGTGGTGCGCATCATTCAGGGCTATGTCGCCGACGATGATACCATGCTGCGCGCCGACGTGAACGAGGACGGAGAAATCAATATCGCCGACATCAACCTCATCATCAAAATCATCATGACCGGCAGTGCGGACGCTCCTGCCGTGGTTGATGCCAACGACCAGCTACACCTAGACGACGTGGCCATGCGCCCCGGTGAGGTGCGCACTCTGGAGGTCACTCTGGACAACGCAGGCAGCTACAGCGCCCTGCAGTGCGACATTATCCTGCCCCCAGGCCTTACCCTGGTGGACAGCAAGGCCATCAGCACCCACACGGGAAAGACCGACAGCATGGACGAGAGCACGTCACGTACGGTGCTCTATTCGTCACGCCGCCAGCATTTTGCCGAGGATTGTGCTGTGTTCACCATCACCGTACAGGCCGACGCCTCCCTAGCAAGCGACAGCCAGATTGTGCTTGACCGCATCGTGCTGGCCGATGGCGATGACACCGCATGGCATCCCGGCATGTGCACTGCCCGAGTGACCAACAGCACCGGCATTGATGACCTGAACGCCAGCGTGGACCGCGTATGGGTCGAGGGCAGGGCCCTGTGTATCGACACTCGCCATGATGGCACCGCCCAGGTGGCCGCCATCAACGGAACGGCACAGTCGCTGACGGTGAGCACTGGCGTGAGCCGTCATGAACTAGAAACAGGTTTCTATGTAGTCGTGCTGCACGGCAAGAGCTACAAGATAGCCATCAAGTAAACTCAAGTTAGAAATGGGAAAGAATAAACTCAAAAAATTTGCCGACATGGAGCGCATGGAATGTGTGTTCCAGTTCCCCTTTGCCGTGGTAACACAAGAGGGAGGCTGCCCCATGCGCGGCAAGTGGCATGAGCAATATTTCAAGAACGACAACCCCATCGTGCTGGAGTTGGGGTGCGGCAAGGGAGAATATGCCGTGGGACTGGCGCAACGCTTCCCCGGCAAGAACTACATCGGCGTAGATATCAAGGGAGCGCGCATGTGGACGGGCGCCAAGTTGGCTACCGAGTTAGGATTGCCCAACGTTGCCTTCCTGCGCACGAGCATCGAGTTGATCGACCGCATGTTTGCCCCCGACGAGGTGTCGGAGATATGGATTACCTTCCCCGACCCTCAGATGAAAAAGGTGAACAAGCGCCTCACCTCGACACGTTTCCTGGACAACTACCGCAACATCCTGCGAGACGGCGGTATCGTTCACCTGAAAACCGACAGCCCCTTCCTGTACACGTACACCCACGCTCTGGTCGAGGAGAACCACCTGCCTGTGGAGACCGACACCGATGACCTGTATGCCAGCGGCCTTGCCGATGACATCCTGGATATCAAGACCCACTATGAGATGCAATGGCTGCAACGCGGCTTGACCATCAAGTACATCAAATTTGCGCTGCCGCATGGAGTGCAACTCGTTGAACCCGACATCGACATCGAGCCCGACACCTACCGCAGCTATAACCGCGGTTACATCCAGATGCCGCAGCTGATGGCCGAAGAAAATAAAGAATCAACAATCAATCACTAAACTAACTATAAACGACTAACAATCAACTAAAATGACCATTTATCCAAATCTGATACTGGATGCCCTGCGCACGGTGCGTTATCCCGGAACGGGACGCGACATCGTGGATATGGGCATGGTGAATGACGACATCCGCATCGACGGCAACCATGTGAGCCTGTCGCTGACGTTTGAGAAACCTACCGACCCCTTCATCAAGAGCGTGGTGAAAGCCGCCGAGGCCGCCATCCTTGCCCATGTGGGCAACGATGTAGATATCAAGGGCCACATCGGCGTGAAAACCGCTCAGGACAACCCCGTTCGCAAGATTGACAACCCGTTGCCCGGCGTCAAGAACATCATCGCCGTGAGCTCGGGCAAAGGCGGTGTGGGCAAATCGACCATTGCCTGCAACCTGGCTGTTGCGCTGGCCATGCAAGGCTACCGCGTGGGTCTGCTGGACGCCGATATTTTCGGTCCCTCGATGCCCAAGATGTTTGGAGCCGAGGACGAGCAGCTCTACATGCATGAGGTGGAGGGCAAGAACCTGATTATCCCCTTGGAGAAATATGGCGTGAAAATGCTGTCACTGGGTTTCCTCGTCGATAAGGAAAAAGCCATCCTGTGGCGTGGCGCCATGGCCAGCAACGCCCTGCGTCAGCTCATCAACGAGGCCGACTGGGGCGAGCTGGACTACTTTGTCATCGACCTGCCCCCCGGCACGAGCGATATTCACCTGACGCTGGTGCAGACCCTCGCCATAACCGGCGCCATCGTTGTCACCACGCCGCAGCAGGTGGCTCTGGCCGATGCGCGCAAGGGCATCTCGATGTTTATGGGCGAGCACGTTAACGTGCCCGTGCTGGGTATTGTTGAGAACATGTCGTGGTTCACCCCCGCCAGCCATCCTGACGAAAAGTACTTCATCTTTGGCCATGACGGCGGCAAGCAGCTAGCCGAGACGCTGAACGTGGAACTGTTGGGTCAAATTCCCCTGGTGGCAGGTATCTGCAAGGGCAGCGATGACGGTCTGCCCGTTGTTCGCATGAATGACGTGAGCGGCGTGGCCTTCAAGCAGCTCGCCACACGCGTCGTTGAGGCCATCGACCGCCGCAACAACACCTTGCCCCCTACCGAAGTTGTTCAAACTCATTAAATATCATAGTTACTAACCAAAATCGTATCAGTTATGAAAAAGATTATCGCAATGCTGGCTGTAGCAGCTATGTTGCTCACCAGTTGTGGCTCGGTTCCCATCACGGGCCGTAAACAATTGAATCTTGTCAGCGATCAAGAGGTGCTCGCTGCAAGTCTCCAGCAGTATGCCACCTTCATGCAGACAGCTCCCATCTCGGGCAACAAGACCCAGAGTGCCCAGGTGACTCTCGTGGGCCAGCGCATCGCTG
>JAEEGI010017180.1_pt1 | contig 14875 bp, 11 predicted proteins | sample 8958751 | NCBI WGS metagenome assembly JAEEGI01 (sample SAMN16246545, study PRJNA631951) | gut metagenome | biome: gut microbiome; feature: rumen; material: KS-attached | host: Bos | place: Iran: Karaj | collected 2018-10
GAAGAGATCATGGATCTTCTGGGCGGCCGCGTGGCGGAGTCCGTGGTGCTGGGAGACATCTCCACAGGCGCCAGCAACGACCTTGAGCGTGCCACCAAGCTGGCTCAGGACATGGTCACCAAGTACGGAATGACCGAGGCGGTCGGCCCCGTGAACTATGCCAACGCAGACGAGGTCTTCCTGGGACAGGACTACACCACAAAGCGCAATTACTCCGAGGAGCTGGCTTCCGCCATCGACAAGGAGGTGCGCAGGATCATAGACGAGGCGTACACCGCCACTGAGGAGCTGATCATTGCCCACAGGGCAGAGCTCGACAGGGTGGCTGAAGCTCTGCTGGAGCTGGAGACTCTGGACGCTGATCAGTTCGAGGCCGTGTTCACCGGAGCCAAGACCATCGAGGACCTGAAGAACGACGAGATCGCTCTTAACAAGGAGCGCAAGGCCAAGGAGGAGCAGGAGGCTCGGGAGAGGGCAAGGCGCGAGGCCGAGGAGAAGGCAAGGCTCGAGAAGGAGCTGGAGCCGGCACCCAAAGGCGCAAGGCGCATGGTGGTCTTTGACGCCAACGGCAAGCCCATGTTCAAGGATACGGGAGCTGCTGAGGAAAAGGCGGAGGAGAAGAGCTCCGAAGCTCAGGAACAGGAGGCCCAAGAGACCGAGGTTCCTGCACAGGAGGCACCAAATGCTGAAGCCCCTGCCGATGAAGAAGACACCGAAGCACCGGAAGGCAGCAAGGACAGCGAAGATAAATAAGCGAGGTGAGCCCTCTGGACTTTAAAAATTTCATGAAAAGCCTGGAGGGTTCCTTCTATCTGGCCCCTCTTGCGGGCTTTACGGACGAGTCCTTCAGGACCCTCTGCAGACAGGAGGGCGCAGCCCTCAGCTACACAGAGATGGTCAGCGCCAAGGGCCTGCACTTCTCAGGAAAGGCGGAGGAGCACCTGCTTAAGATTCTCCCAAGGGATGGCCCCGTGGGCATACAGCTCTTCGGCTCGGAGCCGGAGATGCTGGCAGAAGCCGCGGAAAGGCTCAGGGACTGGCCCAATGTCCTGATAGACATCAACATGGGCTGTCCTGTGCCCAAGGTGGTCAAAAACGGCGAAGGCTCAGCCCTTCTCAGGACCCCGGACCTGGCTGCCCGCTGCGTCGAGGCAGCGGTAAAGGCCTCAGGCGGAAAGCCCGTCACCATAAAGATGCGAAAGGGCTTTTCTTCTGGCGACGGCTTCTCCCCGGCGGAATTCGCCAGAAAAATGGAGAGCGCCGGAGCCTCGGCCATAGCGGTCCACGGCAGGACCAGGGAGCAGTACTACAGCGGAAAAGCCGACTGGGACGCTATAAAAAGCGTCAAGGAAGCTGTAAGCATCCCTGTCATCGGAAACGGCGATATTTTTACTGCAAAAGACGGCCTGGATATGTTACAATACACAGGCTGCGACGCCGCCATGGTGGCAAGGGGCGCTCTGGGAAACCCCTGGATATTCCGGGAGCTCAGGGCTCTGGAGGAGGGAAGGCCTCTTCCCCCAAGACCCTCCATACAGGAGATCATAGACAAGATAATGGAGCAGCTGGAGCTGACCACCCAGGACAAGGGCGAATACACCGCCCTTAGGGAGATGCGAAAGCATGCAGGCTTTTATACAAAAGGGATACGGGGCTCCTCGGAGCTTCGGGCCCGCATAAACACAGCGGAAACAATTGAACAGTTCAGGGAGATCCTGGACGGGCTGAAATAAAGGAGTTTAAAATGGCTGAAGAAATTTTACTTACTCAAGAAGGTTATGACAAAATCGTACAGGAGCACGAGTACCTGGTATCCGTACGCCGCCAGGAGGTGTCCGAGCATCTGAAGGAAGCCAAGTCCTACGGCGACCTTTCCGAAAATGCTGAATACGATGCAGCAAAGGATGAGCAGGCCGAGCTGGAGGAGCGCATTGCCAAGCTGGAGAACATGATGCGCAATGTCCGCATCGTTTCCGAGGATGAGCTCACCCTGGACCACGTAAACCTGGGCCTCACCGTTGTTATTCAGGACATGAAGACCAAGGAAAAGTTTGAGTATGCCATCGTGGGCATCAACCAGGCTGATCCCTTCGAAGGCCGCATCTCCAACGAATCCCCCGTGGGCAAGGCTCTGCTGGGCAAGAAGGTCGGAGAAAAGGTAGACGTTCAGACCGAGATGGGAGTCCTCAGCTACAAGATCCTGGAGATCAGAAAATAGTCAGAAACAGAGGGAGTTTTTATGGCTGAAGAAAGAAATCAGATGCTGGACGAAAACGAACAGTATCTCATCAGAAAAGACAAGCTCGCTGCCCTTCAGGCAGAGGGCAAGAACCCTTATACCATAACCAAGTTCAATCAGACTGCCTACTCGGGGGATCTCAAGAAGGAATTCGCAGAGCTTCCCGCAGAGGCAGAGTCCGGCAAGATCGTATCCCTGGCAGGCCGCATGATGACCAAGCGGGTCATGGGCAAGGCCAGCTTCGCCAATCTCAGGGACGATCAGGGCGACATCCAGATCTACGTCCGCAGGGACGAGCTGGGAGACGAGCCCTACGCCGCCTTCAAGAAGATGGATCTGGGCGACATCATCGGCATCACCGGCGAGGTCTTCCGCACCAGAACCGGAGAACTTTCCGTAAGAGCAAATGAGCTGACCCTGCTTTCCAAGGGCCTGCGTCCCCTGCCCGACAAGTGGCACGGCCTTACGGACACAGAGCTGCGCTACCGCCAGCGCTATGTGGACCTGATCATGAACCCGGAGGTGAAGGAGACCTTCAAGAAGCGCACGAAGATCATGAACGAGATCCGCTCCTTCATGAACGAAAGGGGTTATCTGGAGGTTGAGACCCCCATACTCACGCCCTTCGAGATCGGGGCAGCAGCCCGTCCCTTCACAACTCACCACAATACACTCGATACAGACATGGTGCTTCGCATCGAGACGGAGCTCTATCTTAAGCGCCTCATCGTGGGCGGCATCGACCGCGTCTACGAGATCGGCCGCATCTTCAGAAACGAGGGCATGGATCCCAAGCACAACCCGGAATTCACCTCCATGGAGAGCTATCAGGCCTACGCGGATTTCCACGACATAATGGATCTGGTGGAGGCTCTGTTCAAGCGCCTGGCCGACAATGTCTGCGGCACCCGCCTCATCCCCTATGGCGATAAGACCATCGACTTCGATAACTGGAGCCGCATCACCATGAAGGATGCTGTAAAGCAGTATTCCGGCGTGGATTTCGACGACTGGAAGACCGACGAGGACGCCATCGCCTGCGCAAAGGCTCACAACGTGGAGCTGCCCGAGGTGCCCAGCCGCGGCGCCATCCTGGCGGAATTCTTCGACGCATATGTGGAGGACAAGCTGGTCCAACCCACATTCATATACGACTATCCCGTGGAGATCAGCCCCCTGGCTAAGAGAAAGCCGGACGATCCCGAATTTACGGAGCGCTTTGAGTTCTTCATCAACTGCATGGAGTTCGGAAACGCCTTCTCCGAGCTGAACGACCCCATAGACCAGAGGGGACGCTTCGAGCGCCAGGTGCAGGAGCGCAAGGCTCTGGAGCCGGACGCAAAGTGCCGCGTGGACTACGACTACGTAAGAGCCCTTGAATACGGCCTGCCTCCCACAGGCGGCCTGGGCATAGGCATCGACCGTCTGATAATGCTGCTGACCAACAAGCAGACCATTCAGGAGGTGCTGCTGTTCCCGACCCTGCGTCCCGAATTCACCTCCGAAGAGGCTGAAAAGGCCGAAATCGGCGAGGAAAGCGCTGCGGACGGGAAAATGTCCACCGAGGGCGCTAACGACGCTAAGAAGGGCAATTCCGGGGCTTCTGAGGGTATTTGCGGAGCACAGTCCGCTGATCCCTTCGTAAGCGCAGAGCCCATCGACTTCAGCAAGGTCGTCATAGAGCCCCTGTTCACAGATTACGTACCCTTCGAGGATTTCTCCAAATGCGACTTCCGCGCAGTGAAGGTCAAGACCTGCGAGGCCGTGCCCAAGAGCAAGAAGCTGCTGAAGTTCACCCTGGACGACGGCACCGGCACAGACCGCGTCATCCTCTCCGGCATCCACGCCTACTATGAGCCTGAGCAGCTGCTGGGCAAGACCCTTCTTGCCATAGTCAACCTGCCGCCCAGACCCATGATGGGCATGGAATCCTGCGGCATGCTGCTCTCTGCCGCCCACGAGGAAGAGGGCGAAGAGAAGCTGCACCTGATAATGGTGGATCCCCACATCCCTGCAGGCGCTAAGCTGTACTAGAGCATAGCCGGTCTATACAAAACATAAGGACTGTTTGAAGGAAACCATCAGACAGTCCTTTTTCGCGGGATGATAAGATTTAAGAATGCACAGAGATTTAAGGAGGGACAGATAGTGCCTGTAATCAAAAAACTGTTCGGAGGGATAGACATGACCTGGAAAAGGCTGCTCGCTTTTGCGGTCCTTGCAGGTGTCTATACCGGTATCATGGCGATGCTTCCGTCGGCAAAGGACACATCCTTTGCGGATATCACCATAAGCTTCGAGGTCTGGATCCTGTTTGGGATACTCATCATTATGAACAGCAGCTCCCCTAAGGATTCCGCCCTGAAGTGCTTCGTGTTCTTTCTGGTCAGCCAGCCCCTGGTCTACCTGATCCAGGTGCCCTTTTCGGAGCTGGGGTGGGGCCTGTTCGGATTTTACCGCTACTGGTTCATCTGGACGCTGCTCACTGTTCCCATGGGCTTTTTCGGTTACTATATGAAGCAGAACAAGTGGTGGGGCTTGCTTATACTGACACCCATCCTGCTGCTTCTTGGCGTTCACTATTCGCAGTTTCTGGCGAAAACGCTGTACTTCCCCCCGCATCACCTGCTGAGCGCCATATTCTGCTTCATCACACTGCTTCTGTATCCCATCGCCATTTTCGACGATAAAAAAATAAAGACTGCCGGAGCCGTCATCAGCATAGTCATCATAACGGCTGCGTCGATCCTTTCCTTTGTGAACAGGAACACATACAGAACGACGCCCCTGGTGAATGGCGGCAGCGCAGGCGCCGTCTTCGATGACAGCTACAAGGTCTATCTGGAGGATGAGAGCTTTGGCAGGGTCAGCATTGATTATCAGTCGGCGCTGGAGGACTATATAATAAATGCGGAGTTTACCAGAGGCGGAAAGACAAATCTCATACTCGAGGCCCCCGACGGCAGCAAGACCGTATACGAGCTCAATATCGGGTATGACACTTTCGATATAAAGGCCGCGGACTGAAACTGAACAAAATTTTATACCAAAGACTGTCTGAAAAAAATTCAGATAGTCTTTTTTGTTGGACATTTGATGGACAGGGGCTTCTATAATCATAAAACAGACCCCGAATGCTCCGGGGTCTGTTTTTATATGTTTATCCTGCTACCAGCACTCGAAGATTATTTTGGCCACCTCTGCTCTGGTTATGTGGAGCAGGGGATCGAGCCTGCCGTCCTTTATGTCGATTATCCTTCTTGCTGCCAGGCTCTGAACGTAGGGCAGGGCCCAGTAGGCCACGTCCTCTGCGTCGTTTGCAGAGGAAAGATCGTCCAGACCGAAGCGGTCATCCTTCCAGATGCGTCCGACCACGGTATAGGCTTCCTGCCTGGTGATCTGCCCCAGGGGGTCGAAGCGCAGCCTGTCGCCGCTGCCCTTGCCCTCCATTATGCCAAGGGCTGCCGCCGCCTTCACGCTGGGGACGGCCCAAGTGGAGATGCTGTCGGTGTCAATCCAGGGGAACTCCCGGTCCTCGTAAAGGGATGTATCTATCCCGAGCATGCGTATCATAACCGCCGCGAACTCCTGGCGGGACATGGTCCTGTCCGGCTCGTAGATAAGGGCGTCGCCCCTCTCCTTGCCGTTGAGTATGCCCCGGCGGTTCATGTATTCCACGTATTTTGTGGCCCAGTGGTCCTGGGTCATGTCCTCGAATATGCTGCCCATGGAAAAGCCCGAAGCTTCGTATTCCAGGGCCTCCCGGCTCCAGTTGCCTCCCTCGTCGGAGGCCTCTATTATTATGTGATGCAGCAGGCCGTCGTCCGGCAGGGTCATGCCAAGAAGGCCCGTCTCCTTATCGTAATCGAAGTCCGCCTTCTCCCCGTCGAGCTTGACCGTGATCCTTGAAGGAGAGAGAGCTCCGTCGATCTCATCCCAGAGCTCCGCCGTCAGCTGAGTGTATTCGATGGACCAGTCGATGTCCGGGGCGGTCTTGTCTATGATTATGTCCAGGGAGGCGGAGCAGGCTCCTCCGCTGACTGTGATGCTGCCCCTGGTGCTCAGCAGCTCGGCAGCTGTGAAGACCATGGCAGGCTTGACGGAATCCGCAGAAATGGCGCCGGGGGTGATCTCCCCTATGCCGCCCTGAACTGCCCAGCTGAAGCTGCCCTGGTCCGCCCTTATGGGAAGGCCCAGGTATTCGGCTGAAGCCGACAGCTGCAGGCTCTCCCCGGGCTCCAGCCTGAGGGCACCGCTTAAGGGCTTTCCGTTTTTACCGAGGATCTCAATGCTGTCCGGGGTCCCGATAATGTTTATGACAGCGCTGGCGCTCAAATCTCCGCTTCGGGCTGTTATGCTCACAGGCTGATCCACACCGGGCAGGCTGATGAAGCGGTCCTCCTCCACTGTGCCGAAGGCTTCGTCCCAGCTGTAGACAGCATCCTCTGCTATTTCCGCAGGATTGAGACCCTTGTCCGCCGCCTTAAGGTTCAGGCTCACCGCAGAGCCCGCAAGAATATAGTCGTCGGAGCGGTAGAGATATAGCCTTGAAGCCTCAGCGGGCTCAGTCTTTTCCGCCGCAAACATCAGATAATTGGCGCAGCGGCGGTTTTCAGTGGGTTTGTTTATAGTATTGTCCTTATCGTAGCCGGGCCAGACCAGATGAAGCTGGGTGGAGCCGCCTCCGTCGAGATTTATTGCATCCACAGCACCCAGGTCAAGCATGCGCTGAGCCAGCTGGGCAAGGCTCAGTCCCATGGAATGGCTGCTGTTTCTGCCGTCCGCGGTGTAAAGCAGGGTCTTCCCGCCTGCCGTTATTCCAAGGGCCGTCCGAGGAGCCTTGCCCGTCTCCTCAAATTCCTCGGCAGCACCGTCCTTCACCAGCCGGACGCCGCCTCCTATGGCCTGCCGTACCGTCTCCCAGCCCTCGGCAGCGCTGAAGCTTACCTCAACTTTGTCTCCCACAGCCAGGCTCCGCATCACCGGAAGGATGGACTGATAAGCCGTGTCCGCGTAGACCGAAAGCAGAAGATGCTCCCCGTCCAGGGAGTGGTCCTCGTCGGAATCGAAGACCTCCTCTATGGTCCCAAGTATGCTGCCTCCTATAGCCGCCTCGCCTTCATCTATATGTATCCAGACATTGTAGGTGTCTCCGTAGGCCGCGTTGGAGGGGCCGTAATCAGCGGAAAAAAGCCTGAGTCCGGACCTTTTATCCATGGCCTTGTTGAAGCTGAGACCGCTGAAGCTGCGGTCCTGATCCAGATCCGTAAGGATGATGACAAGCTCCATGCGGCCGATGCGGGCATTCCCTTCTTCGTCGAAGGCGACGCATTCCCCCACGGAGTCCTCGCTGCTTCTGACTATGCCGTCCCGGACCACAACGCCCTGGGCTATGCCGTTCTCCACGGTGAAAAAGTCCCCGTTGGCTCCGCCTATGACCTTCAGGCCCCTTTCATCCTCTATCTCCAGAGCCCTGGCATAGGAAGCCGCGCCCCGTATGTCGTTTCCGTAGGCAGCCACCGGCTTTATGAAGCTGCCGGGGGTGTAGATATAATAGTTTTCCGCCAGCAGGGAGCCATCCTCTTCGCTTCTCAGCTGCTGCTGCACCAGAGTCAGCTGTTCATCCAGCACCCTCTCGTTGGTCCTCTGCAGCTCAAAGCCCTCCGCCTCCTGGGCGAAGGCGGGAAGGGGAAGGGCGGCGCAGCCTATGGCAAGGGCTGTCAGCATCGCCGCTGCTTTTTTCAGTATATTTGCAAAAGGTTTTTTCATAAGCCTCTTTTCCTTACAGTTTGATTTACTTAGTCAGTATACCATAAAGCGGGAGCTTGGTATGTTCCCAGTGCAAAAAAGACCTTCGGAGGCCGGGAGGACCTGCTTTGCTTCCGTATTTTTTGCATTTTTGTTGCTAAAGGAAGCGTAAAGCCATAAAATCAAAAGCGAAAGGATATTGCTCTGAGAACCAAGGAGAAAAGTATGAAATACGATAAACTCAACAAATGGATAGCCGAATGGTATGAAAAATACGGCGCCGAGCTTTTTGAAATGACAAAGGATATCTGGGAGCATCCGGAGCTGGGGCTTAAGACCTATCACGCAGCGGAGGCGGCTCTTCAGTTTGCCAGGACCCACGGCTTCCCGGACGCGGTGAAGACCAAGGCAGGTCAGGGCTTTGATTTCTGCGAGACAGGAAATGCCGTCATTGCCGAGTACGGCAGCGGAAAGCCCGTCATAGGCATAATAGGAGAGCTGGACGCCCTCCCGGGCCTTGGCAATGGCGCTGTGGACCACAGAGACCCCATCGAGGGACCCGGACAGGGCTGCGGTCACAACCTGATCGCCGGAGCCTGCATGGGAGCGGCCTGCGCTCTGCGCTACGCCATGGAAAAGGAGGGCATCAAGGGGACCCTTCGCATGGTGGAGTGCCCCGGAGAGGAGGTGGGCAGAGGCAAGGCTCTGCTCGCTAAGGACGGAGTCTTCAAGGACATGGACATGGCCATCATGTGGCATCCCGGCAGCGGCGAGTTCAGCACCGAGCCTCAGCACCCCTTATGCGTAATGGCTGCCACCTTTGAGTTCCACGGCAAGTCCGCCCATGCGGCCGGCGCCCCCTGGAATGGCAGAAGCGCTCTGGATGCGGTCCAGCTGATGAATATGGGCAGTGAATTCCTGAGAGAGCACGTCAAGACCGAGTGCCGTTTCCACTATCAGATCACCGACGGCGGCATGGCTCCCAACATCGTTCCCGACTATGCGGCGGTCAAGTACTTCTGCAGGGCGCAGCACAACGATGTGGTGCGGGACCTCTACGACAGGGTCGTAAAGAACGCCGAGGGCGCAGCCCACATGACAGACACGAAGCTGGATGCCAATCTCATCTTCATCATCCCCTATTTCTACGAAAACAAGCCCCTCTGCAGGCATCTGGACGCGGTTTCCAGGATCATACCGGAGATCGAGTACAGCCCGGAGGAGATCGAGTGGGCTAAGAATCTCACCAGGGACTATACCGGAGAGGCTGCTCCCGACAAGACCGAGGATGTGCTTCCCTTCTGCAAGAAGGAGTACGAGGAGTGGGGCATCGGGACCACCTGCACCGACACCGCAGACATCTCGTATTTCTGCCCCACCGCCCACATCCACGGCGGCGGCGTGGTGAAGGCTGCTCCCGGTCACCACTGGACAGTAACGGCCTGTTCAGGCACCACCGTGGGCATGAAGGCTATGGAAAGAGCCTCCAAGGTCCTGGCCCAGGGCGCTCTGGAAGCCTTTGGCGACCAGAAGCTCATAGACGAATGCTGGGAATACTTCAGAAGCCTGAACATTCCAGACTACGAAAAGGTCTACGATCTTCCCATCCACGATATCCAGCAGGCTTAGGCCCTGCTTCGCAGCTGCAGTTTCCGCAGCAAATCAAAGCTCCGCCTTCACGCGGAGCTTCTTTTTTTGCGCAGTTGTGATAAAATATATAACAGCCGCTTACAGGCGGCAAAGCAGGCGGTGAAACATGAATAAATTTCAGGAAATAAAAAAAGAATACGACGCGCTCTTCGAGCTGGTGGCAAAAAACCTGCCGGAGGCTGATAAAAGCGCCTTCGAGGGCTTTTACTTCGATGCCGTCACCAAGATCTGGAGCGGCAACGAGCTCTATTCGCCGGACTACAAGGCTCTGCTGGATGCGGTCTGCGGAGATAAATACAGCGAGGCATCCATAAGGGCTGCCATGGCGGGCTACAGGGACCTGAACGTGATGTTTGCGGTGCCTGCCTTTTTCAGTGCCTTCGTGGCCAATGTGCGGAAGTCCAAGCCTGATCTGGTGTACCGCTTCCTTCAGAAGTTCAACGATCTTCTGGTGGGCTCAGCGGCCATCAACGGAGACTTCACCATCCCCGAGGCCAACAACATCCTGGACATGGTGGAGCGCTTCAGAGCCGATGCCTATGTGGAGGGCGTGCAGATATCCCGCTCCTTCAACAATTTCGGCAAGGTGACGGAGATCAAGGACGACAGCTATGTGCAGGAGGACGACCAGCCTGCCGCGGGTGCTGCAGAGGGCAGCTCCGGCAGTGATGACGATGAGGAAAGCTTTGAGGAGCTGATGGAGGAGCTGGACAGCCTTGTGGGGCTTGAAAAGGTTAAGCAGGATGTTCACAGCCTTATGAACTTCATAAAGGTCTCCAAAATACGCAAGGAGCGGGGCATGAAGGTACCTGCCGTGTCCTATCACCTGGTGTTTACCGGAAACCCGGGCACAGGCAAGACCACCGTTGCAAGGCTTGTGGGCAAGCTTTATCACAAGATGGGGCTGCTTCCCAAGGGGCAGCTGGTGGAGTGCGACAAAAGCTCTCTGGTGGCCGGCTATCTGGGCCAGACGGCCATCAAGACCCAGGCTGTAATTGAAAAAGCCATGGGAGGCGTGCTCTTCATAGACGAGGCCTACGCTCTCACTGACGATGAGAGGGATTTTTTCGGCCGGGAGGCTGTGGAGACCATCCTGAAGGCCATGGAGGACCACAGGGACGAGCTCATAGTGATCGTGGCCGGCTATACAGAGCTGATGCACGAGTTTATAGATTCGAATCCGGGGCTTCAGTCCCGCTTCAACAAGTATTTCGAGTTCCCCGACTACACCGGGGAGGAGCTGATGGCCATCTTCAGGCGCTTCTGCGAGAGAAACGGCTACAGGCTGGAGGATTCTGCGGAGAACCGCCTGCTCGGCAGCTTTGAGCTGCTTTACGATGAGCGGGACGACCACTTCGGCAATGCCAGGACCGCAAGAAACATCTTCGAGAAGGCCATTCATGCCCAGGCGGACCGTCTGGCAGGGCAGGAGGATCTCTCCGACAGCGAGCTGGAGCTGCTGAGCTCGGAGGATATACAGCTGGCTCTTAAAGACATTTAAAACAGATTTTAGGTATAAAAAGGGCTGTCTAATCAATAAATATCAAAAATACTTCACTCTGCTGAAGTATTTTTTTGATTTCCCTTGACTGAAAAGTATTGTACACATAAAATCTATATATAGAATGGAGGATTGTCATGAATATTATCAGAGCACTCAGAACGATCACTAAAATGAGTCAGAATCGCTTTGCGGCCTATCTTGGTATTCCCGTGGCGAACATCCAGCATTGGGAGCAGGGTGTATCCACTCCGCCCAGCTACCTGGTGGCACTTATCTCCCGTGTAATGAAGCACGAAGGCTACCTCAGCAGGGAGATGACTCCTCTGGAAGTGGAGGCATTGAACGATCCCCGCGAGGCTTCAGCTCATGAACACCTTTCCCCCGGGTCTGAGGCCGACGATATCGCTGAACTGATCAAACTCATTGAAAACAAGACAAAGGAGTAATACAAATCATGCGAAAACGAGTTCCTGTCATGGTGCCGATGGTCTGACTGATCACCCTAGCCATGCATCTACCCGCCTTTGCAGCAGATGAAAATACCCCCTGATCACATACTTTCGGGCTATTGGGATCCGGTTACCGGATAACACCGGCAGGAATGCATGCGCGATAGAGCTGTAACCACTGATGAAGTGCATCTCCTCCGGCATCAGCGAGCCCGAAGGCGACATGGACCAAGAGGCCCTCTACGAGATACCGCATTCTCAGGCACTGGTCTTTGTTAGCATGAACTTAATGCAGGCCATACAAAGGCCGCCCTATAATGACAATTTAAGAGGACTGTCTGCAGAAGCGCAGACAGTCCTTTTTATGTTTCTATGCAGCGGTCTTAATGGGGCGTTGGAACGCTCCTTTAGTCCTTCATTATGGTCTTCCATTTTCCAGTCTTGTAGCGCCATGCAAGCAGCAGCATGCGGATGAAGCCTTCCATGAAAATGACGTATTCCACCTCTATAAGGCCCTTGCCGAAGACCCTGATAAGCAGCACGCACCACAGAGTGCGGACCAGCCAGTTAGTGCCTGCGGAGATGTAGAAATTCACCTTGGTGTCTCCTGCGCCTCTGAGAACGCCCGCAAGGCTCCAGGAAAGGACCTGGGGCACCTGCATGAAGGCTGTTATCCTGAGGCAGCGGGAGGCCAGGTCGATTACGGCGGCATCGGGGGTAAAGATGCTGATGATGGGCTCAGCAAAGAAGTAGAGCCCGGCTCCTGTGAACAGCATGGTAATGGTGCCTGCCAGAAGGGTGGTCCTTACGAATTTTTCCGCCAGCTCCGGTTTCTTTGCGCCCAGAGACTGGCCCACCAGGGTTGTTATGGCCGTCTGGAAGGCGAAGGCGGGCATGAAGCTCATGGATTCCGCTGTCAGACAGAGGCTGTTGGAGGCCAGGGTCACGGTGCCAAGGCTTGCTATGCTGCGGCTTGTGATAACGCCTGAGGAGGACATGAATATCCTCTCCAGCATGGCGGGAATGCTTATGGTAAAGATCTGCTTTATAAGCTCCCAGTCCAGCCTCCAGCCCGTATGTATGTCTATGCGGTAGGGGCCCTTCTTAAGGAAGGCCACCCACAGGACGAAGAGCCCTGATACCACCATGCCTATGGCTGTGGCGATGGCGGCTCCTACCACGCCAAGGCCTGCGCCCCACATGTGGAGGGGCTTTTCGCTTCCGAAAAGATAAATATCCCTTTCAGGGTAGATCAGAAGGAAATTGAAGATAACATTGATGATGTTCATCATCACGTTGCCTATCATGGGCGTCTTGGTATCGCCATAGCCCCTGAAGGCTGAATTCAGCACCAGGGCCGTGACCATGAAAAAGCGGCCTATGCAGACCACCTCGTTGTAGGCTGAGGCCAGCTCAAGAACATCTGCTTCAGCCCCCATCCATGCGGGGATGAGCTTATGCATGCCAAGAGCCAGGGCATTTATGGGATAGCCTATAAGCACCAGCGCCATGATGGCGTGATGCATAAGCTTTTTAACGAGCTCGGGATTGCCTGCTCCCACAGCCCTTGCTACAAGGGTGGTGATGCCCACGCCAAGGGACATGACTATGCCGTTCATCATCATGAGCACCGGCTGGCTTATGGATACGGATGCCGTGGCGGAGGCCCCTAAGGAGCCCACCATGGCGGTGTCCGCGTAGCCGACCAGTGTGGTGAATATCTGTTCAAGAAATACCGGCCAGGCCAGCAGAAAAAGAGTCCGAAGCGGGCTCTTTGATTCGTCAGTCAGATTTAAACTTGGTTTTGCCATTCCCTTATCCCTTCCGGCCCGTATGGGGCCTTAAGTATTATATATGCTAATGGCGGGAAGGGCAAGCCTGTGAAGGCTTTATTCGGCTTTAAGTACGCTGCGTATGTAGCTTCGTAGGCAGTCCTTTTGCTCCTCCGGGCTCATGGCTTCAAAGCTTTCTGAATGCAGGGTGGCGGAGATCCCCTGGACCAGCTGGGCTGCCAGAATGTCGTCAGGGATGCCCTCCGGGAGCCCCGGCTCCTGAGTTTGCCCGTTTCTTATGGCAGCAAGCCTTTCTGCCACGGCGGGCACCATGGATTCCACCGTAAGGGCGTGCATGGCGTACTGGATCGACCAGTGCATACTGCCTCTCACCATTCCAAACTGCTGCATACCCTTCGCATAGAGGGGCAGGAAGACCTCTATGAAGTCCTCAGGCCTTTCGCAGCGGGATATCATTTCCCTGCATTTTTCACTGAAATCCCTGAAAAATCGCTCCACTGCCAGGTCGAAGAGCTGCTCCTTGGACCTGAAGTAGTGATAGAACATGCCTGTCTCTCCGCCCACCTTGTCAAGTATCATGCGCACAGAAACGGCCTCGTAGCCCCTTTCAAAAAAGAGCTCCGCAGCCGCTGCTATTATTTCGTCTCTTTTTCCGCCGCTAAGCACCGCTTTTCTGGCCATTTGTCTTTTCCTCTATCCATCCGCTGATGGTCTCGAGCAGCAGCCCCATATTGCCTATCTGGCAGTGATGGTCCGCCTGCTCCTCCTTTGTAAAGAGCCTGCCGGTGACGCTCCTCGCGTTAGTCAGGGCCGCCAGCTGCTCCTTATAGAACCTGGTGTAGAGATCGCTTTCACCTGCCAAGACCAGCACGTCCTGGGTCAGCAGGGGGGAGATCTCCCGGGTATTGTATTTCTTTATGTGTTCAAAGTACTCGCAGGGGGTGTGAACGTTCTCGTAGATGGCATAGCCCTGGCCCAGCAGCCATCTGGTGAAATAGTTTTCCTCCAGCTTCCTGTCCAGCCAGCGCCATATTAAATTCTTTGGGTGGCTCACCATCCAGTCGAAGAACCGGCCTTTCTTTTCTCCCATCTTGCCGATGATGGAGCCGTAGAAGTCGTAGATCAGGTCGTACATGACCAGGCGGGTGATGCGTTTGTCGCAGGCTGCCGCTCTCGGCGCCAGATAGCCGCCCAGGGAGACCCCTATAAATGTGACATCGTCAAGGCCGAAATGGTCCAGCACCGCCGCCGTGCAGTGCTCCCACTCCGGGGTCATGCGGGCGTCATAGCGCATCAGCACCTCGCCCTGCCCGGGTCCTTCAAAAAAGTATACATTATAGCCCCGCTCCTGTAAATACAGCAGCAGCACCAGGAATTCCTGGGCTATGCTGTCGTAGCCGCCGCAGACCAGAACATTGCCCCTGGGCTCTTCGGCTTTGGCATACCAGACAGGGAGCATATAGGTGCTGAAGGGGATCTGAACGTAGCTTAT
>JAEEGI010017181.1_pt1 | contig 14875 bp, 11 predicted proteins | sample 8958751 | NCBI WGS metagenome assembly JAEEGI01 (sample SAMN16246545, study PRJNA631951) | gut metagenome | biome: gut microbiome; feature: rumen; material: KS-attached | host: Bos | place: Iran: Karaj | collected 2018-10
GGAAACACGGCTGTGATCTTCGGCTTCTTCGACCAGATCTCCGATCAGCTCCCGGAGTTCATATTCATTCTTTCCGTAAACGGTATCTGAGAGCCTTTCATGATCGATCGGGAAGGGGACTTCCCCGCGGCAGCGCAGAACAGCTCTAAGTCTTGTCAGGCAGGAGAAATCTGTTTCCATCCTGTCGTTCAGATTTGTATATCCCTCATCGGCCAGATCGTCCAGGACCTTCAGCAGTTGTTTTGCTTCGCGGATATCGGCATCGGAAAGAAGTTTATTCTCATACTCTTCCAGCTTTCTGCGGTAGTAGTTTTCGTTGAATGAAATGAATCCCATAGTCAGCCTCACGGTTCAGCTTTACGCTCTTTCCGCTTCAATCTTATCACAGATCATCACAGCCCGCTCCGAACGCGGGAAAGGAACTGAAAATATTTTAGCGATTTAGTGCACTAAAGTGTTGACACACTAAAGCGACCGCGCTATAATCACATCATTCACGCAAGACCCGGGCGCCTGTTTGCGCTGGGAGGCGCCGAAATCGAAATAACGACCCCTTAAAACGACAGAAAAGTGTTGAAAAGGAGCTGACAGAAATGATGAAGAAAACGATATGCGCTCTGCTGGCGCTGGTAATGGTCCTCTCGCTCGCGGCCTGCGGTGAGAAGAAGCAGGAAGAGCAGCAGCAGGAGCCCAAGACTCTGATCGACGAGATCCAAGAGAGAGGTTATCTGACCCTGGTCACCGAGCCCTACTTCGCTCCCATGGAGTTCATCGATCCCGCCAAGGAGGGAGACGCGAAGTACGTCGGAATGGACATCGAGATCGGCCAGTACATCGCCGAGCAGCTCGGAGTCGAGCTCAAGATCGTCCCTCTCGAGTTCGGAGCGGTGCTCTCCAGCATAGCGGAGGGCAAGTACGACATCGCTCTCTCCGGTCTCGGATACACTCCCGAGAGAGCTGAGGCCTTCGACTTCACCACCTACTACCTCAACGAGGGAGACAACCGCTTCAGCCTCGTGGTCCGCGAGGAGGACTACGACCTCTACAACAGCTTCGAGGACTTCAACGGCAAGAAGGTCGTCGCCCAGGCCGGTTCCCTCCAGGAGACCTACGCGCTCAACCAGATGGACACCTCCAAGTTCGGCGAGTTCATCCGCGTATCCTCCACGACCGACGGCTACATGATGGTCCAGGAGGGCAAGGCTGACGCCGCGGTCTGCGCGGTCGCCAACGCCGACCTCTACATCGAGGCGAACCCCGGAATGAAGACTCTCGGAGACAAGATGGTGTTCGAGGTCGATCCCGAGACCCTCGGGACCCGCGGCGGAGTCGCCAAGGGCAATCCCGAATTCCTCGCCTTCGTCAACAAGTGCCTAGAGGAGCTCCGCGACAGCGGCAAGGCTTCCGAATGGTATCAGCAGTATAAGGAGTACGCCGCCAAGCTCGGCCTGTAGTATAGCAAATGTTTTCACCGGCGCTGATCGCAAAAATATGGCTTAAATATTATCCCGTCTTTCTCCAGGGGCTCTGGGGCACCCTCTGGATCTCCGCGGTCACGGTAGTGGCCGGCACGGTGATCGGGGTCATCGTCTCCCTGCTCAGACTCGTGCACAGCAAGCTCATCGATCTCGTGTGCTCGTTCTACATAGAGCTCATCAGGGGAACTCCAATCCTGCTCCAGCTCTACTTCTTCTGGCTCTGGCTTCCGAAGGCTACGGGGCTCGATCTGAGCAACCTCACCTGCATACTCGTCGCGCTCGTCGTGAGCGCCGGCGCGTATATCGCAGAGGTCATCAGGGCGGGCATCGAGGCCGTCGACCGCGGGCAGACCGAGGCGGCGAGGAGCCTGGGGCTCACCGAGACTCAGACCCTGTTCCACGTCGTGCTCCCGCAGGCGGTCAAGAACGTGCTGCCGGCGCTGGGCAACGAGTTCATCACCAACATCAAGCAGTCATCGCTCGCGTCCCAGTTCTTCATCGCGGAGCTGACCACCGCCTACAGGACCGTGCAGACCGCGACCTTCATGCCGATCCCGCCGCTGATCGTGTCGGGCATGATCTACCTGATCGTGAATTTCAGCCTCTCCAAGCTCCTCGGAGTCTGGGAGAGAAGGCTCAAGGCGAGCGACTAGAAAAAAGCGGGTGAGATTACCGGCCTGACGCCGGAAAACCCGCGGAAAAAAGACTTCATCGCCAAAGGGCGATATAATTGAGGGGGAAGGGAAGCGACCGCTTTGAGTGGCTGCTTCCCGCTTCATATGGTAAAATGAAGAAGGAGCTCTCCCGGGCGCTCCGGCCGGATCCCGGCGCGGAGGCCGCGGACGGCCAGCCGGCGCGAAGACTGCCCGGTCGCTCCGAACGCATTTCTTTTTTCGCACAGGAGGTGCGCAATGAAAAGACGAGCTATCATACTGCTGGCGCTGCTGCTCGCGGCGGCGCTGATCCCGCAGACGGCCTTCGCGGCCAAACAGAAATACATGAGGCCCGAGGTCTACCCCGTGCGCGTCACGGCGCTTCCCGTCGACGCGGGCAGCGCGAGCATCAACGGAACGGTGTACACCTCCAAGGACCAGCCGTCGATCACGATCAACTCTGAGGACGGCAAGACCCTCACGCTGAGCGCGAAAGGAAACGCGGGCTGGACCTTCAAGGGCTGGCATCTGGACAGCACGAGCGGCGAGCTCATCAGCAGCGAGCTTGAATGCCAGTACGTATTCAAGGCTCCCGCCGACACGAAGAAGCAGCCCGTTACCGACATCGTGGCGAGCTTCGAGTGGACCGGACTCCCGGCGGTATATCAGCGGATCATCGACCTCAACGGCGGAAAGCTCATAGGCGGCCTAAAGCTCTACGAGGACGTCAAGGACACCGAGTCCGTCAGCTTCGACTACGATCCGAAGCAGATCGAGCCGCCCGAGGGCAAGGTCTACAGCTACGTCACCCTCAACGGCGACCCCTACCGCGACGGCGCCAACTGCCCCGTCACCGGGAACATGACCTTCAAGCTCTACTGGGAGGACGCTCCTCAGCCCGAGAAGGAGGAGCCCGTATACTCCATGAGTAAGAGCCCCGAGAAGATCGACTTCAAGGAGGCATTCGAGGGCATGTATGACGACATAGAGGAGCAGCCGATCACAGTCAGGAACGAGGGCAACATGCCGCTCATGATCGAAGCCGACGAGGAGAGCAGCTGCTTCGAGTTCACGTTTGACGAGGTCGAGCTCCATCCCGGCGAATACGCCAACTTCATGGTCAAGCCGCGCGAGGGGCTCGGAGCCGGACATTACAGCGGGGCAGCGGTCTTCAGCGCCAGCGATCCGGACAGCGGCGAGCTCAAGATCGAGGTCCAGACCTCGCTCGAGTTCACCGTCAACGCCCTTCCCAAGGACGAGCTCATACCCTTCGACGACGTGCTCCCCGAGGATTACTTCGCGGAGGCCGTACACTGGGCCTACTTCTCCGAGCCGCAGGTGACCAACGGCGTCAGCAAGGATCTCTTCGGACCCGACGCGACCTGCACGAGAGGCCAGGTCGTGACCTTCCTCTGGAGGGCGGCGGGCTGCCCCGAGCCCGGAAGCTCGAAGAACCCCTTCAAGGACGTCAAGGCCGGCTCCTACTACGAGAAGGCCGTGCTCTGGGCGGTCGAGAAGGGCATCACCAACGGCACCTCCGACGACGAGTTCAGCCCGGACGCGACCTGCAAGTACGAGCACATCATAACCTTCCTCTACAGGTTCGCGGGCGAGCCCGGCAAGGGCAGCGCGGCGGCGGTCGCGGCGCAGTACGGCGGCGGAGCGGCCTGGTACAGCGACGCGCAGAACTGGGCGGTCGCGACCGGAGACATGCTCAGGAACACCGGCTTCTCGGTCGGAAAGGACTGTCCAAGGAAGGACGTCGTGCAGTTCCTCTACTACTACATGAACTTCGTGAAGGAGTAAGCGTCCGCGGAGTGCGTGCATATCAATGGCGCGTCCGCGGAGGACGTGCATATCGTCGCGGCGTCCGCGGCTCGCGCACAAACGACCGCAAATCGCGCATTTTCGCTTGACAAGCCGCGCGGGCGGTATTATCCTTTAACACATCATACGCGGGGCGCCCGAGCGGCGCCGCATCCAGAGCTTACGCGAAAGGACTGAAGATGAACGGACTGATCAAAAGCGCGCAGACGGGCAGGCAGAGCCTGATCTCCATGCGCGGCGTCTCCTCTTCGAGTTCCGAGGGCTCCTCTTCTGAGGTGTCCCGTATTCGCGTACTTTTCGGATGAGCCGCAAGAGCCAGTCACCAGACGATCCGGAGAGTCCGCTCTCCGGATCTTTTATTATCCGCGGCCCTGCGGGCGTCCGCGCTCCGGGAGACCGCGATCGAACAGGAGAAAGCACATGGAAAAGAGACTGTACAACTTCGCCGCCGGCCCGTCGGCGATCCCCGAGGAGGTCCTGAAAAGGGCTCAGGCCGAGATGCTCTGCTATCCCGGGGCGGGCTGCGGCGTCATGGAGATGAGCCACCGATCGGCCGCCTTCGGAAGGATACGTGACGGCGCGGAGGAGTCGCTCAGGCGGCTCATGGACATCCCTGACGACTACGCGGTGCTCTTCCTCCAGGGAGGAGCGAGCACGCAGTTCTCGATGGTGCCCATGAACCTCGCCGCGCGGGGGCAGAAGACGGCTTACATCGTGAGCGGCCACTTCGCGAAGAAGGCCTTCGAGGAGGCGGGGCGCTGGGGAGAGGCGGTCTGCGCCGCGAGCTCCGAGGGCGACGGCTTCAGCTTCATCCCCGAGCCGGGGCCGGGCGCGGTCCCGCCGGATGCCGCTTACCTGCACATCACGGGAAACAACACCATCTTCGGGACCTGCTTCTCAGAGCTGCCCGATACAGGCGGCGTTCCGCTCGCAGCCGACTGGAGCTCCGCCATACTCGGCAGGCGCATCGACGTTCGCAGGCACGCCCTCATCTACGCTGGGGCGCAGAAGAACCTCGGCCCCGCGGGGCTCACGCTGGTCATCGTCAGGAAGGACGCCGTGAGGCAGGACATAGACCCCGTCGTCCCGACCATGCTCCGCTACGCGCCGCAGATAAAGGCGGACTCGATGTACAACACGCCTCCCTGCTGGAGCATATACATGGCCGGCCTCATGTTCGAGTGGGTCGAGGCGCAGGGCGGAGTCGCCGAGATGGAGCGAAGGAACCTCGAGAAGGCCGCGCTGCTCTACGGGACGATCGATTCCTCGAAGCTCTTCGAGAACCGCGTTCCCGCCCGCGACCGCTCGGTCACGAACGTGGTCTTCACGCTCCCGACGGCGGAGCTCACCGAGAAGTTCGCGGCGGCCTGCGCGGAAGCCGGGATCATCAACATAAAGGGCCACAGGCTCACGGGAGGCTTCAGGGCCTCGATATACAACGGAGTGGGGCTCGAGGCCGTCAGGGCGCTCGCGGGCGTCATGGAGCGCTTCGAGAAGGAAGAAGGGCGCTGAGGATGCCGGCGCGGGGCACGGCGAGACTGCGGATCCCGCGCGGAGGAAACTGCCTTCAGAATAGAACGATAACAGGAGAACGGAAATGTACAGGATCAAGACTTACGACAAGCTCTCGCAGGCGGGACTGAGCGTCTTCGACAGGGAGCGCTACGCGATCGCGGACGACATGCAGCACCCGGACAGCATACTGGTGCGCTCCACCCCGCTGCACGGGGAGAGCTTCGGCGACGAGCTGCTCGCGATCGTGCGGGTCGGCGCGGGCTTCAACACCATCCCCGTCGAGGAGATGACGAAGCGGGGCGTCGCGGTGTTCAACTGCCCCGGCGGCAACGCCAACGCGGTCAAGGAGATGACGATCGCGGCTATGATCATGATGATGCGCCGCGGGCTCGCCGCGATGGATTGGATGAGGTCGCTCCCGGACGAGGAGATCGACTACGGCGGGCAGATCGAGAAGGGCAAGTCGCGCTGCACGGGGCCCGAGATCATGGGCAAGACCATAGGCATAGTCGGAGTCGGCGCCATAGGCGGCCGCATGGCCATGGCCTGCGACGCCCTGGGCATGAAGGTCCTCGGCTACGACCCCTTCCTCGGCCACAGCCGCCTCCAGGAGCTGCGCCAGTACGCGGACTTCCGCTCCGATCTGAAGGAGATGCTCTCCGAGTGCGACGTCGTCACCGTCCACATCCCGCTAAACGGGGAGAACGAGGGTTTCATAGGCGCGGAGGAGATCGCCGCGATGAAGGACGGAGCCTATCTCATCAACTACGCGCGCGGGCTCGTGGTCGACAACGATGCGGTCTGCGAAGCCCTCGACAGCGGCAAGCTCAGGGGCTTCGCGACGGACTTCCCGACCGTCAGGGAGCTTAAGCGCCCCGACGTCTTCGCGACCCCGCACCTCGCCTCCGGCAGCCCCGAAGCCGAGGACAACTGCTCTACCATGGCCGCGAGGCAAACGATCGATTACCTCGAGAACGGCAATATAACCAATGCCGTCAACCTTCCGAACGTGAGCTTCGCCCGCGCGGAGGGCGACCGCATCACCGTCATCCACGACAACAAGGTCGGAATGCTCGGCATGATGACCGACCGCGTCGTGCGCCACGGCCTCAACATCGAGAACCTCGTGAACAAGGGCCGTGGACCCGTCGCCTATACGATCATGGACTTCAACGGAAAGGTCCCCGCGGAGCTCGCGGACGATCTCGCCGCGATCGATGGCGTCACGCGCGTGAGGGTGATAGAATAGAAGCGGCGGGGCGGATCCTCCGTCCCGTGAACGAGCGTTTTCTCATCAAAGACCGGAAGGAGAGTGCTTTTTGAGAAGACTGATGAACATCCGGGTGACTGCCTGCTGACCGGGAGGTCAGGAAAAGGCGATCCGGCCTCCCGCTGAAAAGCGATTGCCGCCGGCAATTTTCAGGAGGTTAAACAATGAATACTAACGGCATCACCATTCGTTTGGAACAGGAGAGCGACTACAGGAAGACCGAGGAGCTGGTGCGTGATTCGTTCTGGAACGTCTACCGCCCGGGCTGCAGCGAGCACTTCGTGCTGCACGTCCTGCGCGGCGTCCCCGCGTTCGTGAGGGAGCTCGATCTCGTCATGGAGAGCGGCGGACGCCTCATCGGTCAGAGTGTCTTCGTCAGAGCGGAGATACTCGCGGACGGCGGCGGGACCGTACCGGTGCTCACCATGGGACCGATCTGCGTCGCGCGGGATCTCAGGGGCCTCGGCCTCGGCCGCCTGCTCCTGGATGAGTCCCTGAGGAGAGCGGCGGAGCTCGGCTTCGGCGCCGTCCTCATCGAGGGCGACATCGGCTTCTACGGGGGCAGCGGCTTCGTCTTCGCCTCTGAGCTCGGAATACGCTACGGCGGTCTCCCCGAGGGCGCGGACGCGTCGTTCTTCCTCTGCAGGGAGCTCATTCCGGGCTTTCTGAGCGGCGTTTCGGGCGTCTACAGCACGCCTGAGCCCTATCTGGTGACGGAGGCGCAGGTCGGCGAGTTCGACCGCGGCTTCCCGCCGAGAGAGAAGCTCAGGCTTCCTGGACAGCTGGAGGGCTGATCCCTTCGCGCGCGGAGCGCCGGGCGCGGTAGAGGAGTCAAATGAATGAAGGAAGGCGGGGGCCCGCGCGGCCCCCGCTTCTCTTTGCGCCTCAGCGCGAAAAAAACTCCCCCGTCCTCGCTATAAGAGCCCTTATTGTGGTACAATTGCTACGTTGTTCACACAGAAAAAGCGGCCGTCTTTTGGGGCGTCCGCATCAATAGGCGGCCCCGGCCGCGGAAAAGGAGGAAGCTTTATGAAACTCACATGGCTTGGACATTCGTGCTTTCTGATCGAGGAGGCGGGCTTCACCATCGCGGTCGATCCGTTCCGCGGAGTCCGCGGCTACAGGGATTCCGAGTGCGAGGCGAACTTCGTGGTCTGCAGCCATCAGCACGGCGACCACAACGCGGTCGACCTCGTCAAAATGACTCCGGCGAAGGTACCCAATCCCTTCTACATCAAGGAGATCCACTGCTTCCACGACGAGGCTAAGGGCAGCAAGAGAGGCCCCAACATCATCCGAGTCTTCTGCGCGAACGGCGTGAGGGTCGCCCATCTCGGAGACCTCGGCCACGTGCTGAGCCCCGAGCAGACCGCTGAGGTCGGAAGGCTCGACGCGGTGCTCATCCCCGTCGGCGGGCACTTCACCATCGACGCGAAGGAGGCCGCGGAGGTCGTCAGGCAGCTCGCGCCCAAGGCCGTCATCCCCATGCATTACCGCAAGGGAGAGCTCGGCTACGACGTCATCGGCACCCTCGATCCCTTCCTCGAGGAGATGAAGGGCTGCCCTGTCACCGAGTGCGGCGGCAACAGCGTCGAGATCACCGGCAAGGAAGAGGGCGTCTTCGTCCTCGAGTACGTATAGAAGCGTTTCCGGGCACAGATGTCCGCGCTTACCGCTTTTTAGATCAGGAGAAACATCATGAAAGGATTCCCCAAGGGATTTCTCTGGGGCGGAGCAATCTCGGCCGCCCAGGCTGAGGGCAGCTGGAACGCCGGGGGCAAGGGCCTCACGACGCAGGATCTGAGGTACTTCGATCCCGCGTGGGACAAGGCCGCCCGCGACGAGAACAGAAACATCAACATGACGAGCGAGCGCTGGGAGGAGGCTCTCAGGAGCGAGGACACGGTCCATTACCCCTTCCGCCACGGCTGCGACCATTACGCCCGCTACAAGGAGGACGTGGAGCTCTTCGCGGAGCTCGGCATGAACGTCTTCAGGACCTCGGTCTGCTGGGCGAGGATATTCCCAAACGGCGACGAGGCCGAGCCGAACGCAGAGGGTCTCGCGTTCTACCGCGACCTCTTCGAGCGCTGCAAGGCAAAAGGCATGAAGCTTTTCGTCACCATGCTGCACTACGACACTCCGGTAGGCATAGTCACTAAGTACGGCGGCTGGAGGAACAGGAAGGTCATAGACCTCTACCTGAACTATGCGAAGACCCTATTCCGCGAGTTCGGGGACCTCGTCGACTTCTGGCTCCCGTTCAACGAGATCAACGCGTCGCGCTTCAACCCCTACAACGGCGCGCTCCTCATAAAGGATCAGGAGGAGGACCTCATGAGCGCGAGCTTCCAGTGCGCGCACCATCAGTTCCTCGCGAACGCCCTCGCCGTGAAGGCGGCGCACGAGATGCTGGACGCCCCCATGGTCGGCGGCATGATCGCGCGCTTCGAGAGCTACCCCGCGACCTGCAGGCCCGAGGACGTGATGCAGTCCATACTCGACGAGAACTACAAGAACTACTTCTACACCGACGTCATGGCGCGCGGAGCCTACCCCTCATACACGGCGAAGATGTTCGAGGAGCTCGGCGTGAAGATCGAGACCCTCCCCGGCGACGACGAGATACTCGCGCAGGGCAAGGTCGACTTCATGTCCTACTCCTACTACATGTCCATGGTCTCGAGCACCGACCCGAACCACGAGAGAGCGGGCGGAAACCTCGTCAACGGGCTCAGGAACCCCTACCTCAAGGCGAGCGACTGGGGCTGGCAGCTGGATCCGGTGGGGCTCAGGGTCTCGCTCAACCAGATGTACGACCGCTATCAGATGCCGCTCTTCATAGCGGAGAACGGGCTCGGCGCGGTGGACGTGCTCGAGGACGGCAAGGTCCACGACAGCTACCGCATCGACTACCTCAGGCAGCACATCGAGCAGATGAAGCTCGCCGTCGAGGACGGAGTCGACCTGCGCGGCTACACCATGTGGGGCTTCATCGACCTCGTCTCCTGCGGGACTATCGAGATGAAGAAGCGCTACGGAGTCATCTACGTGGACGCCGACGACGCCGGAAACGGCACTTACGAAAGATACAAAAAGGATTCCTTCTACTGGTACAAGAAGTGCATAGAGTCCAACGGGGAGGATCTGCAGTAGAGAGCCCGCCGAAGGCCGGCAGGCCCGCCGCACGGCGCCGGGACCGGCTAAGGCCGGCATACGCGAACACTTATCACAGGAGGCTGCTTTATTATGCAGGACATGAGCTACAAGAATGCCCGGTTCAATGATTCGGTCATACGCCGCATGACCAGGGTCGCCCTCGACACGGGAGCGATCAACCTCGCGCAGGGTTTCCCGGACTTCGATCCGCCCAAGCCCATGCTCGACCGCCTGGAGGAGATAAGCCAGCTCGGCCCTCACCAGTACCCCATCACCATGGGAGCGAAGAACTTCAGGGACGCGCTCTGCCGCAAGTGCGGGCGCTTCATGGGCCGCGAGCTCGATCCCGAGACCGAGGTCGTCGTCACCATAGGCTCCACCGAGGCGATGGTAGACACGCTCTTCGCGCTGACCAATCCCGGGGACAGGGTCGTGATGTTCTCGCCCTTCTTTGAGAACTACAAGGCTCAGACCCTCATGGCGGGCTGCGAGCCGGTCTTCGTGCCGCTCATCCCGCCGAGCTACCGCTTCGACCCCAATGTGCTCGAGGACGAGTTCAGGAAGGGCGCCAAGGCGATAATCATCTGCAATCCCAGCAATCCGAGCGGCAAGGTCTTCACGCTCGAGGAGATGAAGACCATCGCCGAGCTCTGCGTCAAGTACGACGTCTACGCCGTGACCGACGAGGTCTACGAGCACATCATCTACGGCGGCCGCCCCATGATCTACATGAACAGCCTGCCCGGGATGTGGGAGCGCACGGTCAGCTGCTCCTCGCTCTCCAAGACCTACTCCGTGACCGGCTGGAGGCTCGGCTACGCGATCGCGCCCAAGGAGATCATGGACCGCATCAAGCAGTACCACGACTTCAACGCGGTCGGAAGCCCCTCCATACTCATGGAGGCCGCGGTCGTGGGACTCGAGTTCCCCGACAGCTACTACAAGGAGTTCGGGGATCACTACACCCACATGAAGGAGCTCTTCACGAGCGGTCTGGACGCCGCAGGCATCCCCTACACCGAGCCCGAGGGCACCTACTTCGTGCTCGCGGACATGGCTCCGTTCATGAAGAAGGGCGAGCCCGACACCGACTTCTGCGTGAGGCTCGCGAAGGAGGTCGGAGTGGCGCTGGTCCCCGGGAGCTCGTTCTTCAACGAGCCGGTCAACGGTATCGTGCGCATGCACTTCGCCAAGCTCGATTCGACGCTCAACGCGGCGCTCGACAGGCTCACGAATATCAAAAAGATGATGGCATAAGGCGCCGCGGCATCAGCCCGGCGCGCGCGACGGCCCCCGAAAGTTTCCGCTTTTGGGGGTCTGCGCTTGAGGTAAGGTCTAAATGATTAAAAGGCTTCAGCAAAAGAATCTCTACCTGCCGCTCTGCATCGCGGTCGCGGTCTTCGGCGTCGGCGCCTCCATGGCGCACCCCGTCACCCCGACCATGATAATCGAGCGCGGCCTCGACAGCTCGCTCTTCGGCACGGCCTTCGCGGCGATGTGCATCACCTCGTTCCTGACATCGCCGTTCTGGGGCAAGCTCTGCAACTACGTCTCCACGCGCAGGATCATGGTCATCAGCGCCTTCGGCTACGTCGCCGGGCAGACCATCTTCGGCTTCTGCACGAGCGGCGCGATGGCGATCGGGGGACGCGCGCTTTCCGGCGTCTTCGTCGGCGGGCTCTACACTGCCCTTCCGAACTACATCATAAACACCTCGCAGGGCGAGGTGAGGGCGAGGGCCCTGACGGTCAACCAGATGCTGCAGAGCGTCTCGAGCGCGGTCGGCTACTTCCTCGGCGGCATGCTCGGGGTCATCTCGGTCGAGACCACGATAGTCGGGATGATCATCTTCCTCTCCGCGGGCGGCGTGCTCTTCGGGCTCATGACCATCGACGACACTCCATACAAACACAAGCCCGAAAAGCCATTCGAGCTCAGGGACGCGAACCCCTTCAGCGCCTTCGTCGAGTCCAGGCGCTACATGAACAGGATGCTGTTCTTCTTCCTCGCCGCGGTGGTCTTCGCCGGCATGGGGCAGGTCTGCCTCGAGCAGGTCTTCAACTACTACATCAAGGACCAGCTCGGCATGTCCTCCGCCTACAACGGGACCTTCAAGGCCATCATCGCGGTGACGACCATAGTGCTCAACGTCACGCTCAACATGTGGCTAATCCGCAAGACCGACATAATGAAGAGCTACCCGATCGTGCTGATCGCGCAGCTCATCCCGATGATAGGCATGATCTTCATCAAGAACAAGCTCGCCTTCTCCGCGGCCTACATCATCTTCTCGACCGCGAACGCCGTCAGGAACCCGCTGCAGCAGAATGTCGCGGCGGCGCAGACCAGCCCGGAGAACAGCAACAGCCTCATCGGCTTCTATCATTCGCTCAGCTCCTCCGGGAGCGTCTTCGGCGCGCTCTTCGCGGGGCTGATCTACGAGTACGACCCGTTCCTGCCCTTCAAGCTCGCGGCGGCGCTCTTCGCCTGCGGCATAGGGCTCTCCTTCGTCTTCAGCGCGATCCACAGCGGAAAGCGCGGGAGCGGGGCGCAGTAACGGCGCGCGGGAAAAGAGAAGGATCATGGCTGAAACACTTCGGCTCTACCACAGCGGCTACGCGGAGATCCGCGATCCGGACGTTCACTACGGCAGAAAGAACGCCGACTTCGGGCAGGGCTTCTACACCACCGACGATATTGACTTTGCGCTGCGCTGGGCCCCTGAGCGCAAGGCTTCATCGGTAATAGTCAATGAATATATCCTGGAGCTTTCCGGCCTCAGAACGAGGCGTTTTGAGCAGGACGAGGAGTGGTTCAGCTACATACTCGCCAACCGCCGGCTGAAGCCCGACGCGCTCGAGGGAGTGGACGTCGTCATCGGCCCCGTCTCGGCCGACACGGTCTATAACACGCTCGGACTCTTCACGAGCGGAGCCCTGAACGCCGCTCAGTCCGTCAAGCTGCTCTCCTGCATGCCCGTCCGCCTTCAGGTCGTTCTCAAGACCGGGCGCGCCGCGAAGAACCTCAGATGGATATCATCCAGGACCCTGAGCTCCGCCGAGCTCGCCGCGGCCCGTGAGACCGCCCGCAAGGACGAAAAGGCCTTCGAGCAGGCCCTCGGGGAGAAGCTGGGGAGGATGGAGCTTCTGTAACAAAACTGGGATTGATGATATAATGCTCTTAAAGGAGTCTCCTTTGTTCGAGGAGGCTCCTGTTTGACCTAAAGGAAACCGCAATGAGCATCATCACTGAATTTTTCGGAACAGTTAAACGCGACCGCAGTGCGGTATATCAGGAAGCATCGTCATCCATCGAGCGCTGGAATCAGTATATGGCTGATATTCTCTCCGCCGACGGGCAGATCCCGCGTTCCGATTTTAAGGACGATCTGGCGAGGCTATATGAGGACGCTGCCCGCTTCGGCAAGCTGTCGAAGCGTCTAACTCTGTTCCCCGATGATGCTTTTCGGACGTTCAAGGAGAGCTACTACGTTTTCAAGGCGGCGGCAGATTCATTTGAAAGCTCCATCGAATCTCACAACGCAGAGTATCTTAAAACGCAGATAGATGCCTGCAGGAGCCTTATCGGGGATATCGATGGGCATGCGCTGGACGATCAGCAGATCATGTGCATCATCAAAGACGCTCACGATCACAATGTGGTTGCGGGTGCGGGGACAGGCAAGACTACAACGATCATAGGAAAGGTCAAGTATCTGCTGAAAACTGGCAAGTATACTCCCGATGAGATCCTGGTCCTCTCCTTTACCCGAGCGGCTGCGATGGAGATGAAGGAACGCCTTCGCCGCAACACGAACGCAGCAGTCGACGTATCCACATTTCACAGTCTCGGTTATCATATCATGGCCGAAGTCGAAGGGAAGAAACCCTTGATCTTTACGGATTCTCCAGCTGCTGTCATGCGGGAAAAGCTCGACGAGCTGGTAAAGGATCCGTCCTATGCAAAGCGCTTCTTTCTCATGGTTTTCAACGGCCTCGGAACTGTGGAGTCGGATATCGACCAGCGCTTTGAGAGCCTGGAGGACTACAGACAATATACAAAGGAGCACCCTCCGGAGACGATAAAGGGAGAGATCGTCAAGAGCTACGGAGAGATGAAGGTCGCGAACATACTGGCTTCAAACAAGGTCAGCTATGTTTATGAGCATAGCTATGAGCACGATACCGCGACAAAGGAGCACGCGCAGTATACTCCGGACTTTTACCTTCCCGATTACGGAATCTACATCGAATATTTCGGAATAGACCGCGACGGAAATGTTCCGGACTGGTTTGAAGGCGACGATCCAGGAAGGACCTATCGGGAGAGTATGGAATGGAAGAGGCAGACTCACCGCAAATACTCGACCACGATGATAGAATGCTACGCTTACGAGGATTCCGAGCATATCCTCGAGGAGGAATTAGAGCGAAAGCTTACAGAAGCCGGTGTTGTCCTTGAAAAGGCGACGCTCGATGAGTATCTGTCGATGGGAAGACAGGACAAGAACAAGCTGCTTTCGGAGTTCATTTCCACCGCGGTCACCATAACGAATCTTGCAAGATCTAAAAAGATCGGAGCGGACGAGCTTGCCGGACTGGCAGGCGATGACTGGATCGCAAGGAAGCTTGCGGAATTAGTCGCGCCGCTTCAGAGAGCTTATGAGAACTATTTGGAGGAATCAGGTAAGATCGACTTCGCGGACATGCTGAACAGGGCTGAGAACATGATCCTGAGCGGATGCTTCGCGAATCATTACAGGTGTGTTATCGTCGATGAGTATCAGGATCTGACCTCCGGGCAGTACAGACTTCTGAAGGCGCTGAGGAAAAGCCTTGACTTTGAGCTGTTTTGCGTAGGTGATGACTGGCAGAGCATTTATCGTTTCAACGGGAGCGATATCAGCTATATCATGGACTTTGAGCGCTTCTGGGGAGATGGGGATATCAGCCGCATTGAGACGACGTATCGCT
>JAEEGI010017182.1_pt1 | contig 14875 bp, 13 predicted proteins | sample 8958751 | NCBI WGS metagenome assembly JAEEGI01 (sample SAMN16246545, study PRJNA631951) | gut metagenome | biome: gut microbiome; feature: rumen; material: KS-attached | host: Bos | place: Iran: Karaj | collected 2018-10
AGCTGCCCGTTTTTGAGCTGACGGTGCGATGGCTGGAGACCTATTTCTCCGGCCGCGAGCCGGGCTTCATGCCGCCCCTGCGCATGAGCGGGACGCCGTTTCGCCTGCGCGTCTGGGAGCTTTTGCGGGATATCCCCTTCGGCGCGCTGACGACCTACGGCGCTCTCTCGGACAAGCTCCGAGCCGCGGGCATAAAGGCCTCGCCCCGCGCCGTCGGAGGCGCGGTCGGGGCTAATCCGATATCGATCATCGTCCCTTGCCACCGCGTCATAGGCGCGGACGGCAGCCTGACGGGCTACGCGGGAGGCCTTGAAACGAAGATATCCCTCCTGCGGATCGAGGGCTCATACAGCTAAAAAAATGCCCCGGAACGGACGTTCCGGGGCGTTTTTATTCAGTTGAACCTGTATTTCTCCATGTATTCGTCGAAGGCCTGCTTGAATTCCGGGTTGTCCATGGACTTTATCTCGCCCAGGTATTCGTGCGTATCGAAGGCGTTCTGCGCGACCTCGATGAGCGCGACGGCGATGTTGGAACAGTGGTCGGAGACTCGCGAGTAGTTCGTCAGCAGGTCGGAGAGCACGAATCCGAGCTCTATCGTGCACGCGCCGTTGCGCAGGCGGCGCACGTGATTTGATTTGCACTCGGCTATGAGCGAGTCGATGACCTGTTCGAGAGGCTCGACCCTGCCGGCCAGCTCAAGATCTCCGTCCTCGAAGGCCTTGGTCGTTATCGTCAGTATCTCCGTGACGGCGGAGGAAATGACGGCGAGCTCGCCGTTGGCCTCGTCGGAGAAGGCGATGCTCTTGTCAAATCTCTCGTCCGCCGTGCGGACCATGTTTATCGCGTGGTCGCCGATGCGCTCGAAATCGCCGATGGTGTGAAGTTGCTTGGAGACCTCCTTCGAGTCGCTGTCGGAGAGATCCTTGCTGGATATCTTGACGAGGAAGGTGCCGAGCTTGTCCTCGTATTCGTCGAGCCTGTCCTCATTTTCCTTTATCCGCTCGGCGAGGCGCGGCGAATAGCTCTTATTGAGCTGGATGGAGTCGATGAAGGTGTCCCGCGCGAGTATCGCCATCTCGCAGGTCCTGTTGTGGCACTCGGAGATCGCGAAGGACGGGGTGTTGATGAGGCGTTCGTCGAGGAAGGCGTAAGTCTCGATCTCGTTCTTGTCGCGGATGCAAAGGCGGGAGAGCTTGACGAGCCTTCTGGAGAAGGGGTAGAGGATGATCGTCGTCAGGATATTGAATATCGTGTGGCAGAGCGCTATGCCCCAGGGGGAGGCCGCCGCGGAGAATATCGCCGGATGCAGAGCCAGCTTGGCGATATAGTAGAGTATCATGCAGATTATCGTTCCGATGATCTTGATGGAGAAGTGGATGAAGGCGACGCGCTTCGCGTTTTTGTTGACGCCTATCGTCGAGATGAGGGAGGTGACGCAGGTCCCGATGTTGACGCCCATGATTATCGGCATGGCGACGGCGTAGTTGATCCCGCCCGTAAGCGAGAGGGCCTGCATGATGCCGACGCTCGCCGCGGAGGACTGGATTATGCCCGTGAATATCGCGCCGACGATGATGCCGAGGAAGGGATTTTCGAAGGCTGTGAGGATGCCGGTGAAGCTGGGGGAATCCTTGAGAGGGCTGACGGAGGAGCTCATAAGCGTCATGCCGAACATGAGAACGCCGAAGCCGGCGAGGATATAGCCTATATCCTGCCTCTTGCGCTTTTTCGAGAGCATCGCCATCAGCATGCCTATAAAGGCGGCTATCGGGGCGAAGTTCTCGGGCTTGAGCAGATTCAGCCCGATGCTGCTGCTGTCTATACCCGCCAGCGAGAGTATCCACGCCGTGAGCGTCGTGCCGATGTTCGAGCCCATGATGACGCCTATCGTCTGCTCGAGTTGCATGACGCCGGAGTTTACCAGACCGACGAGCATGACCGTCGTCGCCGAAGACGACTGTATGGCTATCGTGATCCCGGCGCCGAGCAGCAGGCTCGTCAGGGGATTTGAGGTCATGCGGTAGATCGTTTTTTCAAGCCGGCCGCCGGAGAGCTTTTCCAGCCCCGACGACATGGCGTGCATGCCGTACAGAAACAGCGCCAGACCGCCAAGCAGAGCGATGATATTGAATATGGTCATGAGAGTCCTCCGAGTTGAAATCCCAAATTTCCTCATATACAATATACAACAAATGCGGTCAAGCTTTCAATAGCAAAAAGCAAAAAAAGAGCCCTGCCCGCGTTCCGACCGCCGCTCAACCGCCGTGCGAGCCGACTCGCGCAGCGGTAGCTGGTTTTTCTGCCGGGAGTCTGCTAATATAAGGCCATGAAACAAAAGGAGTGACCCGTCATGGAAATGGGAAAAGAAATACGCCGCCTGAGAAACGACCGCGGCATCACGCAGGAGGCGCTGGCCTCCGCGCTCAACGTGACGCCGCAGACAGTCAGCAAGTGGGAGCTCGGAGCCAGCATGCCGGACGTGCAGCTCCTGCCGGAAATAGCGATATTCTTCGGCGTCACGATAGACACGCTCTTCGCCATGACCCCGGAGCAGGAGCTCGACAGGCTGGAAAACCACATATACGACAGCGCCCTTATAAGCGAGGCCGAGCTGCGCGGGATCGAGAACAGGCTCCTCGCCTTTGCCGAGGATAAAGACCTCGAGGGCAGAGCGCAGCTCCTGCTTGCGGTGCTGTATAACCACCAGGCCGAGCAGTACCGTATGCTGGCCGTAGAGCGGGGGAAGACCGCCGTCGAGAAGACCGGGGGCGACCGCGAGGCCGTAAGCGAGCTTGCCAACGCCTGGGGCAGCTATATGCCGGACTGGAACGTACGCAATCATCACGCCCTCATCGAGTATTTCGAGGACTTCTGCCGCCGCGAGCCGACCAACCGCGCCGCCCTCATGTGGCTTCTTGACAACCTCATCGACGACAGACGCCTCGCCGAGGCGCGCGAATGGCTGAACAAGCTCGCCGCCATCGACAATACCTTCCGCACGACCATGTACCGCTATCTCATCGCGGAGGCGGCGGGCGACGGCGCCGAGTGCGAAAAGCAGCTCCGCGCGCTGGAGGCCATGGAGGGACAGGAATGGTGCCGGGACACCACTCTCGGCGACATTTACACCCAGCGCCAGGAATACGACAGGGCGATCGAGTGGTATCGCCGGGGGCAGGAGATACAGCCCTCCCCGAAGTACGTCGACAGCGCCGTGAGCATCGCCCACATATGCGAGATACGCGGCGACAAGGCCGGAGCGATCGAGGCTTACCGCGAGGTGCTGCGCCTGATGAAAGCGGAATGGGGCATCATCAGCGGCGAGGAGCGCGAGGAGATCGAGCGCGCCATACGCAGGCTGCAGTAAAAAAGACCGGCGTGAACTGATCGTTCACGCCGGTTTCTTCTTAGTTATAAATCAGAGAGACCCTGCCGCATGTCTGTCCGCGTGGCAGCTTATATTGACCGCGCAGGGGAGACCCGCAATGTGCGTCGGCAGCGGCTCTATGCGGACGGCGAGCGCCGTATTCGACCCGCCGAAGCCCTGCGCGCCGCAGCCGCGGCTGTTTATTCTCGTGAGGACGTCTGCCTCCAGCGAGGCATAGAAGGGGTCTGCATTCTCTCCGGAGCGAAGGAGCGCGCGCTTTGCCGCGAGCATCGCCTGCTCCGCCGTCCCGCCGAGCCCCACGCCGACTATCAGCGGGGGACAGGGCTTCGCTCCCGCGCGGACGACCGCGTCCGCGACTGCCTCTGCGACCGTCTCGGCCGAAGCGGAGGGCAGCAGCATGACCAGAGCGCTCATATTCTCGCTGCCGAAGCCCTTCGGGGCGACTGTGATCGTTATCCCATCTCCCGCGACGAGCCTCGTATGGATGACGGCGGGGGTGTTGTCCCCGGTGTTGACGCGCCGCAGCGGGTCGCCCACGACGCTCTTGCGCAGATATCCGCGCTCATAGCCGCGCCGCACGCCCTCGTTGACCGCGTCCTCGAAAAGTCCGCCCGTAATATGCGCATCCTGCCCGACGTCGGCGAAGACGACGGCCATGCCCGTGTCCTGACATATGGGAAGGCCGGATTCGGCGGCGTAGCCGAAGTTCTCGACCAGATCGCCCAGAGCGGCGGCAGCGGCGGGGCAGCTCTCCGCCTTCGCGGCCTTCTCCAGCAGCTCCGCGACGTCCGGCGGGAGGACGGTGGCTGCGCGCACGCAGAGCTGCGCGACGAGCTCAGATATATCCTCGCAGGAAATGTTTTTCATCCGGCACCTCCGAAAAGACAAAAACAGACAAAACTTCCTATTGACAATTTATTCCAGAAGGGCTATTATGCAGATACAGCTTATCCAATGAAGCGCGAAGCGCAAGCGAGCGACCATATCTTTATCCCATAACCCTTTTTTGCGGCGGACGGGTCATGCCCGGTCCGCCGGCTTTTTTATAAAAAAGACCCGTGATACCGGTCGGCATCACGGGAACGGGTCTATTTTCTTCTCCGCGAGCTTCTCTTGTCGGAGTATTGACGGAGATCGCTCATCTTGTTGTCGGAGTCGGCCATAAATCTTTTGAGCTTGTCCTCAAAGCTGGAGGAGGCGCTGCTCCTGGGAGCGGCCTGAGGAGCCTGCCTTGCGGGGCGGGGGGCCGGCGGAGGGGGGTCCATGGCCTTCTTGATGGAGAGATTTATGTGGCCGTTGTCGTCGATGCCGATGAGCTTGACCTTGACCTGCTGACCCTCCTGAAGATGATCCTTGACGTCGTTTACGTACGTGTAGGCTATCTCGGAGATGTGCACCAGGCCGGATTTTCCGCCCGGGAGCAGAACGAAAGCGCCGAACTTGGTTATGCCTGTGACTTTGCCTTCGTAGACGGAACCCACGACCAGATCCATCGGATGAGCTGTCCTCCTTATGTATACCGCGCCGTCCGCGTATCAGCGGCCGCTCGCGTCGTAGAATATCTCTTCGCCGGGTCTGATAAGACCGAGCTTCGTCCTCGCGACGGTCTCATAGGTCTCAGGGTCTCCGCTGTGCGCTATCTCATAGCGAAGGATCTCGTTCGCCCGCTCGCGTTCCTCGACCTGAGCCGCGATCTCGACGGTCTTTGCCTTTGCGTCCTCTATGCGGACGCGCAGTCCGATAAGGGTCACCGCCGCGTAAACTGTCAGTATTAAGATGACGAGGCATGTAATAAGTCCTGCCCGCTTTATTCTCATCCTGAAGTTCCTCCGTAGGCTCTGCCGATTGCGCTGGGATAGCCGGGTTGCTTTTTATTGTAAACCATTTTTTCAGATTTTTCAAATAAAAAATGCAGAAAAACAACACTTTTTTTAAGAAAAATGCGGTTTTTTTGCAGGGAAACGTCAAAAAAAGCCATATACGCGCCAAAATGCAGTATGTAAACCGGAAGACGCGCCCCGCGATACCGGAAAACAGCGCGAACCAGACTGCCGCTCCGCCGATCAGAAAGAGCAGCATGTATATCCTGAGCGAGCCTCCGCCCTGCCATAATCCGAGGAAGAGCAGGACTGTCCCCGCGGCGAGGCAGAACAGGATATCCAGAAGCGGCGTCAGGAAGCGCAGGCGCAGGGCGCGGCGGGCCGTCCCCAGGATGTCGTAGAACATCCCGAGCGCGAAGCCCGCCGCGGCGGAGATGAGCGCAGCCGTACCCTGCGCGCCGATGTCGAGCTCCATCAGAGCTTCCCGAAGAGCTTGAGGCGTGGCTTGCGCGGCTCCTCGTAGACGAGCGAGTCGACCGTCCCCGTGACGATCAGGTCGCCGCCGTCGATGCTCAGGCGCTGTATCTTCAGCTCGCGCCCGCGAATGATGAGCAGCCCGACCGCCGTATCGAGCTCGACGGAAGCGTCGTCGAAGCCCGTGACGTCCTTGACGCCGGAGACCGTGAGCCTGCTGCGCGCCGAGAGCGTGAGCTGAGCGGGCGCGTCCTGCCTTGCCTTGTCTTCAAATACCATAGCCGTCCCTCCGTTCTGAAAGATTCTATGCCGTGGAAGGGCCGGGTATACGAAAAATGCGGACAAAAGCGTTCCGGACGCAAAATAAGCATTCCATTTTCGCCCCGGATGCGTTATAATACTTACAGGACCTCTCTTAATGAAAGGAGCGATACCAATGAAGTTCGTCTACACCGAGAAGAAAGCGGACGTCCCCGCCGAGCTGCACGCCTACGCCGAGAAGAAGATAGGCAAGCTCGAGAGGCTCTTTCGCGGCGACTCGACGGCTTATGTGACCTTCTCCAGCAAGCGCGGCATCGAGAAGGCTGAGGTGACCGTCAGGAACAACGGCCTCATCTACAGAGCCAGCGAGTCCACCAGCGATATGTATGCCTCCGTCGACGCTGCCGTGTCGGCCATCGAGCGTCAGATCGCGAAGAACAAGACCCGCCTTGCCAAGCGTCTGCGCGAGGGCGCCGTCGAGCAGGAGCTCGCCGTTCCGGCCGACGAGCCGGAGGAGAACGAGTTCGACGTCGTGCGCACGAAGAGGTTTTCCATCAAGCCCATGTCCGTCGAGGAGGCCATACTCCAGATGAACCTCCTCGAGCACGAGTTCTTCGTCTTCAAGAAGGACGGAGAGGACGGGGCGTTCTCCGTCGTCTACAAGCGCAAGGACGGCGGCTACGGCCTCATCGAGAGCACCGAGGAATAACTTCCCGGCCCGGATCCCGCAATAAATAACGAGCTCCCCGCGAGAATCTCTCGTGGGGAGCTTTTTCTATATCTGACTCATGCGCCGTTTCCCGCGCCCCGAAGGTGGGGCGGCGGCCCCTTTTTTTATCCTTGCCCCGGGCAGCAGCTTCGCGGCAGCCTCCGCGTCGCCGTCTACGGTCACTTCCAGTCCGTCCGGCCCGCGCGAGGCGGAAAAGTCGAGTATGCCGTCGCAGCCGAGCAGCAGCTCGTCGAGCTCGTAGAGGGAAGGCGTGCGGGAAAGCTCGTCCGCTCTTCCGAGGACCTTCATCAGCGATGGCGCGCCGCACCTGCACAGGCCCTTTATCCCTATATCGCCAGTGCGGTAGCGTATGAGAGGCATCGCCTCGCGCCTCAGCGTCGATATGACTATCTCGCCGGGAGTCCCGTCGGGCAGGGGAGCTCCCGTCGAGGGGTCGACTATCTCGATATAGAGCTCGTCGCTCCTGATGTGCATGCCGTCAAGCTCGCGGCACTGGACAGCGCAGCCGAGCCCCGTCTCGGTCAGCCCGTAGTGCGTGAAGACCTCCGAGCCCCAGACGCGGGCTATCGTTTTAACGGCGCTCTCCGCGCAGTAGTCCGTGGAAACGAGCACGGCACGAGGCTTTATGTCAACCGACTCCAGAGCGATGCGCCTCAGAAAGACCGGCGCGCCGACTATGACGTCCGGCCCGAAGTCCCTCAGCTGAGCCGCAGTATCCGCGTGATCGCGAGGGGGGACAGTCCCTGCCTCAACGCCGATGCGGGCCAGCCCTTCCGTCAGAAGCGCGGTAAGACCGAGCTCGTTCGAATCCGGCATTACGATGGCGGCCCTGTCGCCCTCGCGGCAGATGACGTCCATGCCCTCTGCGAAGAAAGCGACGGTGCGCTCGAGATCGCCGCGTGTGAAATAAAGCCGCTTCGATGTGCCGGACGTTCCCGACGAGGAGAGCGTCACTACGCGGGCGACCTCGCGCGGCGAGACGCAGAGCATATCCTTGCCGCTTTGAATTATGTCAACCGCAGTCGTAAAAGGGAGCTCCGCCAGATCGTCGAGGGAGCGCAGCTCCGCGCGGGCATAGATATCCCGGCGAAAGCGGCTCCGCTCTCCGAGCAGGCGGAGCTGAGCCCGCAGCGAAGCGAGCGTTTTTTCCGGATCGAAAAGGCTGAAGGAGGTCATTTGTCCTCAAGCATCTCCTCGACCTCGGCCATGCGGCCCTTCGCGAGGTCGGGGGGGATAAAGACCATGCCGCACTTCGGGCACTTCCAGAGGTCCTCGGAAAAGGTGCGGCCCATATAGTCGAAGACGGTCTTTTTCTTGACGAGCGCCTCGCCGCATTTGCGGCATTTCCATTCTTCCATCGGTCAGACCTCCTGCCTGAACTTCATGCGGTGAGAGTATACGTCGCGCACGGCGAAGCCGTCGCCCTCCGGCTCGTACTCGACCCAGTAGGTCAGCATATCCGTGACGAGGCAGGCGAGATAGCGCCCTTCGCGCTCGAAGCCGGTGCCGTCGCGCTCGGCCTTCCATATCGTCTCGCGGACGTCGTCCGCGCTTATGAGCTCGTCGTCCATGCGGCTCTGAATATCCGGCGGGATGAAAAGCTTTACGCCGCTCCAGTCGGAGACCGGAGCCTCAAAGCCGACGCCTGTCAAGCGGCGTGAGAGCGCGTCCTTGAGGGCGAGGGAGTTCTTTCGCTTCTGCTCTATCGTGGGGACGGGGCGCGGCTCGGCGCCGAATACGAGGTCGAGGACGTGCTCGGCCTGCTTTCCGCCCGCCGCGAAGACCTCGCGGCAGTTGGCGCAGTAGACGACGTAGGGCAGCTCCGAGCCCGCCGCGCGGTTGGATACGATCTCGTCGTAGAGCTTGCGGTTTGCCAGGCGCATCTGCCCGCCGTAGCCGCAGCAGCCGCCCTTGTTCCTGAGTTCCTCGAGCTCGAGCCCCGCCGCGGAGGCGAGGGCGCGCACCGCGGCGCGGACCTCGGGGTCGTCGCGCGCGGCGCAGGGATCGAAGACGGCGGCCTTCCCGCCGCGTTTGGCCTGAACGTCGCCCGCCTCGATAAGGGAATAGAGCGAAACTCGCTCGGCCTCGGGGAGATACCGCGCAAAGAGCGATTCGCATGTCGCGCAGGCGAAGACCATCGTCGGCCTGCCCGCGCCCTCCCATATGCCGCGCAGCTTCGCGAGGTTGTCGTCAAAGAGCTTTTCTTCGCCCGCCCAGAAGGCCGGCGCGCCGCAGCAGCCGAGAACGATCCCGCATGCAGAGCGCGAGGCGAGCAGGTCATATGCCTTTTCAACGTGGTCGGGGTAGGAGGCGGAGAGCCTGCAGCCGGGGAAGAAGATATATTTGCAGCCCTCGGGAACGTACGCGAAGGCGGCATCGTCGGAATGGAAAGCCATCTCGCCGAGCCAGTAGTCGTGCAGCGCGCGCGGATACTGCGCGTCGTGCGTCCTGAGCTGGCGCGAGAGGCGGAAGAGAGAGCCCATGTCCACACCCACGGGGCAGACGGCCTTACACTGCCCGCAGTCGCTGCAGGAGTAGGCCTGCCGCGTCATGGAGTGGGTCGCGATGGGCGGATTAGCCTTTGAGTCGGTATAGACCTCGACGGCGAGCTTGCGGGGCTTTTTGCGGTACCAGGTCAGCATCTCGCACCCGTCGATGCAGGCCTTGCAGTCGCACTGGAGGCAGCGCGCCGCCTCGGCCATGGCCGTTTCCTCGCTCACGACTTCGACGCGGGCGGCCTTTTCCGCGCCCGTGTGGTCGACGGCGCGCCCGCAGTCGCGCGGCAGCGCGTCGGAGGTGAGCTTGCCCGTCTGGAACCAGACCTCGAGCCTTCTCGCGAGGTCCTGCCCGTCTGCGAGAGCGCGAATAGGGTCGACGCCGCAGACTTCGCCGCCCATGAAGACCTTTTCCCGCGAGGTGGAGAGCAGCTCCGCGTCCCACGAGGCCGCGAGACCGAAATCGTTCCCGCCGCGCCCGGTGGCGACGTAGACCGCGTCAAAATCGGCCAGCTCGTCGAGAGAGGCTATCCCGCGCCCGAATTGCTTTTCGATCTCCACGCCGGAAAACTGGAACGAGATATCCGCCTCGATCTCCGCGAAGTCGTCCCTCGCGCGAAGCGAGCCGCCCCAGCCGTCCTCTTTGTCAAAAAGGGCGACCTTGTATTTTTTGAGCGCAAGGCTGAGCGCGCAGCCGAGCCCGGCAGGTCCCGCGCCGACGACGGCGATCTTCTCGGTCTTCGGCGGGATGGTATAGCGCTCGGGGCGCGGATTTTTGACGTAGTCCAGGCACGCCTTTTCCAGCGCGCCCATGTCTATGGGCTCGTCCCCGAGGTCGAGGCGCTGGCAGCGCTCCAGACACGGCCGCGGGCACATCCGGCTGACCATGACGGGGAACAGGACGGCCGTGCGGTAGGTCTTGTAGGCGGCCGACCAGCGGCCCTTGGCGATATTCGTAAGAAGCTGCCTGACGTCCATGCGGAAGGGGCAGGCGAGCGAGCAGGTAGCGGGCTCGCCGTTAAAGCACTTTTCCGTATAGGCGGTTATCTCCTCAAGCTTCATCGTTTTCTCCTTCGGTAAGGTCGTGATATCAAGATCGGGGACGGGCAAGGTGCGCCGCCCCCGATCTTTCTCGGATCACGTCAGATGGGATTTGCCTTGATATACTCGAGCTCGTCGTCAAGCTCGGAGCCGAGGAAGTAGGGTTCGGGAGTGAGGTCCTCGCCCTTCTGCAGCTTCTCCCAGCCGGCCTTGACCTTGTCCGGCGTGGCGGGGAGCGCGTAGATGCGGACGCCGCAGGCGTTGTTGATGGCGTTGATGACGGCCATATGGCCGGAGCTCTGGAAGCACTCCGAGCAGCCGGAGGAGCCCTGCGGGCCTCTGGGCCTCGGGGTCTCGAGGAAGAGGACGTTGAAGTCGTCGGGGATAGCGTCGATGGTGGGGATGCCGCTGCCGACGATCGTGTCATACTTCGGGGTCTGCTCATAGTTCTCGCTGAGCGCGAAGCCTATCGAGTGGCTGAGGCCGCCGAACGCCTGGCCCTCGACGGAGAGCATGTTGCCGACGACGCCGACGTCGCAGGCCGTCGTATACTTGAGGACCTGGGTCTTGCCGGTGTTGACGTCGACCTCGACGAGACAGGTGTTGACCGCGTACATGTATTCGGCGTCCTTGTCGCCCATGCCGGTATTGGGATCGAGTCCCGGCGGCAGGCCGAGGTTGGCCTGGTCGTAGTGGCCTATATACTTGGTCGGGATGCCCTCTGCGACCATCTCGTCATAGGTGCGGTAGGTGCCGTCGGGCTTGCGCATGGCGTCCATGAGCTTGTTCGCGCCGTCGATGATGGCGTTGCCGGTCATGTAGTGCTGGCGGGAGGCCGCGGACTGGCCGGAGTCGGGGCACTTGGGCCAGTCGCTCTGGACGAGGCGGATCTGGCTGGCCTTGATGCCCATCGGGGCGAGAGCCTTGACGGTGTGGACCAATGCGCCGACGTCGCCGCCCTGGCCCATATCTTCCCAGGTGTTGTAGTTGGTGATCGTGCCGTCCGGATTGAGCTCGAGGGCTATCTCGGACTGGTCGAACATGCCTATCGTGCAGAGGAAGCCGCCGAGGCTGATGCCGACGCCGACGTGGCGGCCCTCGGCCTTGCCCTGCTCGGCGAGCTTCTTGTACTCGTCGTAATAGGGCTTGATCATCTCAAGGAGCTTCGGGTAGGGGTACTGCTTGTAGGGCATGCTGTTGATGGTCTTGTCGCCCTCCTTGGCACAGTTAATATACCTGAACTCCCAGGGATCGATGCCGGCCTTCTCGGCGAGCATGTCGATGAGCGCCTCGGTCGTCGTGTATATCTGCGGGGAGCCGAAGCCGCGGTAGGCGGTGTTGAAGGCCTGGTTGGTGGAGACGCCTCTGACGAGCCCCTTGAAGTTGGGGATGTTGTAGCCGTGGAAGCCGACGGAGACGAGGTTGTTGAAGATCTTGCCGGCGACGACGCCGTAGGCGCCGTGGTCGAGGCCGCAGTCATATTCCGCGGCGACGATCTTGCCGTTCTCGTCGCAGGCGATCTTGCCGTTGGTATAGGTGGCGGAGCGCTTGCCGGTGATGTGGTTGAACTCGGCGTAGCTGAGCGTCAGCGAGCAGGGGCGCTGCAGCAGCAGCGTCGCCATGGCGACGATGCAGTAGGTGTTGCCGCTTATCGAGTAGCCGAAGGAGCCGCCGACGGGGTTGAGCATGACGCGGATGTTCTCCTTGGGATAGTTCAGCGCCATGGCCAGCAGGTCGACAGTCTCCATGATGGCCTGAGACTTGCACTGGATGGTCAGCTTGCCGTCCGTGCCGATATAGCCGAGAACGGTGTCCGGCTCGAGCGGGAGGTGCGGCTCATGCTGGGAATGGAAGCTGCCCTCGACCTCGTATGCCGCGTCGTAGAGCAGATCCTCGGGATCCTCGCCCTTGAAGACGGGCTGCTCCATATAGAAGTTCGGGTTGTCGTCAAAGAGCTGGACGGCGTTCGGCGCGACGGCCTCCGGCAGCGTCGCATAGACGGGCAGGGGATCGAGATGCTGCTTGACGAGCTTGGCGGCGGCTCTGGCATGCTCGCGCGTGTCGGCCGCGACGAGAGCGACGACGTCGCCTTTGCGGCAGACCTTCTTGCCCGCGATTATGGGGAACGGCGTTATGCCGCTGCCCTTCTGGCGGGGCACGATGGCGGGAGCCTCCATATTGTTCTCGCCGGGGACGTCCTTCGCCGTGAAGACGCGGATGACGCCGGGGGCCTTCTCGGCCTCGGAGACGTCGATATCGATGATGTTGGCGTGCAGCGCGTCGGAGAGAACGACGGCGAGGTGCACGAGCCCCTCGGGCATCTTCTGGGCGATGTCGTCGCCGTAGTCCATAAGACCGGTGACCTTGGCCACGCCGGAGGGACGCGGATGACGGGAGCCGTATATCTCCTTCTCGCCCTCGAAATCGTAGGTGATATCCTCCATCGTCTTTTCCCCGCGCATGACGGCGGCGGCGGCCATAACGGCGTCGACGATGGGTTTATAGCCGGTGCAGCGGCAGAGGTTGCGGTGAACGCGGAACCACTCGCGGACCTCTTCTCTCGTCGGAGAGGGGTTCTCATTGAGAAGGCCGAGCGCGGAGATGATGAAGCCGGGGGAGCAGAAGCCGCACTGAACTCCGCCGTAGGTTATCCATGCCTGCTGCAGGGGATGCAGATGCTGCGGAGAGCCGACGCCCTCGATGGTCGTGATCTCGGAGTAGTCGTCGACGCTGCTCATCTTTTTCGTGCAGGAGCGGATGACCTTCCCGTTGAAGAGGACGGAGCACGCGCCGCACACGCCGATGCCGCAGCCGACCTTCGTGCCGGTCAGCCCGAGACGGCGCAGGACTATCGCCAGCGAATCCTTCTCGGGATCGCAGACGACGTAGCGCTCGACTCCGTTGATGACCAGGGTCTTGCGTAAAAGCTGATTCATTTTATCCCACCTTCGAAAGTATTTGCGTATCGTTTCCTTTTGGCTTTTCTTATTTTTATTATTATACAATACGGAGAGCGAAAAAACAATCGCAAAATCAGACGAGAACGTTGGTAAGAGTGCCTATCCCGTCTATCGTCACGCTGACCTCGTCGCCCTTTTTCATCCATACCCTCGTGCCCTTGGCCTTGCCGAGGATGACGCCGGACGGAGTGCCCGTAAAAATGAGGTCGCCGGGGGCGAGCCGCGTGAATTTCGAGACATAGCTGACGAGCTCGGCGCAATTGAAGATCATGCCGCTGGTGAAGTCGTCCTGCACCAGCTCGCCGTTGAGGCGGCAGGAGATGCGGTGGTCGTCGTCGGGGTCGAATTCGTCCGCCGTGACGACGTAGGGACCAGCCGGGGCGAAGCCCGCGAAGGTCTTGCCGATGAGCCACTGGGTAGAGCGCATCTGCGCGTCGCGCGCGGAGAGATCGTTGCCGCAGGTGTAGCCGAAGATGCAGCTTTTCGCCTCCTCGACGGATACGCTGTCCGCCCTTCGGCCCATGACGATGACGAGCTCGGCCTCGTAGTCGAAGCAGCGGGCGCTCCCGGGCAGAGGGACGGCGCCTCCGGCGGGGGAGAGAGCGTCGTTGAACTTTGAGAAGATGACCGGCTCGGACGGGGGAGTGCCGCCCGTCTCCTCGGCGTGCTTTTTGTAGTTGAGGCCGATGCAGACTATTTTGGCGGGCTCGGTCACGTTGGCGAACATGAGTTCGTCCGGATCGAGGCAGGGCCCGTCCGGGATCGCGGGCAGAGCGCCTGCGGCGATGAAGCCGCCGAGAGTCGCGCCGTATCCCGCGGCGGTGAGATCGCGCACGCCTCCGTCGGTGAGCACGCCGGCATGGATGCGGCCGTTTACGAAGAAATTGCAGAGTTTCACTTTTTTCCACCTCCGAAAATGCGCCGAAAAGGCGCGTCCGCCCCGCGATCGGCGCGGAGCGGACGAATAGTTATCTTAAAGGTAAGGGGGCATATAGTATTTGTAGCTGAGGACGCGGGAGAGACCCGTGAGCATCCTGCTCTGGGCGGAGGAGAGGTATTCGCCGCGGCCGGACTCCAGATGAAGGAGCTCCGAGCGGTCTGCGGGCAGGGTGACCGTAACGGTCGTGCCCTCGGGCGAGGAGTCGACCCTGAGCGAGCCGCCGTGCAGGCGGGCGATGAATTCCGCGGAGGTCAGCCCGAGGCCGGGCTCGATATCCCCGCCGGATCCGGAGTCGGAGACGCTGAACGTCAGCTCGCTGTCCGAACTATCGAGCGCGAGCGTGACCGCCGAGCCGGGCATCGAGTGGCTGACGGCATTGGAGAGGAGCTCCGTCAGCATGCGTTCGATCTTCACCGGGTCGAGCACGACGCGCCCGGAGGCGCGGGAGCACACGAAGCGGACGGAGACGCCTTTGGAGCTCACGAACGCAGACACCGAGTCCGCTAGATCGGCGCGGAGGCGCGCAACGTCGACTGAGGCGGACTCAAGCCTGCCGCCGCCCTCGCGCATCGAGGCGACGTCGGCAAGCTGCTCGGATATGAGCCGGAGCATAAACTGCCCGTGCCTGACGACTGCGAGAGATTCCGTCAGCGCGGGATCGTCGTCGGGGAGCCTGTCGCTCAGAAGCTCGGCCGCGGCGGAGGAAGCGCCCAGCGCCTCGCGCAGGCTCTCGGCGAGCTTTGCTATGAGTCCGGTATCGTCG
>JAEEGI010017186.1_pt1 | contig 14870 bp, 11 predicted proteins | sample 8958751 | NCBI WGS metagenome assembly JAEEGI01 (sample SAMN16246545, study PRJNA631951) | gut metagenome | biome: gut microbiome; feature: rumen; material: KS-attached | host: Bos | place: Iran: Karaj | collected 2018-10
GAACTACCATTACCGACATCAAGAAATGGAGAGGGGACAACTTATTGCCAAACCCCTCCATTAAAAGAATGAATGTGGTTAAAAATATAGCATAAAACGGTATGCTAACTTAACAACCTAGGACTGTTCCCTCTTCGTCGTTAGTTACAATCACCATACGCTTCAATGAAAGGAAAGTATCCAACTGTTTCAATGCCTTGGTCTCACGCTCAAAAGTGTCCTGCATGCCCTCACCATAGATAGAATAGGAGGCTTGAATGGCATAGCCTTCTTCTGCTATGAGAAAATCAACCTCGACATTTTTATTATAGTAGCACAATTCCTCTCCATAGCGTTTGCGCAGATGAATAGCGCAGAGATTTTCCAACAGCGCTGTATCACCGTTGAACAAAAAGATGCTCAGCAGACCGTTATCAACAAAGTAGTGTTTCTTCACCGTCTCTTTCTCCACGAACTTCGAAGCATAGTTCTCCAATGAAAACAACATGCAGGCTTCCTGTGCATAACGCACATAGTCGCTGACAGAAGAAACGGCTATATTCGTCCCTGTGGAGCGTATCAGGTTAGCAACGCGATTATATGAGATGGGCTGCATAACGTTTTCTGCCAATCGCTTCATGGTCAGCCGTAATGCCATCTCATTCTTTACCTTGTTGCGTTGAATGATGTCACCCAAGAGAATCTTTTCATAGAGACCGTTAAGCCAATTGCGTTTGTTACGGAATAAGAGCAGTTCAGGGAAACCGCCCCACTTCATATAGTCTGCAAAAGACTGTTGCACCACCGCACGTTGGCTGCCATATTGCCATTCCTTCTCCAGTATGATTTCTTTGGCTTCCAAGTATTCCGAAAAGGTATAGGGATATATCAGCGCATCGAAGAATCGCCCACCAAGTACAGTCTGAATATCCCGGCTCAGCATCTTGGCATTACTGCCAGTGATATAGACATGGTATTTCTTGTTGGCCAGACGACGGGCAAAATGTTCCCAGCCCTCAACATTCTGAATCTCGTCGAAGAATAGCACAGGCACATGGTTATATACAGACTGATAGGCTTGAAGAATAAGGTCAAGTTCGTCTGCCTTCATACCCATTAGGCGTTCATCGTCGAAGTTAATATACACCATATCTTCTAACTGATAGCCTGCTTCCATCATCTGTCTGGCACGCTTATATAGCATATAGGATTTACCCGCCTGACGTACTCCAACAAGTACATAGCGTCCGTTTTCTTCGAAGTCAAACGGGCGATTATATAACTCAACGTCTCTTATCTCTTCCTGTCCTTCATGAATCAGGGTACGGAATGTTTCTTTCGTTATTGCCATGATGCATTTGTATTGAAAATATGAAAACGTGGGCAAAGATAATACTTTTATTTGATACCAGCAAACAAAAAAGGTGATTTTTGTTCGATGTCAGCAAACAAAGCACAATAACAGGTATGTAAATTGATCATTGTTGTTTTGTAAAATCTGTGGCTAATCCTTGCCGAAAGTGATATCCTTTCGGATCATGCTGATGGTCTTGGGAGTGACGTTCAGACGCTCGGCTTTGCCGCTTGCTACCAACGGGACGCAAGAACGAGGCGATGTCTTGTAAGTCAAGATGTTCAACAATGCTGGGACAACGCTGCAGCAGCCGCTCGTAGCGTTATATATACATACGCATTGTCAGGGGGAAGGGTTAATCCGATTTGTCTGTTAGAATCTCAATAGTTTCATTGAATTCTCCAAGGATTTCTTCTAAACGTGGATTTGACTTCTGTACAATCAAGGCAGCGAATTATGGGGCATAGCGGTAAACGCGGGTTAAGTCTAATGGGTTCATAGAGCTCAGATGCTGAATTGCTGGCGTTCCTTACGAATTTGTCTGATTTCTTCCTCAGCCCTCTCTTGCCATTCGTTTTTCTTGCGAATAGACTCGCGAAAGGCGGCGATAATCTCGTCGCGTGTGCGGTTTTTGAAAGCTTCTGATACCATGATGTCCTCCTTGTTTATTAAAATAGGTATAAGGATTGGGACGGTGTTCCGTCTGTGCCAGGCCCTGTTTCTCGCTAAAACCTTTCTGAGGTTTTGACGATTTCTGTTGCAAAGTTACAACTTTTTTTCTGAAACAATGATAATATTTGCAGAGATTTTACGTTTTAATATGGCAGAAGTGTAATACTTTATGTAAAGGTGGGTGGAGAGGAGGACACTGCATTATTCTTCCTCGTTATTAGTTTTCATAGTCTGAGGTTCCATGTAGTCTCCTGTGTAATAGCCCTTGTCGTCATAGTCGCCGTCATCGCGCGAACGATTGGCTACAGCCTCTTTCTTCTGTTCCTTCCACAGTTGTTCGTAGTCGTGGAAATAGTCAGCCCTTGGCACCACGTTGGTGTCAAACTGCAGTTCTATCATTCTGCCGTTTTTGAAATTTCCGTAGCAGTAAATGAAGTGCTCGGCATAGCCGTTGTTCTTGATGGTGTTGAAGTCAAGGTGCAGGAATCCCTTCTTGTGTGGCAGAATGACCATCGGGAGTTCATCGCGTGCAATGAGGCATCCGCATGTTGTCTGTACCTCCTGTATGAAGAGAGGGTTTTCAGATATGTTCTCTATCTCATAGTTTACCCCCATAATCTCACCCTGCACTACGGGGTAATAGTGCCTGGCAGGGTCTGTTATTATTACTTCGGCAGGCTGTAGCTCTTTGCTGCATGCGCACAGCGCTAAGCAAGCGAACAGTGTATAATTCATAATGCATAATTTATAATTCATAATGCATAATTTATAATTTATAATTCATTCAAGTTTCGCTTTTGCTCACTTCTGGGAAGTTAAAAGGAGTTAAGGGGAGTTATCGCGGCTTTTCAGCCGCTCGGGGAGTTAAAGGACATTACTTCTGCTTTTCCCTTTTTGAGGAGTCGGGCTTGTTTTCGAGGGGTTAGGTATTGTCCCCTAACTCCTTTTACTCCCCTTAACTCCCCTTAACTCCTCAAACTATCCGGACTTCAGAAAGTTGAGTAATTCATAATTCATCGCCCAATCTCCCTCCCTCACAGGGAGGGTTGGGGTGGGTCTCATATAAAGCTAAAAGCTTTCTATCTCGTCTATAGCCATGGTGCGGTCTTGCGTGTTGCGTATTATGTGGAGCACGAGGTCGCCTTTTGCTGTTGATGGGATATAAAGCTCGGCTACGGAGCGGTCAGCGTTTGAGGGCATAGGCTCGGGTATGGCCTCTGCAATGGTGACGCCTCCGCAGGTGAGTGTTATTTTCTCTGGAAAGAGAATGTGGCAAGGCGTGTTCCTTGTTGTCCAGACGCATATCTTCTTCATGCCCGGCACCCGTGGGACACCGATTAGCAAAGCCGTCTTTGCCGATGAAATCATTTGTCCGCAGTGGTAGTTAGAGGGCAATCCCAGCAGTCCGTCAGTCAATATGCTTATATCGTTATAATCCTCGTCGAGGTTGCTGAGGGCGGTAAGTTTCTTTCCTAGCAACAGGTTGTGGTCTTTTGACTCTGCGGCATGCTGTGCCATCTCCTCATAGTCTTTCAGGTAAGTCTCAACCGTCCAGCACGACTCGCTATACACCTCGGTGTTCTTTCCCTTCAGGGCAGCGAGGTGGTCATAGTAGGTCTGGTAGCCGTTGATGTCTCCTGACAGGCGCATCAGTTCCATGCGTGTCAGTGACATGGCGCGGCACAGCCTGTCCATCACCCTTCTTTCGTCACCCGAGGTCTCAGGTACCAAGGTGGCGAAGGCATTGTGGAAGTCTATGAACTCCTTTGCAGGCAGATAACAGTTTACTGCCTGACTGACGCCGCCGTACAGTGGCAGGGCCTTTCCGCGTTTCGCTGTCCAGTCCTCCTGCTTAAGCATAAAGTCGGCAGTCAGTTTACCTGCCTTGGGATACCTTGCCTCGCAATGAGACTTTATGAGTTTGGCACAGTCAAGGTCAGGATTCTTCAGTAAGTCAGCCAGCACCATGGTGTGTATATACTGCCATGTGCTGTAGTCGCTGCCGCTGCCGTTCAGGAACACGCCCTTCACGTTGCACCTGGCATACATCTGTAACCTGCGCTGCATGATGCGGAAGATGGGGAACGGCGTGAAATAGTCGTCGAAATTGTTGATGTAGTCCCATACATAGACATGGTTCATCTTCTCGCCCCACTGCCTGAGCAGGTTCTCAAACCTCTTGTCATGCTCAGTCTCCACAGAGCATAGAGGGTAGTCCATGGCACTGACGAGTACTCCCGTGTTCTCAGGCATCCTGTGTGCAGGCACCGTCTTCGCCGTGCTGTAGTGAGAGGTGAAGAACAAATGTCTGGGAAAACGTCTTGCCAGTCTCTCAATCATTGTGAGCACCGTAGGTGAAGTGTTGTGGGGAGTGTTGCCAGCCTTACGGCATAGTTGGCACTGACACACCAGTTCGTTATCGTTGGCAAGGATGGCGAAGCGCTGAGTGTCATCCTCGCCGTATGTGTCAATGATATAGTTGGCGATGTATTCATACAATTGCTCAGACGAGAAGCAGAACTGCTCCTTGGTGCGCTGTCCTTCTACTGTGGCATACACTTGTGATGAATGATTCAATGGAAGCACACGCCTGAGATTGTGTCCCCACAGTCCCCAGTCCTCGTCAACGCTGTTAAGTCCCAGTTCCTTGCCCTGTTGCCCAAGAGCGTCAGAGAGGTATATCTCCTTGTATTCGAATATGCCTTTGTCTTTTGTAGTATTGACAGACTGTGCGCAACAGCAGAGTAGGGGGACAGTCAGTAATGTCAGAAACAATTGTGATTTCTTCATAATTAATTGATTAAAGGTGGGTATTCAGAACGCCATGTGCAGTTGTAGTGTCATACTGTATATGTTACGGTAGGAATCGTTGAGTTTGCCCTCGCTGTCAATGTAGGGAGAGAAACAAGTGTTCCAGTTACCCTGCAGGCCTATGTAAAGGTGCCGCGTGAGCAGATACTGCACGTCGAAGCCCACCATGGCATTGGTATGTGACACGTTGCGCAGGGCTGTCTGTTCAAAGAATGTAAGTTCGGGGAAAGAGCCGAAGCCGGTCATCAGCGATACAGCAGATATGTTGTCATTGTTGAAAAACAGTTTCCCTTTCACTCCCACGTTGTAGTACAGACTGCTGTTCATTACCGTTATGTTCGTGTTGAGCGATGCCCTTATGCGCTCCCATGCCTTCTCTATTGACGGGGTGAGCATAAAGATGTTGAACTCATCGTTTAATGCCTCTGTAGATTCTTCACCGTTGCCCAGATACAGATAAGTCTTCGGGGTGCGCCTGTAACCCATACGGAGCGACGGAGTCCATCCCTGGTCCATGGCATAGCTTGCCGATACGTTGGCGCCAAACTTATTGAAGAACTTTGTTGAGAATGATATGTCGGCCATTCCGCTCCAGCGGTGACTGAAGGTGTGCTCCCACTGCGCCATGAATTCCAGTCCTACGCCCCCGGCTTCCGACTCCTTGCCGTCATGATATCCGTCGATGCCCTTATAGCTTATCTGTCCGGTGTAGGTGTCCTCCTTGCCAATACGGCTGTAGCTTACTGTGGCTATGGAATACAGGTGAGCCCTTGACGAGATGCCCTCCTGTCTGTTGTCATAGAAAGCCTGCGTGTAGGATGCGTCAACACGGTTCTTCAAGGCGCGGAATCCCAGGTAGCGCATGTGCTCGTAGTATTCCTGTTGCTCAGCGTTGCTAGGCTCATAGTAACGTCTCTGGTAGTCATAGGCGCTGGCAAAGTCTTTCAGGTGTTCGCTGGCGAGTCCCTTAATGTATAGCAGTTCCTTGTTTTCAGGGTCGTAAACCAAAGCCGTGTCTGTAATCTGCATGGCAGTCTCGGGCATGTGCTCCTTCAGCAGTTCCTGTGCCCACTCGGCAGTAATACCTGAATGGGCAGCGATATACAGAGGCGACTCATATTCGCCCGTTCTCCTCTTGCCAGGGTTTACCAGGTCGAGAGCCTCTGTGTTGCGCTTCTGCTGACGCAAGGAAACAGCTTGCTTTATTACGAAATATGGAGAGTCGGGGTAACGCTCGCAGCCCATCTCTGCATACTTCCTGAACAAGTCCTCGCGCTTCAGCGTCTGGCTCATGTTTATGCAGCACCTCAGTGCCGCCTCGCTTTCGGGCACCACCTCTAACAGTTCCTGTGCCAGTGCAAGAGCCTCGCCGTAGTTCTCCTCTTCTGTAAGCGCATGAAGGCGGTCTGCCACCATCTCCTCGTAAGCAGAGGCATAGCGGTTTCTGTTTGCAGAGTCAGTCTCAGCAGCCTTCAGGAACAGTTCTTTGGCTTCCCTGAACCTGTTCAGACGTGCCAGACAGATGATGCGCATTGACATGGCAGCCGGCCATGATTCATGGTCGGGGGGCATCAGCTCGGTGGCATGCTGCAGGTGGTCGTTGGCGTCAGTCCACTGCTGTTGTGCCATGTCGGTAATACCCAACTGCAGCATCATGTCGGCGTATGCAGCCTTCAGTTCCTCGTCATCGGGATTATTTGTGTAAAGTTCCTGCAACACCCGCCTGGTAGCGTTCTCGTTGCCCATGCGTTTCTCCAGCGTGTATAGCTTCATAAGCAGAGGCTTGGTGCGTCCCTCACGTCGCATGGCATCAGAAAGATATGCCCTTGCATCGTCGAAGTACCCCCTGGTGAGCGACGTGTTGAGCAGATAGTTGAAGGCATCACGGTCATGAGTCTTGGCATAGAGCTTGCCGTTCATCTCGTAAGGGTCACGGGTGCGTGCGTCGGCAGCCGCCTCGCGTAGCAGGTTGGTGTATATGCTTGACGACGGACTCTTCTGCGCCATGCGCAGAGCCTGTGAGTAGTTACCCATCTCGGCGTGTATGCCGATGATTTTGTTTGTCAGTTCGGCATTGCCGGGAAAGCGTGCCAATCCTCTGTTGCCTGTGCCTATGGCACGGTCGTTCTCACCCATGCGCTGGTAGATGCCCATCAGCTCTATGTAGTACCCCAGGTTGTCGGGGTCCATCTCCAGCCATTTCTCCAGTTCGAGTGCCGCCTGCTCTGCACTGCTCTTCCTTACCAGTTTGTCAACGCTCCTGCGATGCAGGTTGGTAAGGTCGCTCCTTACCAGACTGTCGTTGGGGTATATGCGTGCCAGTCGCTCCAGTGCGGCATCAGCCTCTACGTCGTTGTGTATCTTGCGGTAGAGTGAAATCTTCCTGCGCCACAGGTCACGGTCATAGGGCTGGAACTCCAGCAGTTCGTTGATATAGCATATAGCGCTGCTGTAATGCTTTGAGGCATCCTCCACGTCCACCATTACGCGCTTAGCCTTGTAGTGCTGGTCGTTAGTCTGTATAGCCCGTATGAGATTGTAGCGAGCCTCGCTCAGGTGTCCGGTAACGTAGTAGTACCTGCCGTTGAGGTATCTAAGGTCGGCATCGTCGGGCCACTCCTCAAGTCCGTTGTTTATTTCGCGCTTGGCGGCAGTCCAAGAGTTGGAGTGGATGAAAGACTCAGCCCTTGATACATAGTATTTTGCCCTGTGCGCCTTGTCTTGCGCCATGGCAATGAGCGGCATTATCATGAAGGACAGGAGGAAGACCAAAACCATCAGTCCTTCAACTTTTGACCTTCGTCCTTCAGCCCTCGACTTTCGTCCTTCAACCTTCAACCAAAAACTTATATTATATATGTTATGCATTCGGAGTCTTGTTAGCTTTGTTCTTCTTTACACCCGTGCGCTGTATAGGCTTCCACACGGCGGTGGTCTGGGTGATGAAATTAAAGTAGCCCACTATGGAGCAATATGTCACGATGGGATGGAATATGATAGGTTCGAACATGGCGGCGATAAACATTTTCAGGTAAGTGCGTTTCCTGTTGTGCCAGTTCACAGCTTTGGTGGAGTAGTCGAATGTGAGGACACACACCGCCATGAGTATGGCGAACATATAAACCATGCCGAAGATGATGAGTGATGCCTCCCAGTTTATTCCGCCGATGATGAGCAGCCACAGCATGAACAGTGCGCCAAGCAGTTCCAGTACGGGGGCAATGAACTCAAACAGGAAGATATAGGATAACGTGAAGATGCCGATAGGTCCGTAGTGGGGATTGAAGAACAGTTTGCGGTGGTGTGATACAATCTCAAACAGTCCGCGTGCCCACCTGGTGCGTTGTCTGTAGAAAGCCTTCAGTATGCTTGGTCCCTCGGTCCAGCAGCACACTTGCGGCACCTGCGCCACACAAAAATCCTGATTGCTGTTCTTCATATATGTCACCATGCGCAGCAGCATGTCCATGTCCTCTGCCATGGATGTCTGGTCATAGCCGCCCGATTTCACTACCACGTCAGTGTCGAAGAGTCCGAAGCCACCCGATATGTTAGGCAGGGCATTGATGCTTGCCCATCCCAGTTTACCCACGAGGAAAGAGCGCAGGTACTCCATCTGCTGAAACAGCGGCAGTATGCGTGACGGCTCCCTTGCCTCTATCACCCTGCCGTCGCCTATCAGGCAGCCGTTGTTCATCAGCATGGTGGCACTCACGCCTATCATAGGCTTGTGACTGTTGACCACGAGCCACATCATGCGGTACAGTGCCATGGGCTCCACGATGCAGTCCACGTCGGTACAGACGAAATACTTGTTGTTGCACACATTGATGCCTGCATTGGAGCCGTCGCTCTTTCTGCCGCCATGCTCCTTGTCAACCACCACGAGTTTGCTGAACTTAGGATTACTTGACTTCAGCACGCGCTTGATAGGCTTTGAGGGTACCTTCATGGCGATGTCATACGGCACCTCCACCAGTTGGAACTCGTTAAGCAACAGTTCCATGGTGCGGTCGGTACTCGCATCGTTCACAATGATAATCTCATAGTTGGGGTAGTCTATCTGCATTAGCGAATAGACATTGTCGATGATAGTCACCTCCTCATTGTAGGCTGGCGCGATGATAGATACCCCTGGGGTAAGGGGCGAACCCTCCATCAGATACTTCAACGTAGTATCAGACGGCATGTCTATCTTCATCTTCTTCTGTGCCCTGTAGCTTTGAACTACGAGAAACAGATAGCTCAGCAGTAGGGCTATGGAGTAGGCAAAGACGATGTAACAGAATGTATAATAGAATGTCATCCACATAGCTTGTTGTTTTTATCTACGCTCAGGCGCCCCCCTGAACCTTATTTGTTATTCTATGAATCATATATAAACGGTTTCTACGGAAGGATGGTAAGCCTGCTCCTTGTCAAGCTTTATCGTAGCCAGCGTTGCGGGGTTGTAGAAGAAAGAGAAAAAGCTGTGCTCGTTCTCAGTCTTTGCCACCTCTAACTTCTGGAACTGTGCCAGTCCTTCCTTGCCATAGTTGTAAAGGCATCGCAGGGCCTCGAAGCGCACGTGAGGGTTTATCTCTTCCTTGTATTCATCCACCAGCATCTTGAGGCTGTTGCCTGTTCCCATGCGCGTGACGGCGTGCATGATAGCCACCTTGGTGTCGTCAGGTTGCATGAGGATGGAGTCGGTAAGCAGATCCTCGCTCTCACGATAGTTGAGGTATCCCCATGTGCGTGAAATCTCCTCCTTGAGTTTCTTATGACTGCTCAGGCGGAAGAGGTCTTCAAGCTGGGCGCAGTATTCCTTCTGTCCGAAGCGGCGCATCAGCCTTACAAACACACACTGAGTGTTGGGATTCTTCTGATGAAGTGCCCAGCTGGCAAGGTTTGGCAGCTTAGCACCGCTTTTCCTGCGACGCTGCAACAGGAATCCCAGTTCAATCTCGTCGTATATGCAGCAGTTGTCATCAAAGAAACTGGTCTCGAAATAGTCCAGGTTGCTGTCAGAGCTTGCCATGATGGAGGCATACATGGCAAGGCGCTGCACATATTTGTTCTTAGATACGCGTAACTGGTTGACCACCCACGGACTGACATACATCTTGAAAGTGCGTAGCATAGACAAGGCATCGCGCTTACGCCTGTAGTTGCCTATGCTCGTTGACTTCTCAAGAAACTCACGCAGGGAGAAAAGGTTTATGAGCTGGTGGAGGTTGTCGTAGCGTCCTTGTGCGGCATTGCCTGATATACACTTGAAATATATCATCCTGCAGAAAAGCAGTTTCTCCCTGTTGTCGCGTAGCACATCCTTCTTGATCCTCAGCTCCTCGCCCACGCCGAGAAGGTCTATCACCTCCTGTCTCGTCATGTTAGGCTTACACTCGGCAGACAAGAGATACTCCACAGCCTTCCCGAAACGCTCCTCTAAGCGTCTCGTGGTCTTTGCCCATCGTGCACGGTGCCTCATCCTGTCGAGTGTGATAAAAATGAGACATACAATACCCATAGAGCATAGCATGATGATTGTGGCTGCTATCCTTACCTCTATAGGAAAATCACAATATGCCTTGTAGAGGTATGTCAGCCAATACGTAGCGTATGCCAACCATAGGTTAGCATAATACGTTATCCAAGAAATGGTATCCATTTGATAGTTAGATGTTTTCAAAGAACCTAAAGTGTGGTTCAGTTAGCAATAACAGTTATTTAGCTTAAATGTTTGTGGTGCAAAATTAAAAAAAAAATCTGTAAAATGCAAAGTATTAGAATAAAAAATCAGAAAAACTGAATAAAAAATGACGAATTATTGTATTTTTTTACGGCATAATGAGTTTATGTATCATCGTTTGACCTAAATGTGTACCATTTTTTTACGTCGTTGCGATATATAAAATGAAAAAACGTCAGGATAGGACATTTTTGATATTTTGTATTCAAGATTTTTACAACTAAAAAACGCAAACCAGAGAGAAAATTATGGCATTATAGCCGTTCCGGTGGGCAAAAAAGGGCATTTTTCGTGCTTCCAGATGTTAAAGCATAGCTTTTACAATGTAATTAGATAGCTTTTACAGTGTAAAAGGTGCCCTTTTACAACGCAATATGATAGCTTTTTCACCATAAAAGCTATCATATTACATCGTATTTTTTAAACCTTCTCTTGAAAATCAGCAAGTTACAACCTTCTTGAGTTTTCGATAAAACCAACCAGCCGTAAACTTTTTTGAAAAACAGCCCTCTATTTCGACTTAAAACAGGGTGCAGAATAGGACAAAAAGCCCCACCCTGGCCCTCCCCCATAGGGAGGGGGAAAGGTGAAAAAAACGATGACGGAAGAATCTGTCTTATATTTACGATTTAGTAAGGCTGGGAATCCAGCAAAAAATCATACACATTTAATATCAGTATGCCATCCTCATTCTGATATGTAGGCTGCATTACGTCGCCTACTATGAGTATTTTCTGGAAATCATCATTTATACGGCGCAGGGAGTTTAGCTCCTGTTCCATTTTTTCTTGCGAAGGAAGTGCCAGTGCCGATTGTATGTAGTGACGCTTGTAACCACTGTTACATACAAAATCCACCTCAAGCGTGCTACGGTAACTCTTGCCCTCGCTGTTTTTTCCGTTTACGGATACCTCACCCACATCAACAGAAAAACCTCGCAGACGCAATTCATTATATATCATGTTCTCCAACAAGTGCGTACGTTCCGACTGTCTGAAGTTTATCCGCGCATTACGCAGTCCCAAGTCTTCAAAATAGTATTTGCTCGTAGTGCTTATATACCGTCTTCCCTTTATGTCATATCTGACCGCTCTCTCAAGTATGAAGGCATCCTGCAACATATCAAGATATTTTTTAATTGTTTCGTATGATATGGTGCTTTTCTTCACACTGTGAAAAGTGTCTTGCAGTTTTTTAGCACTTACCAGTCCGCCTATGCCCGATGCAAGCATGCTTATCAGTTCCTCAAGATCATCATCGTTCTTGATGTTGTATCGTTCCTTAATGTCCAGCAAGTAGGTATTCGTGAAAAGCGATTTCAGATAGTTCTCCTTCTGTTCCACAGTCTGCATCGTCACTGTCTGAGGCAAACCACCGTACGTCATATATTCGCGCAGGGCATCCTCTTTACCCAAAGACGGCCTTGCAGAAAGGAACTCCTTGAATCCCAACGGACGTATATTCACCTCGTCACCACGCCCGCGAAACTCAGTAATGACATCCTTGGACAGGAATTTTGCGTTGCTGCCCGTTACATACACGTCGGCGTTACCTATATGCAACATACTGTTAAGCACATCCTCAAATTCATTGACATGCTGCACCTCATCTAACAGTATGTAATACATATTTTCATCCTTTATCCTGCTACGCACATAAGTCAGCAGTTCGTCAGGATTCCTTAATGCCTTGTTGAGACGGTCCTCTAAGTCTATCCTGACAATATGGTCGTCAGCTACGCCCTCTTCTAACAGATGCTTATAGAAAATCGTAAATAGTAGGTACGACTTGCCAGAGCGTCTCATGCCTGTCACCACCTTTACCATGCCGTTATGTTTACGGCTTACCAGCCTCTGAAGATGATAGTCTCTTTTGATTTCCATACAAATATTTAGTTTTGTCTGGTGCAAAGTTACTAATTTTTCTCTTTACCAAATCATTTTTACTCTAAAAAAATGCGTAAATACGCATTTTTTTAGAGTAAAAACACAAAAAAAGCGCCTTTTTACTCTGAAAAAATGCGTATTTACGCAATTTTTCAGAGTAGGAATACTAAAAATGCATTATGATTTATTCCCAGTTTTTATTTACGGAAAAATTATCAACTATACACTCATTAAATGAATATTAAAGAAGAGCTCAGAACCAGTGTAGTTGTTGAATTAAAATAAATCTGCAAATAAGGAAGAAAAGATTGCAGGAAAGAATAATATTTACTAACTTTGCAGTGAGTAAATTGACAATCGAATTGCAGAAATACAAAAAGCCATAAGAATTACAAAATGATAAATAAAAGAACAAAAAAATGAGTAGAAAATTATTTTTTTTTATAATAATATTTATTTGTGGATGTAATAATAAAAAAACAGGGCTAAACAATCCTATAGTATTAAGTAGTATTGATAGCATATGCTCTATGTCCGCTCCTATTAGAGATTCGCCTTGCGAAAGTATACACATAGACGAATATTATTTGAGTAGGAGGAGAATAGAATGGGAAATGGCTGACAGCATTGCAAAATATTGTAGTCCAAGTGAATTGGAAAAATTGTCCGTCAAACATAAATCCAGTGCTGTTCGTTATGTTGCATTTCGGTTATTGTTGAAGAAAAATCCTCACAAAGCTGTGGAGATACTTATTGATGATATAGATAGTGACGATAGTATTATTGCAACGAGATTAGATGAGGGATTTCCTGAATTAATTTCAAGTCTGAGAACAGACTTGATTCAAGGAGGAAGAAGCAAATACAACATCTCTATTGAGGATTCTATTGCTGTGGACAATGCTATTCTTAAATCTAAAAATAAATTAAGGTTTCATTATTATCCATATCTCATAGAAAGGATGAAGAAAGCTTCAGAATAGTGTTTTTATACAAAACAAACATAAGAAACAAAGAAGATTGATTGCGCGATATTTACTGTATGCACCACCTTTCATACATGTTCCACAACAGTCTTATACTCCAAATGCAGGGTACGCACCCCGTTCAATGTCTACGAACCTGTATATGTTGACAGCTATCAGCACCAACAGCAGTAACGATGCTGGTCACACTCATGCCAGCCAAGGCTGTGGCAGGCGATTTCTGGGATGACCTGCAAGTGAATGGACGCGTGGGCTATAACATTGGCGGCACAGCGCCCGTACCACTTCCGCGAAGCATCCGCAGCATAGAGAGCTACAGCCTCACACCTTGCAGATTCAGATAAAACAACCTGTAAGGAATTCTTCCCCTCGTTATATACCCAGACTTCTCTTTTCTCTTTTCTCTTTCTTCTTTCCTCCTTCCGCTCGTCGCTTGCGACGCTTTTCTTGCGCTCCGTGGGTGCTCAGGCGCATAGCGGAGTCCCAAGGCTGCAAGCCGACTAAAAGAACTTTCAACCTTCAACTTTCAACTTTTCCATCCTTCCCCCCTCAACTTAAAATTGTTCTGTAAAAAAAGAGAAAAAATATTGCAAGGAAGAAAAATAATTACTATCTTTGCGCTGAGTAAAATTACTCACTTCACTGAGTAAAAAGTTTGTATATGTATAAAAGAGCAGAATATCAAACGATTAAGAATAGACTTGTAGAGGGTGGAAAGTTTATTCAAGTGGTTATGGCCCCCGTCAGGTAGGAAAATCCACGGTGGTTAGACAAGTCCAAAGTTCCAGGTATATAACAATTCTCTGAAGATGGTTTATACCCCCCATACCTTTGAACAAGCTGTAATAGACCGAAAAGGATGGGGACGTATCTATGAGTCTTGCATTGGCAGTTATTTGGTTTGTCAGGCTTTCGTGCATCGCTTCGAAGTATTCTATTGGCGCGATAAAAGTGACGAGGTGGATTTTATACTTAGGAAAAAGGGTGTTGTGATTGCCATAGAGGTGAAGAGCAGCGCAGAAAAGAGCACTAAAGGACTTGAAACTTTCCGTAAGATGTTTAATCCTCATTCTACCATTCTCGTAGGTGATGGCGGCATTGGTGCTGAAGATTTCCTTTCTATGAATATAAAAAGCTTGTTTGACTAGTATTATACGTCCGGCATGGAATGACAAGGCAAGCATAGTTTGTACCTGCAGATTGACTCTATAGCTCGCACAATTAAATTTCAAAATGAAAGTATCAATTCAAGAGTTTTGGAAGTAGGCATACCCAAAGGGGCAACAAAATCTCAGATAGAACAAATCAATATTGAAACAATTTCGTTTGGAGAATTAAGTGAATATTACTGAGATATATGAATGCAGATCAGTTTTATAAAGAATTAAAATCATTAACACCTCAGTGAAAAGATTGTGACAATTATTCTATAGAATTTGCCCAGGGATATA